>Ga0307442_1001554_pt1 | contig 11388 bp, 8 predicted proteins | sample SalMarWE160430MG_FD_202143 | JGI IMG/M metagenome (GOLD analysis project Ga0307442, IMG submission 202143) | Salt marsh sediment microbial communities from the Plum Island Ecosystem LTER, Massachusetts, United States - WE1604-30 | ecosystem: Environmental > Aquatic > Marine > Intertidal zone >... | reverse complement strand
GCGTGGGCGTCCCCGTGTGCGCCCTGTTCGCGTACGTGGGAGGGGCCCTGTTCGCCCTCGGGCTCGGGGCCGTGGCCGCAGTGGGCTACTGGGAGTACGCGAACATGATGCATGCGGCCGGCACCCGCGTGTTCGACCGGCTTGGGGCGCTGGCGAGCTTCCTGTACCCCACGGTGGTCCTGTACGGTGGGTTCTGGGCCGGGGGTCTGTACGGCGGAGCGCTCCTCATGGCGCTGGCGGCATTCGCCATCGCCACGGTGCCGCTGGAGGAGCGACCCGTGCTCGCGACGGCCGTGTCGGCGTTCGGGGTCCTGTATCTGGGCGGGCTGCTGAGCTTCGGGGTGCCGCTCCGGGAGGGCTGGCTCATGGTCCCGCCCCTGGTGGCCGACACTGAGGACCGGCTGTCCAAGACGCTGTTCTTCTTCTTCCCGATCCTCGTCACGTGGACCGCCGACACGGCCGCCTACTTCGTGGGACGGGCGCTGGGGAGACGCCCGCTGGCCCCACTCATCAGCCCCAACAAGACGAGGGAGGGCGCGGTGGCCGCGCTGGTGGCCGCGACCGCCGTGGCTCCCGTCTACTCGCGTTGGATCCTGCCGGGCGGGTGGGAGTTCGATCTCCTCCCCTCGATCGCGTTCGGGCTCACGATCGGGGGGTTCTCGATCGTGGGGGACCTGGTGGAATCGGCGCTCAAGCGGGAGTGCGGGGTGAAGGACGCCTCGAACCTCCTTCCCGGCCACGGCGGCGTGCTCGACCGGCTCGACTCGCTCGTGTGGGCCATCCCCACCGCGTTCCTGTTTATGGCGATCTTCAAGTGAGCGCGCCGCGCGGGATCTCCCTCCTCGGGGCGACGGGCTCGATCGGCGCCACGGCCCTGTCCGTGATCCGGCGTCACCCCGACCGCTTCCGCATCGTGGCGCTCACCGGGCACCGACGGACCGGGGCCCTCGACGCGCTGGCGGTCGAGCTGGAGCCGGAGCTTGTGTGCGTGACGGGCGGCGAGCCCGCCGCGTTCGAGCCGCGCTGGCGGGGGCCGTGGCAGTTCGGCCCGGAGACGGCGCTCGCCGCCGCGGCCCATACCGGCGCCGATATCGTGCTCAACGCCCTCGTGGGGATCGCCGGGCTGGCGCCCACGCTGAGGGCGCTCGAATGCGGCAAGCGTCTGGCGCTCGCCAACAAGGAATCGCTCGTGACCGGCGGTCCGTTCGTGCTCGAGGCGCTGGCGGCGGGCGGGGGAGAGCTCCTGCCGGTCGACAGCGAGCACTCGGCCGTCCACCAGTGCCTCGCGGGTCGCCCCACCAGCGAGGTATCCAGACTGACCCTCACCGCGTCCGGTGGGCCGTTTCGTGACTGGCCGCTGGAGCGGCTCGACACGGCGAGTCCGGAGGACGCGCTCGCACACCCGACGTGGGACATGGGGACCAAGATCACGGTCGACTCCGCCACGCTGGCGAACAAGGCCCTCGAGGTGATCGAGGCGCACGTCCTGTTCGGGCTCGCTTACGAGGACATCGACGTCGTCGTGCACCCCACGTCGATCGTGCACTCGCTGGTCGCGTTTCGTGACGGATCCTGTCTGGCGCAGCTCGGGCGGCCCACGATGGAGATCCCCATCCTGTACGCGCTCGGGTATCCCGATCGCATCGACGACCGACGCGAGCGCGTGGGGTTCGACCCGTTGCGCGACGGACCGCTCGAGTTCGAGGCCGTTCGCGAGGACGCCTTTCCCCTGTTCGCGGCGGGGGTCGACGCGGGACGCCGCGGAGGCGAGCTTCCCGTGGTGTTCAACGCCGCGAACGAGGTGGCGGTGAGCGCGTTTCTCGAGGGTCGCCTGAGCTTCCGGGAACTCTCGGAGGTCGTCGTCCGTACGTTGGGGCGGTTTTCGGACACCCCGATCGAGTCGCCGGAACGAATCTGGCAGGTCGATCGCGACGCGCGGACGGTGGCACGCGAACAGACGGAGGCACTGACGTGCGAATCCGTCGAGGGCCGTGCCGCGCCCGGCGCCCCATGATGCCTGGAGAAGCCTGAGTGATCCTCACGATCGCAGTCACGATCCTCGTCCTCGGCGTGCTGATCTTCGTGCACGAGCTGGGGCATTTCGTGGCGGCCAAGAGCGTCGATATCGAAGTGCCCCGGTTCTCGATCGGGCTCGGCCCCAGGCTGGTGGGCTTCCGGCGCGGAGAGACCGAGTACGTGATCTCCTGGATCCCCCTCGGCGGCTACGTGAAGATGGCCGGGATGGCGGACGAAGAGGCCACCTCGAAGCTCGAGGGCGGCGGGACGGCGCGCGTGCCCTCCGGTCCGAGGGACTTCGAGGCCAAGCCGCTGTGGGCGCGCACCACGGTCATCTGCGCGGGCGTGGTGATGAACTGGCTGTTCGCCATCCTCGTCTTCTCGGCCATCGCCATGGGCGAGGGCGTGGCCGACCCGCGCGTGTCGGACGTGCGGCCGGACAGCCCGGCGGAGGCCGCGGGTCTCCAGGTGGGCGATCTGGTTCGCGAGGTCGACGGGGCACGCGTGCGCGATCCCCTCCAGGTGAGCCTGCTCATCGAGCGTAAGCCGGGTCGGCCCGTGCGGTTCCGGATCGAGCGCGACGGGGCGCCGGTCGAGCTCACCGCCACCCCCGACTCGGTGCACCTGTTCAACGAGATCGCCCAGGAATCGCGCATCGTGGGACGGGTCGGGATCGGCATCTCGGCGGAGTCGCGCCGCGCAGGGCCCGTCGAGGCGCTCGCGCACGGGTGGGGGAGCACCGTGTACTGGAGCCGGGCCGTCGTGCAGTTCCTCGGGGACCTCATCACCGGCCGCAGCTCGGCGCGCGAGGTCGGAGGCCCGATCATGATCGGGCAGATCTCCGGTCAGGCGGCCCGCGCCGGCTTCTGGCAGCTCCTGAGCTTCATGGCGATCATCAGCATCAACCTCGCGATCTTCAACCTCCTCCCCATCCCGGTCCTCGATGGCGGTCACCTGCTGTTTCTGGGGATCGAGGCGGTCCGGGGACGGGCGCTCAGCGTCGAGCAGCGCCTCCGGTTCACCACCGTGGGGATGGTGTTCGTGGTGGGGCTCATGCTGTGGGCGGTGGGGAACGACCTCCTGCGCGTGCTGGGCTTCTAGCTCGACATCGGGCTCCGGGCCACCCCCTCGAACAGCGACAGCTGTGGGCCCGCGCGCCGACGCGCGAGCTCGTCGACGTCGAAGCGCTCTGTCGGCTCGTCCTGCGAAGCGGTGGCCAGCACCCCCTCGTAGCGGACCGGGAGCAGCCCCTCGGCGATGCGGTCGGCGGCCAGCGAGGGGTCGTTGCACTCGGCGCTCATGTGCGCGAGCAGGATCCCCGCCAGCCCCGGATGCGACAGCTCTCGTGCCAGCTCGGCGGCCAGCCGGTTCGAGAGGTGCCCGCGACTCCCTCCGATGCGTTGCTTCACGCCCCACGGGTACGGCCCGTCGCGCAACAGACGCTCGTCGTGGTTGGCCTCGAGGACGAGGAACGAGCACCCGCGGAGGGCGCTCCTCACGGGCTGCGTCGCGCGGCCGAGGTCGGTGGCGATCCCCACGGTGAGTCCCGACCGCTCGTCGTGGACCACCACCGCGACGGGCTGGGCCGCGTCGTGACAGGTCGAGACGGGCTCGACCGCCAGCCCGCCCACGCGCACGGCTCGGCCACCTCCATCCAGCCCGCGCACACGCTCGTCTCCGCTGAGCAGCGCGCCGCACCGGCTCCGCGTGCCGGCGGTCATGGCGAGCGTCCACCCCCAGCGTCGCGCGCCCACCCCCATCCCCGCGGTGTGGTCGCGGTGCTCGTGCGTGACGACCACCACGTCGATCGACTCGGGATCCACGCCCAGGATGTCGAGACGCCGGAGCAGCTGCCGCCCGCTGAACCCGGCGTCCACGAGCAGCGTCGCGTCGGCGGACTCGACCAGGAAGGCGTTTCCGCGGCTCCCGCTCCCGAGCGAGGCGACCGAGAGGCTCACCGCGCCTCCCCGGCGGCCGCGTCCCACGCGTCCGACAGCCAGGCGAGCACGCCCTCGCCGGGATCGATCCCGCGCCGCGGCAGGACGACGGCCGCGGTCTCGAGGAAGGCCTCCCGCCGGTACGCCTCGAGGCGGGCCCCGCCACCCCACGCGAACGGGGGGATCCACTTGGGAGGCATCTCCGAGCCGAACACGTTCGATCCGGCGCCCACGACCGTGCCGGTGTTGAGCAGCACCCCGATCCCCGTCTTCACATGGTCGCCGATCAGACAACCGAGCTTGATGAGGCCCGTGTCGACGGCATCACCGGGCGGCCCGACGCGGATCGTGCCGTAATTGTTCTTGAGATCGCTGTTCGTCGTGAGCGCGCCCAGGTTCGCCCAGGCCCCCACGTACGCGTGCCCCAGGAACCCGTCGTGCGCCTTGTTCGAATAGCCGAGGACGATGGTCTCCTCGATCTCGCCGCGCAGGTGGGACTTCGGTCCGGCGCTGAGCGTCGAGATCGAGCCGCCCAACAACCTCGAGCCGGGACCGGCGTACAGGGGGCCAGCCAGCCGGGTGCCGGCCCGTACGTCGACGCCGTTGCCGAGCTCGATCGGACCCTCACGTGTGTCGAGCACCGTACCGGGCTCCAGACGAACGTCGGCCCCCAGGGCGAGCGCACGATCCCCCAGCCGCCAGATCCCGTCCGGGATGCGTTGCATCCCCTCGGCGAGGGTGACCGACAGATCGGTCTCGAGGCGGTCCGGCCCCTGCGCCACCAGATCCCAGGCGTGGATCAGCCACGCCCCGGGCACTTCGAGATCGGGCAACCCCGCGATGGGGGAGGGATCCTGGAACCAGGCGGCATCCGGCGTGTCGGCCCCGGGCTCGAGCACCGCGCCGGCGAGCCTGGCGCCCACCCACAGGTTCGCCGGGCCGTCGCCCGGGCGGGCGGACAGGTCGGGGACGGCACGCGCGGACCACAGGAGTCGCCCCGCCGCGTGCGGGATCGCGGTCGGTTCGACGACGGGAGGCGCTCCGGCCTCCACGAAGCGGCCCAGCCACGGTCGGGTCACGTGTCCCGAGGCGCGCATGCCGACGAAGCGCTCGACACGCTCGCGCAGCCGCCAGCGGCCGAACAGGAGCTCTCCCACGGGGCGCGTAAGCGCGAACGGGGCCCACCGGTCCGCGGTCGCGTCGTCGAACAGGAACAGCCGGCGGTCGGCGCTCACGTGCCCGAACCGGAGTCGCCCGCCGACAGCGCGTCGAGACGCGACTGGAGCTCGGTCAGGCGCGCCGACAGAGCGCGCGGCATGACGAGCAGCTCGCCGTTGGACTCCACGATCACGAGCCCCGACACGCCGATCACGTTCGCCCGCACCGATTCGGACCACACGACGTTGTCGCGCGCGTCCGCGAGCCGGGCCGTCCCGACGACCGCGTTGCCGTCGGGGTCGGTCCCGCGCGTGCGGGGTAGCGCGTCCCACACGCCCACATCGTCCCACTCGAAGCGTGCCTCGACGGTCGCGATACGTTCGGCGCGCTCCATGACGGCGACATCGATCGCCACCGCGTCCGAGGTGTCGAAGAAGCGCTCGACCTCTCCGGCCCGGAGAGCGGCGAGCGGCACCTCGGGAGCGTGTGCGTCGACGGCCGCGAGGAGATCGGCCGCACGCCACACGAAGATCCCCGTGTTCCAGAGATAACGCCCGTCGGCCAGGTAGTCGGCCGCGGTGGCGGCATCCGGCTTCTCGACGAACGACTCCACCTCGAATGCCCCGCGCCCCAGCGAAGCCCCGCTCCGCACGTACCCGTACCCGGTCTCGGGTCGGTCCGGTCTGGCCGCCACGCACACGAGGTACCCTTCCGCGGCCACCTCCAGCCCGCGCTCGAGCGTCTCCGTGAGGGCGTCGGCGGAATCGATGCGGTGGTCGGCGTGCAGCGAGATCATCGTGCACCCCGGGTCGCGACGCTCGAGCTCGTGCGCCGCCCACGCGAGGGCCGGCGCGGTACCGCGCGCCCGCGGTTCGCGCAGGAAGGTGACGCCGCGGGCGGTCCGCAGGGGCGCGAACGCCTCGGCCAGCTCGGCCGAGGTGACGACGAGGATCCGGTCGCCTCCCACGAGCCCACGGGCTCGGGTGAGCGTCTGGTCGATGAGCGGATCGGGACCGGCCAGCGGGAGGAGCTGCTTGGGGCGGCGCGGCGTGGAGGCCGGCCAGAACCGGGAACCGATCCCGCCCGCCAGGATCACCGCGTACGCGTCGAGCCTCTTCATCGATCCTCCCGCCGTCCTCGCGGCGCGTCCACGACCCCGCTTCGCGCCGAGCCAAGCTACCCTGCCGGTGTGGCCCGCGCCACGCCGGCACCGTTGGATCGTGGCGGGGTATTGGGCGTCGTTCAAGGCTTCCCGCGGGGTCGCGCCCGGCCTCCGAAGCGTCTCGGGGATCGGGGGTCGCTTGCTTGCTCCCCGTCGACCCGAACGACAGTTTCCGCCCATGACAGCCAACCTGCCCCGCGCAACCCGTCCGTGCCTCGCCGTGCTGGCGGTCGCCGTCCTCGCCGCCGCGTGCGACGACCCCTACGGGGCGTTCGTGCTCGATGTGCCTGAAACGCCCTCGGACGCCACGCTGGTCGACTTCGTAGCGGGGAGTCTCCAGGATCCCGCCGCGTTCGACATCGTCACCCAGACGACGGTGCGGGTCGACCAGACCAACCAGTGGGACTTCCTGTACCGGGTCACCGACGGGGTGAGCGAGCTGGTCCCGTTCGGCCTCGTGGCGGACACCACGAGCGATGCGGGGCTCCTGCGCGCCGAGACGTCGTTCGAGGGGGTGGCCGAGGCGCCCACCACGGGCTACACCGGGACCGAGCCGTTCCCCATCTCCGTGGGTGACGTGTTCATCGGCCGAAGCCGGCGGGACGCTTCTCAGCTGCTCATCTGCAGCCGGTTCGGGAAGTTCGAGGTGCTCGACATCGATCCCGCCGCCGGGACGATTCTTCTCAGGTACCTGATCAACCCGAACTGCGGGGACCGGGTCCTGGTGCCGGGGGAGCACGGGAAGCTTTGACCGGAGCCCGACCGGTCACGGCCGAGGGGGCCGCGTGCTCGACCTGAGGAGCCTCCGGGCCGATCCCGATGCGATCCGCGAGAAGCTCGCCCGGCGCGGGGATCCCGGTGTCGACCGCCTGGTCGGGGACGTGCTGGAGGCCGACGAGGAACGCCGGCGGCTGATCGCGGAGGTCGAAGCCCTCAAGGCCGAGCGCAACACCGCGTCCCGCGCCATCGGGGAGGCGAAGCAGCGCGGCGAGGACTCGGCCGACCGGATCGCGGCCATGCAGGGAGTGGCCGCGCGCATCCGGACGCTGGACGCCGCCCTGGGCGACACGGAAGGGCGCATCCGCGACGCCCTGCTCCTGATCCCCAACGTCCCCGACGACCGGGTCCCTCCAGGCGCGGAAGGGGAGGGGAAGATCATCGCGGAGTGGGGGGATCCGCTGCACACGGACGTCCCGCCACACTGGGAGCTGGGGGCCGCCTGCGGACGCGCTTCGACGCACGGGAGGGCGCTCTATCCGGGAGGAGGAGCGCCGGCGCTCGACATCGAGCGCGGCGCGAAGATCGCCGGGTCGGGATTTCCGCTCCTCGTGGGGGCCGGGGCCCGGCTGAGCCGGGGGCTGATCCAGTTCATGCTGGACCTCCACACCCGCGAGCACGAGTACCTCGAGATCGCGCCCCCGCTGCTCGTGTCGCGGGACTCGATGACCGCCACGGGTCACATTCCCAAGTTCGAGGAGGACGCGTATCGGACGGAGCCGGACGACCTGTTCCTCGTCCCCACCGCCGAAGTGCCGCTCACCAACCTGCACCGCGACGAGATCCTCGACGGCGCGGAGCTCCCGCTGGCATACGTCGCGCACACCCCCTGCTTCCGGCGCGAGGCGGGCGCGGCCGGACGCGACACGCGTGGGCTGCTGCGCGTGCACCAGTTCGACAAGGTCGAGCTGGTCCGCGTGTGCCGCCCGGAGGACTCCGAGGCCGAGCTCGAGCTCCTCACCCGCCACGCCGAGCGCGTCCTCGAGCTGCTCGAGGTGCCGTACCGGCGGGTGCTCCTGCCGGCCGGTGACCTGGGATTCGCCAACGCGATCACGTACGACCTGGAGATCTGGGCGCCGGGGGTGGATGAGTGGCTCGAGGTGTCGAGCTGCTCGAGCTACACCGACTACCAGGCGCGGCGCGGGAACATCCGGTTCCGGCCCGCCGCCGGCGAGAAGCCCGAGTTCGTCCACACCCTGAACGGGAGCGCGCTCGCGATCGCGCGGCTCCTCGTCGCCCTCCTCGAGATTGGCGCCCGGGACGGCGACGGGATCGCGGTTCCCGAGATCCTGCACCCGTACGTGGGGTTCGAGCGCCTCGAGCCGCTGTCGTGAGCCGGCGCGTCACGACGCTCCTCGTCGCGGTGGCGTTCGCGGCGGTGCTGCTCGCCTTCCTCGTGTTCATGCGGCAGCAGGAGCGCCTCGTGCGCCGCGACGCCGAGGTGTTCGAGCGCGTCAACGCGCTCATGTACGCGATCACCGCCACGACCGACCCGGAGGAGCAGCGGCGGATGGTCGGCGATGCCCAGGCGCAGCTGTTCGCGGAGCTCCAGCGCATGCGGATCCCGGTGGTGATCACCGACACGCTCGGCGTCCCGCAGAACTTCGCGTTCCTCCCGGCCCGGGTCGTGGGGGAGGACGGCCGGCCCGACACTCCCGAGGAGTTCGAGCGCATCGCCGAGTACGCGCGCGAGCTCGACCGCGACCGGGGGCACGTCTCCTATCCGGAGCTCGACCTGGAGGCGCACTTCGGCGAGCCGGCGTTCCTGCGGCGCCTGCGCTGGATCCCGTGGCTGACCGCGACGGCGCTCGTGGTCATCGTGGGGGGCGGAGCGTGGCTCATCTTCACCTCGTTCCGGAGCGAGCGGGAGCGGATCTGGTCCGCGATGGCGCGCGAGTCCGCGCACCAGATGGGGACACCTCTCAGCTCCCTGGTCGGGTGGCTGGAGGTGCTCGAGACGCGCGAGCGTCCCTCCGCGAACCCGGGAGAGCCCGACCTCATCGACGAGATGGCGGACGACGTCCGCCGATTGCAGAAGGTGTCGCGTCGCTTCGAGCTCATCGGCCGGAAACCGAAGCTCGAGCCGGTGTCGCTGCGCGAGAGCGTCGAGCAGCTGCGGCGCTATTTCGAGGCCCGCCTGCCGTCGTTGCGCACGGCGTCCTCGATCGACATCTCGGTCGAGATCGGAGACGAGGCGCCGGAGGTGGAGGGAAACGCCACCCTGCTCGAATGGGCGTTCGAGAACCTCATCAAGAACGCCGTCGACGCGATGGCCGCCACCGGGGGACGCATCACGATCGCCTATCTGGGTCCCAATGGACGCCGGTCGGTGTACCGTGTGAGCGACACGGGGCCGGGCGTGCCCCAGAATCTGCGCGACAAGATCTTCGACATCGGGGTGACCACCAAGGAGAGGGGCTGGGGCGTGGGTCTGTCGCTCACGCGGCGCATCATCGAGGACATGCACGACGGGTCGATCCAGCTCGAGGATACGGCGCGGGGGGCCAGCTTCCGCGTGGAGCTCCGGCGAGCCCGGGAAGCATGAGCGTGCTCGACCTGAACCCGGAGCAGCGCGAGGCGGTCGAGCACCCCGAGGGCCCGCTCCTCGTGCTGGCCGGTGCGGGATCGGGGAAGACGCGCGTGCTCACCGCGCGCGTGGCGCGACTCATCGAGGGTGGGCTACCGATCGAGCGCATCCTCGCGGTCACGTTCACCAACAAGGCGGCGGGCGAGATGCGCGAGCGCATCGAGCGGCTCATCGGACGCTCGACGCGGGGGCTGTGGATCGGGACGTTCCATGCGCTCGCGGCCCGGCTCCTGAGGCGCGAGGCGGCGCATGCGACTCGGGACCGCTCGTTCACGATCTACGACGAGGACGATTCGATCCGCGCCCTCAAGGACGTGATGGACGGCGCCGGGTACGATCCGAAGCGCTGGTCCCCGCGCGCGCTCCGGAACCGGATCTCCACTGCGAAGAACGCCCTCGTGGGCCCGTCCGAATACGCCACCACGTCGTACGATCTGCTTTCCGGGGTCGTGGCGGACGTGTATCCCGCCTATCAGAAGCTCCTCGTCCGGCGGAACGCGTACGACTTCGACGATCTGCTGTTCGAGGCGGTCCGGCTTCTGGAGGGACCGGCGGAGGTGGGTCGGCGCTATGCCGACCGCTTCGTACATGTCCTGGTGGACGAATATCAGGACACGAACCACGCGCAGTACCGCATGGTGAAGGCGTTCGCCGCGGCCCACCGCAACCTGTGCGTGGTGGGGGACGACGATCAGTCGATCTACGCGTGGCGGGGGGCCGATGTGCGCAACATCCTCGATTTCGAGCGCGACTTCGACGGGGCACACGTCGTGCGGCTCGAGCAGAACTACCGCTCCACGGCGGCGATCCTCGAGGTCGCGAACGCCGTTATCCAGTGCAACGTGGCCCGCAAGCCCAAGCGGCTGCGCACGGATCGGGAGCTCGGCGAGCCGGTGCGCGTCGTGCGCTGCGGCGACGAGCGCCGCGAGGCGGCGTGGGTGGCCGATGAGATCGGGCGCCGGCGTGGACGCCACGACCTGGACGACGTCGCCGTCCTGTATCGGACCAACGCTCAGTCGCGCGCCTTCGAGGAGGCCTTCCGGCGGGCCGGCATCCGGTACCGGATCGTCGGGGGCGTGCCGTTCTACGAGCGACGCGAGATCAAGGACGTGCTCGCCTATCTGAGACTCACGGTGAACGCGGCCGACGACGCGGCGTTCCAGCGGGCGATCGCGTGGCCCCGGCGGGGCGTGGGGCAGGTCAGCCTCGAGCGACTGAGCGCCGCCGCTCGCGCGGGCGAGTCGCTGCTCGACACGGCGGCCCGCGCCGCGTCCATCGACGGTCTTTCGAGAGGGGCCGTGCGTGCGCTCTCCGAGTTCGCGGCCGGCATCGCGATGCTGCGCGACGCCCTCCCCGGGCTGGAGGCGAAGGAGGCGCTCGAGCGCTGCGTATCGACGTTCGGGCTGGCCACCGCACTCGCCGAGGAGGAGGACGGCGCCGATCGGCTCGAGAACGTGAGCGAACTGTTCGCCACTGCGGCCGCGTTCGAGCGCGACGAGGCGGACGACGCGGCCGGGGAGGCGAGCGACCTCGAGCTCTACCTCCAGTCCGTGGCGCTGCGTACGGATCTCGACGAGGCCGACTTCGACGCGGATTCCGTCACGCTGATGACGCTCCACAACGCCAAGGGGCTCGAGTTCCCGCTCGTGTTCCTGGCCGGACTGGAGGAGGGGCTGTTCCCGCTGTCCCGCGCCCTCGACGGTGAGGGGGGTCTCGAGGAGGAGCGCCGCCTGTTCTACGTGGGGGTGACA
>Ga0307442_1001552_pt1 | contig 11393 bp, 8 predicted proteins | sample SalMarWE160430MG_FD_202143 | JGI IMG/M metagenome (GOLD analysis project Ga0307442, IMG submission 202143) | Salt marsh sediment microbial communities from the Plum Island Ecosystem LTER, Massachusetts, United States - WE1604-30 | ecosystem: Environmental > Aquatic > Marine > Intertidal zone >... | reverse complement strand
CGCCATTTTTAACCATCACCTTTTTCTTTGCTTTTAGCTTCTTTATTCTCTTTCTTCTCAGAATCATCCTCTTTTTTCTCTTCTTTTTCTTCCTTATCCGTTTCAGCTTTCACTTCTTCTACTTTCTCTTCTTTAGCTTCAGCCTTTTCTTTTTCATCTTCTTTTTCCTTATCTTCCACTACTTCTTCTTTTTTCTCATCAACTTCTGCTTTTTCTTCCTCTTTCTCAGCTTCAACTTCCTCTTTTGCTTTTTCCTCTTTTCCATCTTCTTTCTCTTCTTTCGCTTCAGTCTTTTCTTTTTTATCTTCCTTTTCTTTATCTTCTACTACTTCTTCTTTCTCATCAGTTTCAGCTTTTACTTCTATTGCTTTTTCTTTTTTATCTTCTTCTTTTGTTTTTTCGATTTTGTCTTCAGTTTTTTCTTCTTTATCTTCTTTTTTACTTGCATCTTTTACTTTTTCTGCTTTTTTAGATTTTTCCGCTTTTTCTTCTTTTTTATCAGTTTTAGCTTTTGCTTCTTCTACTTTACCTTCTTCCTTAACCTCTTTGGGTTTTTCTTCTACTTTTCTCTTTGCGGCTTCCGCTTTACTTTTTTCCGCTTGCTCTTTAGCCAATTCTTTTCTTGACGCAATATCGATATTTTTATCGATCTTAATAAGTACCAAGCCGGTTCTAAATCCCGGAACGGAACCTTTTACCACTATAAGCCCTTTTTCTGCATCGAGTCTGACAACCTCAAGATTTTTCACGGTTATCCTGTCATTACCCATTCTACCAGGAAATTTTTTGCCCTTAGTTACTCTACCGGGATATGTCCCTGCTCCCGCAGAACCCGGCAGGCGACCAAAACAAGACCCGTGCGAAGCGGGTCCCCCTGAAAAGCCCCATCTTTTTACTACACCCTGGAAACCCCTACCCTTACTCCAACCAACAACACCGACCTTGTCTCCTTTTTGCAGCAAAGATACGGAAACCTTTTCTCCGATATCGAATGTTGTAGTATCCTCGACCCTAAATTCTCTAATAACTTCGACCGGAGGGACTCCTGCTTTTTTGCATAAACCTAAAACGGGTTTCTTAACCCGCTTTTCTTTCTTTTCTCCAAAACCCGTAACATATGCTGTATAACCATCTCTTTCTTCTGTTCTTCTATCTAAAATAAAACACGGAGATGCTTTTATGACAGTAACCGGAATACTTCTGCCTTCGTCATCAAAAATTCTTGTCATTCCTAATTTTCTTCCGATAAGCATCTCCAAACTCCTTTTTTAGTATTTAATTTCTACTTCAACCCTGGCAGGCAAATCCATCTTAGTTAAAGCTTCTATTGTCTGCTGGGAAGGCTTGTTTAAATCGACAAGCCTATTGTGAACTCTTATTTCAAATTGTTCTCTTGATTTTTTATCTACATGCGGAGAACGAAGAACCGTATAAATCCTTCGTTTTGTTGGTAACGGCACAGGACCGACAACTTCAGCTCCTGTCCTCTGGGCTACCTCTACGATTTCTTCTACGGAATCATCCAGTATTTTATGGTCGTAAGATTTCATCCTTATCCTGATATGCTTAGCAGCCATTTACTCCCTTACTCCTGTATTCCGGTAACAACGCCGGCGCCAACAGTTCTTCCGCCTTCTCTTACCGCAAATCTAAGCTCTTCTTCCATTGCTATCGGGTGTATCAATTCTACTTCCATCTCTACGTGATCTCCGGGTAATGCCATATCTCTATCCTTGAAACTCTTTATCTCTCCCGTTATATCCGTTGTCCTGAAATAAAACTGCGGTCTGTATCCGACCGTAAATGCCGTATGTCTTCCGCCTTCTTTCTCTTCCAATACATATACTCGCGCATTGAATTTCTTATGTGGTGTGATAGATCCGGGTTTCGCTAATACCATTCCCCTCTCTATCTCATCTGCCTTCGTACCTCGTAATAACACTCCTACATTATCTCCGGCTATAGACTCATCCAATGTCTTTCTGAACATCTCTAAACTCGTAGCTACTGTCTTCTGTGTATCTTTTATTCCTACTATCTCTACTTCGTCTCCAGCTTTGATTATCCCTCTTTCTAATCTCCCCGTAGCTACCGTACCTCTTCCTTTTATCGAAAATATGTCTTCTACCGCTAATAAAAATGGTTTGTCTACTTCTCTCGCCGGCTCGGGAATATAATTATCCATCGCTTCCATCAACTCATCGATCGATTTCCAGTGTTCATTCTCCGTGTCACTTTCCAATGCTTTTAACGCGCTTCCTTTTATAATAGGTATCTCGTCTCCGGGAAATTCATACTGGTTTAACAGATCTCTAACTTCCATCTCTACTAATTCTATTAATTCGGGATCGTCCAACATATCCGTTTTGTTTATATATACTACTATAGCAGGTACGTTTACCTGTCTCGCTAACAATACATGTTCCCTTGTCTGCGGCATTACTGAATCCGGAGCGCTTACTACTAATATCGCTCCGTCCATCTGCGCCGCTCCCGTTATCATGTTCTTTATGTAATCCGCGTGCCCGGGACAATCGATATGCGCGTAATGCCTCTTATCTGTCTCATACTCTATATGCGCTAACTGGATCGTTATCCCTCTTGCCTTCTCCTCAGGAGCTTTATCTATCATATCAAATGGCACAAATTCGGCTAATTTCTTTGTCGCTAATACCTTTGTCATCGCAGCGGTTAATGTAGATTTTCCATGATCTACATGACCAATTGTCCCGACGTTTAAATGCGGCTTCGTCCTCTCAAATTTTCCCTTCGCCATTGCTTACCTCCTATAACTAACTTTTTAACTTTTACCAATAACAAAACAACTCTATACCTTTTATCATATATAGCCCATGATCGGGCTTGAACCGATGACCTCATCCTTACCAAGGATGTGCTCTACCCCTGAGCTACATGGGCACGAGCGGGAGACGGGATTCGAACCCGCGACAAACGGCTTGGAAGGCCGTTACTCTTCCAACTGAGTTACTCCCGCTTAATGGGGAGGGGCGGATTCGAACCACCGAAGGCTTTGCCAACGGATTTACAGTCCGTCCCCTTTGGCCACTCGGGAACCTCCCCACCAAACAAATTTCTTACAGCTGGTGGAGGGAATTGAACCCCCGACAAACTGATTACAAATCAGTCACTCTACCCCTGAGTTACACCAGCACAAAAAATACAAACGATATAAAGTAAAATCCCCCACTCTCAATCCCTTTAGAGGATTTCCTCATTCAATCAACCAAATTTCTATGTTCCTTTAAACTTATTATAATCTGGAGCAGAGCGGATTTGAACCGCCTACCTCCTCCGTGCGAGGGAGGCGCTCTCCCAATTGAGCTACTGCCCGAACATTAATATAATATGATACCTTCCTTTGTCAAGACCCATAATAAATTAAAATATATAAAAGAATTTAGGAGCCAGAATCCGGAATTCAGAATCCCTTCCACACCCAAAAACAAAGAAACAACGAATAAAACAAATAGCTCGCGTTTTTCACGCTATTGGCTTCCCAATTCTCTATTATCATTTTGATATATAACTTCCATATCATTTTGCCTCCTTAAGAAAAACAAAAAACGAACTTTGTAAAATAATTTTTACTCAATTCCACTTTTTCGACTGCTTGAAAAACCTAACCTGCTAGAAACCAAGGCCTTATATTTTGGAATAATACTTGCAAGAGTAACGGTAGGATCTAAATATGTTTAAGAAAATATTATATTTAATTATTTTTTTTACGCTACAGTATGTCTATGCTGCCCGGCCGGAAATAGAATTCAGACATTTAAAAGCAGAAGACGGACTATCGCAAAGCTGGGTCAAATCGATTTACCAGGATCGATATGGTTTGATGTGGTTCGGGACAAATGAAGGTTTAAACAAATATGATGGTTATACATTTACCGTGTATAAAAATAACCCCGAGGACAAACATAGTGTCAGTAATAACGCAATAGAATCTATATATGAAGATAAAAGCGGAAATCTATGGATGGGCACCCAAAAGGGACTAAACCTTTATGATAGGGAAAAGGATTATTTTATCTATAATAATACACTTTCGCAAAGAAGGATTACAGGATTCATTGAGCTTAAAGATGGAAGGATGTTCATGTCCTCTAAAAACAATGGTCTGTATTTATACAACCCAGAAAAGGATAATGTTATTTCTTTTTCACCCAACGCAGATGACGAACACGCCTTAAGCCACCAAGAACTAAATTGTATTGCAATGGACAGCAGCGGTAATATCTGGATCGGATCCACAGACGGACTTAATTTACTCGATACTTTAACCGATGAGTTTACTCATTTTAAAAACGACAAAAATGACAAAAACAGCATAGCCCACAGTTATATTATATCGTTATTTGTAGACAGTAAAAACAGAATATGGATAGGGACTCAAGCCGGATTAAGTTTGCTTAAATATAACAAAGACACACCCGAAAAAAGCACTTTCATCAATTACACAAACAGTCCAAACAACAGAACAAGTATTATCAGCGGCTCTGTTTTATGTCTAATGGAAGATAAAGAAAATCGTCTATGGATCGGTATCCAAAACGGAGGATTAGACATTATAGATTTAAATACCTTCGAAGAAAACAATTGTGTTTTTTATCATTATGTGAATAATCCTGATGATAACACAAGCCTTTCATACAATTCTATTTATTCTCTTTACGAAGACCGTAATGGCAGTGTATGGGTGGGCTCTTATGGCGACGGCGTAAATATGTATAATAAATTAACAAAAAAATTCAAACATTACAACCGAAAACAAAATAACCCCAACAGCTTAAGCAACAATTTCGTCAACGCGCTCCTCGATGATGACGATTATTTGTGGATTGGCACTGACAAAGGTTTGAATTTATTCAATAAAAAGAATAAAACGTTTAAGCATTTTCTTCACGATCCCAAAGACAGAAAAAGCCTGGGGTCAAATTCAATATGCGCTCTTGAAATCGATAGTAAAGGGAATCTCTGGGTTGGCACCTGGGCGGGGGGATTAAATTTATTTAACAGAAAAACTAATACATTTAACCGTTTCATGCACGATCCTAATGACAATACAAGCATCGGTTCTGACAATATGTTCTCCATACTGGAAGATAAAGATGGAAACTTATGGATAGGTACAATGGGTGGGGGCTTAAATCTATTTAACCGTAAAAAAAGAACCTTTAAAAGGTACATAAATATCCATAACGACACAAATAGTATAACTGATAATTGGGTAAGGACTCTGTACGAAACAAGCTACGGTGAAATATGGTTGTCCTCGAGTGTGACAGTCGAGTTGTTTGATAAAAAATCAGAAAAATTTATACATTTTTCGCATAACAGAAACAATCCTAAAAGTATAAGCTACGACGGCGCTAATATGTTTTTCGAGGACAGTAAAAGAAACTTATGGATAGGCGCAGTCGGAGGATTAAACGTCTTCAACCGTGAAGACAGTACTTTTAATTATTATCAGGAAAAAGATGGTTTACCAAACAATTGTATTAACGGAATATTGGAAGACGATCATGGAAATTTCTGGATAAGCACTAATAAAGGAATATCAAAATTCATAAACGGAATAAACCGTCCCGAAAATCCGATTTTCAAGAATTATGACGTAGGTGACGGGCTTCAAGGAGATGAATTCAGGCCACGTTCTTACTGCAAAGACAAACAGGGTAGAATGTACTTCGGAGGTAAAAACGGATTTAATGTTTTTCACCCGGACAGTCTGACGGAAAATTCATACATACCACCAGTAATGATTACCAGATTTCTCCTCTTTAACAAGGATGTTCCAATCGGAACAAAAGACTCGCCCCTCAAAAAGCATATTAATCTAACAGAAAAAGTTGTTTTATCATATAAACACTCGACGATTAGCTTTGAATACGCGGCATTAAATTTCATTGTTCCGGAAAACAATCAATATGCTACTATGTTAGAAGGTTTTGATAAAGAATGGAACTATGTGGGAAATAAAAGAGAAGTAACCTACACAAATTTAGACCCGGGAACATATACGTTTCGAGTAAAAGGTTCAAACAATGACGGAGTATGGAATGAAAAAGGAGCTTCTCTTAAAATTATTATAACTCCTCCTTTTTGGGAAACCATATGGTTCAGACTGCTTATGTTAATTCTTATATTATTGGTAATCTACTCGGTTTACTCCATACGGGTCAGGAATATAGTCGAATACGGACAAAAACTCGAAGCTGAAGTCGAAAAGAGAACAGAAGACCTGAACAAATCAAACAAAGAATTAGAAGATTTCGCGTACATAGTATCACACGATTTAAAAGCACCTCTCAGGGGTATAAATGAATTATCGGAGTGGATATCGGAAGACTACTCCGATAAACTCGACAAAGAAGGAAAAGAAGATTTAAATATGCTAAGAGAAAGAACTTCAAAAATGAACGATATGATTCAAGGCATATTGGAATATTCAAGAGTAGGAAGGACCGAAGAGAAAGGAAAACAAATCGATTTAAATGAGTTGGTTAAAGACCTAATCGAGTTATTGGCTCCTCCCGATAATATAAAAATTACAGTAGAAAATAAACTACCAAAATATACGGCCGATCAAACCCGCTTGATCCAGGTTTTTCAGAACCTTTTAAGCAATTCTATAAAGTATATAGACAAGCCCAGAGGCATCATAAAAATAGGATGCACGGAAGAAGAAAACGAATGGAAATTCAATATCTCCGATAATGGTCCCGGTATCGATGAGAAGTATTTCGATAAAATATTTAAGATATTCCAGATCTTAGGCTCAGCACCAAAAGGCGGAAGCACAGGCATTGGTCTTACGATAGTCAAAAAGATAATAGATTTATACGAAGGCAAAATATGGGTCGAATCCGAAATCGGAAAGGGTACTACTTTTTATTTTACCCTGCCTAAACAACATAAAAGGAATGTAGTAAAATAATTTTTACTAATGTTTTCTTATTTGAACATTTTTATTTTTTAAAGTTTTAGTGTTCAATTGCTTAGGTTTTGGAATGGTTCTTTTATGTATAAAAATAAGGAGATGAATATGAACGGTAAACAAACAATATTATTAGTGGAAGATGATGAAATAGATGTAAGAAGTGTACAAAGATCTTTTAAAGATCTGCGTGTTACAAACCCTCTTATTGTAACCCACAATGGAGAAGAAGCTTTAGAATATCTAAAAAATGATACAGGGAAACATCCCGGCTTAATTCTTTTAGATCTGAGGATGCCCCGAATGGATGGTATAGAATTCTTAAAGATTATTAGAGAAGATGATAAACTGAAAATAATTCCCGTCGTAATTCTGACGACATCAAAGGAAGACGAAGACAAAATGGATAGTTTCAATCTCGGTATTGCCGGCTACATGATGAAACCCGTAAGCTATAAAGACTTTGTCGAAGTGATTAGAACAATTAAGTTGTATTGGACACTATCGGAATCGCCATAATGAAAGAAAAGAAATACCGGATTCTCTACGTAGAAGACAATAAACTTGACCAAAAAGCGTTCAAACGTTTTATCGATAAAAACAAACTTCCTTATGATATCGATATAGCAAATTCAATCTCAGAGTGCAAAGAACTATTAGAATCAAAATCCTTCGATATAATACTTCAAGATTTCAAACTTAAAGACGGAAATGCTTTCGATATTCTAAAACTTAACACAGACGAACCCGTAGTTATAATTACGGGTCTCGGAAATGAAGAAACTGCCGTTAAATCGATGAAGGAAAACGCTTATGATTATATAATAAAAGATAACGCAGGTAATTATCTAAAGGTTTTACCTTCGACTATCGAAAACGTTATGAAAAGAAAAGATACAGAAGAACAGCTTAAATTAATAAGATATTCTATCGATAATGCTTCAGAATCTACCATGCTATTATCTCTCTCCGGTGAAATTCTGTTTGCCAATCAATCTACTTTTAAAGATTTAGAATACGCAAAAGAAGAACTACCGTCTATCAACTGGAGTCAAATAGTATCGGAAATGACTAAAGAGAAAATGAAAGATTTTATCAAAAGTCTGAAGGAGAAAAAAACAATTAAATTTGAGTCTTCTTATATAAAAAAAGACGGAAGTACTTATCCCGCAGATATCCTCGCCAACTACCAAATTTTTAGCAAGAAAGAGTATATATTCGTATTTGCCCACGATATTACAGAACAAAAAAAGATAGAAGAAGAAAGGCAAAAAATTCAGAAGCTTGAATCTATAAGTATACTGGCGGGAGGCATCGCACACGATTTTAATAACTTTTTGAGCGGTATCATAGGGAATATCTCGCTTGCGATACTCGAAGCAAGCGATAACGAAGAACTTGTTAAAATTCTAAATGAAGCTAAGGAAGCAACAAATTTAGCAAAAAATTTAACCAAACAGTTACTCACATTTGCGAGTGGCGGGGTTCCTATAATCGAAGAAACCTTTATCTCACATATAATAGAAGAGACAGCAGGGTTTAATCTGAGAGGCTCTAACGTCAAATGCTTTTATACATTCCCTGAGAATATCTGGAAAGTGCAGGCTGACAGAAATCAACTTAGCCAGGTAATAAGTAACCTTATTATAAACGCCGATCAGGCAATGCCGGAGGGAGGAGTAATAAGAATAAGTCTTGAAAACACAATAATAAATAAGGAAACTACATTACCACTTAAAGAAGGTAAATATGTAAAATTAACCATAGAGGATACAGGTTTAGGAATCGCAAAAAAACATTTGTCAAGGATTTTTGATCCTTACTTTACGACTAAACAAAAGGGCAGTGGGCTCGGACTGGCTACAACTTTTTCGATTATCGAAAAGCACAATGGATACATCACAGCAGATTCAAAACTCGGAGCCGGAACCACATTCTATATTTACCTGCCGGCAATAACCACAGGAGAAACAAAACAATCCGAACCATCAAAAAAAGAATTAAGGAATCACAAAAAAGAAGGTAGAATACTGCTTATGGACGATGAAAAAATCGTCAGACACGCTCTATCAAGAATGCTAGAAAGATTAGGATATACTGTAGAACCTGTAACGGAAGGAGAAGAAGCGCTGGCACAATATAAAGAAAAGTTAGGAACCGAACAATCTTTCGACGCGGTAATTCTGGATTTAACAGTTCCCGGCGGAATGGGAGGAAAAGAAACCATTAAAAAACTAACCGAATTAGATCCTAATGTTAAAGCATTAGTATCAAGCGGATATTCCAATGACCCGGTTCTTGCAAATTATAAGGATTATGGATTTAAAGGCATAATAATTAAACCTTACGATTCAGAAGAGTTATCCAAAGCTGTAAATAAACTTTTAGAAGAAAATTGATTAAACCCCACACATAACACCACCAAGCCATTAGCCATTAGCTTTTCGCATTAAACCTACCCTACCTCCTCACAAAACACACAAAGAATACAAGCTTCTTTTCTAAGCTAAAGGCCAAAAACCAAAAGCTAATAGCCTGGTTTATTTCGTCTTGACAAGTTTCAAAAAATATATACCTTAGCCAGACGATAAATTAAATATTAGATTTCAATCTTAGTAAGGAGGATTAGATACCTATCCAGGATAAAAAAGCATTCGATGAGAAAGTTAAACAACTTTTTAAAAAACACGAAGAGTTAATTAATAGAAAAAACGAAACAATAGAAGAAGACCATGGCATTTATAACCGTTACAAGTATCCTGTTCTAACAAGAGATCATACACCCATCACATGGCGCTTCGATTTAGATTATAATAGCAATCCATATCTTTTAGAACGTTCAGGCATTAATTCGGTTTTTAATTCCGGAGCTATCGAGTTAAACGGAAAAATCCTTCTTGTAGCTCGAGTTGAAGGGGGCGACAGAAAATCTTTTTTCGCAGTCGCGGAGAGTCCAACGGGTGTAGATCGATTCAGATTTTGGGAATATCCCATCGACATGCCGCAAACCGAAAACCCGGATGATAATGTTTATGATATGCGTCTCACAAAACATGAAGACGGCTGGATATATGGTGTTTTCTGTTCAGAACGTAGGGACCCTGATGCTCCAAAAGGAGATTTGTCTTCCGCGATTGCCCAGGCAGGTATAGCCCGTACTAGAGATTTAAAAACATGGGAACGTCTGGATGATTTAAAATCTCCTTCTCCCCAGCAAAGAAATGTGGTTTTACATCCGGAGTTTGTAAACGGAAAATACGCTTTTTATACAAGACCCATGGAGGGATTCATCGAAACAGGTTCGGGAATGGGTTTAGGATGGGGCCTTTCTGAAAGCATAGAGCATGCGAACATCGACAAAGAGATTATTATCGATAAACGTTATTATCATACAATCACAGAATCAAAAAACGGTCAGGGGCCTACCCCTATAAAGACGAAAAAAGGATGGCTTCATCTCGCTCACGGAGTAAGAAACACCGCGGCGGGGCTTCGTTACGTCCTTTATTGTTTTATGACAGATATTAAACATCCCGAAAAAATAATCTATAGACCGGGACAACAATTACTTGCCCCACGCGATAGTGAACGCCTGGGTGACGTTAGTAATGTAGTCTTCAGTAATGGATGGGTGGAACGTGATAACGGTGAACTCTTTATATATTACGGTTCATCCGATACCCGAGTACATGTAGCAAAAACTACTGTAGATAAATTGATAGACTTTACTATTAATACACCCGAAGATGGTCTTCGCACTTCAGTATGCGTAAAACAGAGAATCGAGCTAATTAAGAAAAACGAGGAAGTTTTAAAAAAAGAATATGACGCAGATAGTAATTAGTAGTTGGAAGTCAGAATAAAACAATAAAATCTTTGCGCTCTCCCAGAGCTTTGTGTGAGTAAAAAATAGCTCTCGGCTCACAGCTGACAGCTCACGGCTAAAAAACTATTCGTGTTATTCGTGTGATTCGCTGTTTCTCTTAGTTTGGGGGGGGGAGGATTTTAATCAAAAACACAAATTTTGTTGTTTTTTTCTGTGTGTTCTGTGGTGAAAATTCGGAGGGGTGGTTATGATCCTCGGGCAAACGAGACTAAAAACATACCAAATAAGACCCCTGCAATATCGAATACAAGATCTTTAGAAGAAGCTGTTCCTTTTTTATCTTTACTATCTTTTATTTCTTTCGATAAACCAACAAGAGAAGAAATAGAAAAGGAAATATAAAAAGATGTATTATCATCAGCCTTGGTCATGCTGTTTGCAATAAGATATATCGAGGATGAAATCGCCGCTGAGTGCGCGAAGTGATGAAATTTATCTTCAGAAAACCACTGGTCTTCTTTTGGAATCATTAAAGAATCAAGTTTCGCTTCAGGATAAAAGCTTACCAATAAATTAAAGACCAAGAACATCAGCTTCCCCTTTCAT
>Ga0307442_1001551_pt1 | contig 11395 bp, 8 predicted proteins | sample SalMarWE160430MG_FD_202143 | JGI IMG/M metagenome (GOLD analysis project Ga0307442, IMG submission 202143) | Salt marsh sediment microbial communities from the Plum Island Ecosystem LTER, Massachusetts, United States - WE1604-30 | ecosystem: Environmental > Aquatic > Marine > Intertidal zone >... | reverse complement strand
TGTTCCTCACCCGGATTTCTTTCGTTAGCGGAGCGACAAGCCTACGGGCTATTGCGCCGCCGGTGAGGGGAGGATTCTAGGGATCGGCGGGCGCGAACGGGTTACCTCGACCGTACGAAGGCACTCCATCACCACAAGAGCGCCGACTTTACTACCAATGCGCGAGGTCGCCCGTCGACCCCGTGAGTCATGGTCATCCCGTGAGTCATGGTCATCACGCCCACGCGGCAACGCTGTGGCCGGGTGGCAAGCTGAGCAAAGCGGGAGACGCGGCATGACGAAACGTGTGTTGGTGACTGGCGGCGCAGGCTTCCTGGGATCGCATCTGTGCGAATTGCTGCTCGACGAAGGCTGCGAAGTGCTCTGCGTCGATAACTTCTTCACTGGGGCGCGGGGGAATGTGGACGAGCTGCTGGACCATCGCAAGTTCGAGGTCCTGCGCCACGACGTGACGCTACCGCTCTACGTCGAGGTCGACGAGATCTACAACCTCGCCTGCCCGGCATCTCCGATTCACTACCAACACGATCCCGTCCACACGATCAAGACCAGCGTCATGGGCGCCATCAATACTCTGGGCTTAGCCAAGCGGCTGAAGGCGCGCGTCCTGCAGGCGTCTACCAGCGAGGTCTATGGCGATCCTGATGTGCATCCACAGCCCGAGAGCTATCGGGGGGTGGTCAATATCATGGGAGCCCGGGCCTGTTACGACGAAGGCAAACGCTGCGCCGAAACGCTGTTCTACGATTACCGTCGGCAGCACAAACTGGATATCCGCGTGGCCCGCATCTTCAACACCTATGGACCAAAAATGCACCCGCAGGATGGTCGAGTGATCTCCAATTTTATTATCCAGGCCCTGAAGAACGAGCCAATTACCCTCTATGGCGACGGCTCGCAGACGCGATCGTTTTGCTTCGTCGACGACCTGGTGAAAGGGCTTATGCTGCTCATGAATTTCTCTGCAGACCTGCCGGAGCCGGTCAATCTAGGCAATCCGGCCGAGATCACGATCAGAGAAGTCGCCGAACAAATTGTCGGGATGACCGGGTCACGATCGCGCTTGGAGTATCGACCGCTGCCGCAAGACGATCCGAGACAGCGCTGCCCCGACATCGCCCGCGCCCGAGATCTGCTCAAATGGCAACCCCGCATTCAGCTCGAGGCGGGCTTGGAACGCACGATAAAATATTTCGAGGACCTGCTTGCCGGAGAGATCAGCACGAAGCGGAAGCAAGTCGCCAGGGCGGCGTAAGGGAAACGTACTAGCTTCTATCCGTCAGCGGCAGTCCCTCTTCTCCGTCGCGTCACCAAATAAGCGAGCCCGATCCCGCCGCAGAGCCCGAGCACATCGACGACAAAATCACTCCAGCGTGCATGGCGTCCAGGCGCCCACAGTTGGGCAAGCTCAATCACGGCCGCAAACAGGAGCAGAGCGACGGTCTGTGCCAAAAACCGAAAGGGGTACGCGAGCCCAAACGCCGCACTTAGAATTATGAAGGCGAGAAGATGCTCGACATATTGCGGAAGGAAAGTAGTCACCCGGTCATACGGCGGAACGACCGATGAAACGGCAATGGCAACAACCATGAGCCAAGCGGCAATTCGCAAGCTTCTTCTGTATGTCATGAGCCGCAAATTTTCTCACAGCCATCCGCGCTAGCGGACGCGGCCCCTTCCCTCTAACGAGACTCGCCGGCTAGTCTAGTTCATACGGATAATTCGGGCGCATGAGTACGACGCGGCGTTCCCGGATCGAGCGATGGGCCGCGAGTAACGCCTGGGTCGCGACGATAAAGCTGTCGGTGTAGTCGATCGCACCGGGAGCACGAGAGAACTGCCCGATCATTGCCTCGAGCATAGCGGACTGACCTAAATCGGGCTGTAATAGGGAGGAAGTGCGTGCCCGACGTCCGTCGTCTAGGACCAGCTTGCGAAACCCTGAAATCCTCGCGGATCGACCCCCACCTAGGATGTCAACTTTCTCCCCCACCAGGCCATTCTGGCTTCCGCAGACGTAGTGCACCGCGCTTAAGCCGCCGTTGGCGAAGCGCAACTGCACCATCCAGCTTTCCTCGCCATGGCCTAGGTCGTTGGTCGCGAAAGCATGCACCTCGAGCGGCAAGCTCTGTTGAAACCAGATAGCGAGGTCGATGAAATGGCAGACATCGCCGAAAAGGATGCCGCCGCCCTCGGACGGATCCTGATACCAGCTATCGCCGGCCACGCTTGCCTTGCGTATGGTGCAGCTCACCTGCCGAATAGGAACTCCGGCCATATGCGCCAGTGCCTTTTGGCTCAAGGGGGCGAAGCGCCGGTTGTAGCCAACCCATAAGGTTGGATCTTCAATACCGCGCTTGCCGAGTGCCTTGATGATCGAAGCGAGCTCGCCGTCGTTCATGGCAAGCGGCTTTTCCACATAAACGGACTTGCCCGCTTCCAACCCTGTCCTAGTGTAGTGGCCATGGCTATCGTGCCTGGTTGCGATGGCCACGGTGTTGATCTCGGGATCGCTGAAGATTTCCTGAGCGTTGGTGGTGGCGTTGCGGAACTGGTAACGCTCAGCAATTGCTTCTGCGTTCAGCCCCCGCGACGTGCAGATCGTCACCAGGCTCAAATCCTTGAGCGCGGGGAAGTGCGGCAAAAGCATCGATTTTGCGTAGTTGCCTGCCCCGATCATGCCCATCCGGACCTTTTGCAGGGGTATTTCGCGGTCGAAACGAAGCGTCTGAGACTCGCTCTCAAGCGTTTGGTTGTCGGCGTCGGGATACTCGAACACGATGCCGACGGCGTCGTTCAGCTCGCCATTGGCAATCTGATTGAACACGTCAACGGCGTCGCGGAAGCCAAAGCGATGGGTGATCAGGTTAGAGGGGTCGATCTCGTTTTGAGCAAGCAAGTCCAGGAAAGCGGTAATGTTTCTCTTCGCCGACCAGCGAACGTAGCCGATGGGATAATCGTTGCCTTTCGTAAAGTAGTCAGGATCGTAGATGCCAGCCCCGGTCGATCGGCTGAAGAAAAACTCGATCTCTTTGCCGAACCACAGGCGCCAGTCGAGATTGATCTCAGTGTTCCCTAGACACACGACGCGACCCCGATCGCGGACCAGGAGAGCCGCCATCTCAATTGGCTGGTTGTCCTTGGCAGAGGTCGTCAGCAGCACAACATCGACGCCGGCCCCGTGACTGATGCGTCGCGCGGCTAACAGGGCCACACTCTCGTCGGCTGGACAAGCAACCTCCGCGCCGCAAGCAAGCGCAAGTTCGCACTTCTTAGGGTCGAGATCGACGCCCATGACCCGGCAGCCACTGGCGCGGCACAATTGCACCGCGAACTGCCCGAGCAGACCAAGGCCGATCACCGCCACGCTCATGCCGAGTCCAACGCCCCCCTGTCGCAGCCCCTGTATCGCGATGGCCCCCACGGCGCTCGCGCTGGCCGACTCTAGATCCACGGTCATAGGCACGGGCGCAACAAGCGTGCGTGGCACTGCGTTATATTCCGCGTGGGTGGCGATGGTCTCGCCAATGCAGGCGACGCGATCGCCGACACGAAACTCGTCGATCTGTGAGCCGACGGCTGCCACAACGCCAGCGCAGCTATAGCCAAGCGTTGCAGGCGACCTCAAGCGCTCCCGGATCTTGCGCACGGTGGGGATGAGCCCTTGATCCTTGAAGGTCTGGATAACCTGACGGACCTGATCTGGCCGCTCGCGGGCCTTGGCGGCTAGATTCATTCGAGCCTGGGTCACCTTCATTTTCTCAGTACCCATGCTGACGAATGAAAAATGCGTGCGCACGAGGACTTCATGAGGCCGTATCCCAGGAAGAGGAACATCGCCGGCTTTCATCGCACCGCTGTGCAGGAACTGTCGAACTTGCTTCATGAAGACTGGATACAGGCAGAAGCCCTTGCGACGGTGTCCTAGAAGGAGGTACTCACAAAGGGCTCGTTGACCGCTAGACACTCAAGCTATGCAATCGAGCTATGCAATGGATCTGTGCAATGGATCTAGGGGTGCGACTTTGCCCTTTCGCTGCCCTGCGTCCCTGATCATATCCTGCGAGCCAGCATGGCGCTCGGACGTAAATCACTCACGGGCCATATCTCGTCCAACCCGATCTCCAACCCCACTCGCTCCTATCGAGAGCGGCTCGCGTGGTATCGAGCCCGTACGGCCGGAATGGACGCAAGGGAGATCGCGTATCGCGTGGTCGAGGGTGCCACCAAGCAGTTCTCGCGCCGGCTAACGCAGGATTGGGATTCCATCAAGCCGATCGGCCCGCTTGTATCGTTGGCCGGAATCGCTGACCGCGTCCGCTACTGCCAGCCGGCCCTCGCGGCCGCCCTAGCCAGCGAAGCTGAGGATGTCAGAAAGGGAAAGTTTCATCTGCTCGGTGCCCATTGGCCGACACCGGATGCCATGCCCCCTCCTCCGACCTTCTGGCATGTCGACCCCGATGACGGAGAGGTGTTTCCGCAGCGCGATGCCTATTGCTTCGATGTCTCATTCCGGCACGGGGTAAATACCCGCGAGATCAAACGCATCTGGGAGCTCTCCCGCCTCCAGTTTCTGGGCCCGCTGGCGGCCCATTCCGCGCTCGAGGGCCGCCGGGAAGAGGCTGAGCTGGCAAATGGCATCGTTCGGTCATGGATGCACGGCAATCATCCCTTTCGCGGTATAAACTGGAGCTCTGGCATAGAGCTCGCCCTTCGCGTCATTTCGGTCGCGATATCCTTCTCCATCATCGGGGTGGAACGCCTCGATGAAGAGAATCGTCAGGCGCTACTTAAGTTTTTCGCCGCGCATGTCTGCTGGCTGAAGCGATTTCCTTCGCTTCATTCATCGGCGAATAACCATCGCATTGTTGAGCTCGCCGGGCTCATAGTCGGGACGACCATGGTGCCTGCCGTTGACGGCAAGGGCCTCTTGCGAGAAAGGAGCTGGCGCGATCTGCTCACTGAGGTCGACCGCCAGATCTACCCCGACGGCGTAGGCGCGGAACAATCGCCCGCCTACACCGCTTTCGCCATCGAGTCTTTGTTGGTCGCGGCCGTTGCCTATGGGAGACAATACGACTTACCGGCGGTTACGAAGGAGCGACTTGCAGCCTGGGCCGAGCACTCCTTGTGGCTCATGGATAGCGGCGGCGGGGTTCCGGCCATCGGCGATTGGGATAATGGCCGCGTCATTGCAACCACGCAGGCCCATGAACCGAATTATGTTGCCTCAATCGTCTCGGCAGTTGCTCATTGCATTGGCCGCGCCGACCTCGCTCCCCCAGCAAAAGAGCCGTCTCTTCGAGATCTGATTCTGGGGTCGGCGGACTCATCTTCGACACTGCGCACCGGAATGTGCTCGTTCCAGACAGGCGGATACACGGTGTTTCGTAGTGCCGGCCCGGACCCCATAGTTCTGACCTTCGATCACGGCCCGGTGGGCTATCTTTCCATCGCGGCCCATGGCCATGCCGACGCGTTGTCCATCTGGCTATCTATCGGAAGCCAGCCCATCTTCGTCGACGCAGGCACATATCGGTATCACTCATGTAGGGCGCTCCGCGATGCCTTTCGGCACACCTCTGTGCACAATACGCTAACCTTGCAAAGCCGAGCTTCAAGCCGGTCTTCGAGCCTATTCAATTGGAGCACTAAAGCAAAGGCCCGGCGCATCGCCGCAAAGGATGGTCTGATGGCTCGCGTTATTGGTGAGCACGACGGCTATGTCGCGCGATTTGGGGTGAGGCACCGGCGAACAGTTGACTTTGACGGTGCCAGTCGGATTGCGATCACTGACGAACTTCTCGATGCCTCAGACGCCAGAGAGGTTTCCATCTCGTTCTTGCTCGACCCGGCGTGCAAGGCAACGCTTAACCGCGACGGAACTGTGCTCATTGCGGTGGCTGGGCGGTCCATCGCCCGCGTAGTGGGCACAGGACCGATGAAAGCAGAGATCATCCGCGGTGACCGAGAGTCCAACCTTGGCTGGATAGCGCCGTCGTTCGGCGTGCGCGTGCCCACCGATCTGATTCGTTTCACAGGGACCCTCGTTAAGGAATCGACCATCGCAATTATCCTGCTTTCCTGAGGACGGCTTCTCCACCGAACTCCTCGGCTTGCGACGGCTTGAACACGCGCAGGAAAATCTCGAGATTAATCAGCGACCAAAGGATCCGTTCGTGATTCTGCCGCCGGTCGAGATGCTCGCTTAAGAGCCCCTGGAGCTTCTCGCGATTGCAGAGGCACGCGAGTCTTGAAGCCTCGCTGTCCAGCATGTCTCGCGCAAACTCGCGATACGGGCCCCTCAGCCATCGTCCAAACGGGACCCGGAATCCGACCTTTTTTCGGCGCAGAGTTACATGTGGCAAGAGCTTCTTCATGCTTGCCCGAAGCACGGCCTTGCCGCCTTTGGCACCGATCAGGAACCGGTCGGGGAATCGCGCCACGACCCCCGCCAACGCCACATCCATAAACGGCATACGACCTTCAATTGAACCTGCCATCATCATGCGGTCACCCCGCTCCAGCAGATTGTCCGGAAGCCAGGAAGTTTGATCGAAGAACAACGTTTGCCGCAGGCTAGAAAGCTTTGAAGTGAACGGAAAGAGATCCGGTGGCGTCAAAGAGGTTTCCCGTCCCATAATGGCTTGACGCTCCTTGACCGAAACGACACCAAACCACATACGCATGCGGTTGATGAAGTCGCGTTCGCCGGCCGCCGTGGCCAGAACCTTCACCCGACGCATGCCATAGGGCAGCGCGTGCACCAGCGGACCGACAAGCTGCTCATGCAAGGCACCAGGCACGAGCCGCTGATAAAGGGCTACCCAGGGCTCCGCCCAATGCTTTGGATACCCACCCATCAGCTCGTCGGCCCCCTCGCCCGTCAGCACCATCTTTACGGTGCCAGAGGCCAACTTGGAGAGCATGAAGATGGGAACATCCGAGGCCTCGCTGACAGGCGCGCCACGGCGAAGCACGGCCGTTTGCCAATCATCCATGAACGCGCCGGGTTCAACCACCAGCTCCTGATGATCGGTCCCAAATCGCTCGGCAACGATGCGCGCATGATCGAGCTCCGAATACTCAGCCTCGCGGAAGCCGACGGAGAAGGTGCGTACGGGTACGGAACTGTGCCGCACCATAGCCGCAACCACCGCCGAGGAATCGATACCGCCTGAAAGGTAGGCACCAAAAGGCGCATCACTGCGCATTCGGATGCGGACGGCCTCGTCGAACGTCGCACCGAACATCCCGACGGCCTCGTCAAACGAGAAGACGTCCGGGACGGTGTTGGCAAAGGGAGGCGTGAAATAGCGGGTTATCGTAAGATAGCCGGCCTTCCAGACTGCGTAGTGTCCGGGCTGCAGCTTGGTCACCGCGCGGAAAAAAGTTGCAGGACCCGGTACATAGCGATTGAGGAGGTACTGTCCGAGCGCCTCGACGTTAAAGGTCCGGTCAAACCCCGGGAACTGAACGAGCGGCTCGATCTCTGACCCGAACAGAAGCGTGCCTGGATGCGTTGCCAGGAACAACGGCTTCTTGCCGAACGCATCGCGAGCAAGCAAGAGCCGTTGCGCTTCGGCATCCCAGAGCGCGAAGGCGAACATGCCGCGAAAGCGGCCTATCGCATCTATGTTCCAGGCTCGGTAGGCTTCAATGATTACCTCGCTATCCGAGGCTGTGCGAAAATGATGGCCCAGCGTCAGCAGTTCCTCACGGAGTTCGATGTAGTTATAAATCTCGCCATTGAAGACAAGGGTGAAACGACCGTCCTCGCTCCGCATCGGCTGTTGGCCGCCGCGGATATCGATGATCGAAAGACGGCGATGGCCTAAGCCAATCTGGAACCGTCCGTCGGTCGTCTCGGACAGGGAGTAGCCGGCGCCATCTGGCCCCCGATGAGCCATCAAGTTGGTAATGCGCGCAAGGGTCTCGAGGTTCTGACGATTGGTGTTACCAAGGGCCCAACCGAAGATTCCACACATAATGAAGCCTCTTCCTACTCTAGCCGACGCTACCCGTGCGGTTGCGCAACCGCGAGCTTACGAAGGAATTTCGATCAGTGCCCGGAGACTTCTGGCTACTTGGCGACACTACCGAAGGGGAACTAGGACCGTTCGACTTCTGACTTATGCTTCCTGATAGTCAGCCGCCCTTCTCCGAGCACGGCGTTCCGATTTCCAATCAAGAGGGGACCCACGGCCGGGCAAACGAACGGAATCATAGGCTGGCCCGAACCAATGCGCCCAACCGTAGGGCGGCTCTTGAGAGGTACTCCGAAATGGGGCGACGGCTCCAAGTGCTGATCATTGTCGAGAACCTTCCGGTTCCTTTCGACCGGCGTGTCTGGTCGGAAGCGACGACGCTGCGCGACGCAGGGCACGCCGTATCCGTGATCTGTCCCAAAGGACCGGGTTCTCAGGAGTCCCATGAGATCATCGACGGTATCGCGATTTACCGGCACCCCCTGCCCGTAGAGGCACGGGGGGCAGCGGCCTATTTCATCGAATATCCTATCGCGCTGTTCTGGGAGTTCGTGCTGTCACTGAAAGTCTGGCGAAACCGCGGCTTCGACGTGATTCACGCCTGCAATCCCCCGGACCTCATCTTCCTGATCGGACTGTTCTTCAAGATTTTCGCGGGCAAAAGCTTCGTTTTCGACCACCATGACGCAAACCCCGAGTTTTTCGAGGCAAAATTCGGCCGGCGCGGGCTGTTATGGCAGCTCTTGCGTCTGGCCGAGAAGCTCACCTTCAAAGCGGCGGACATATCCATCGCCACCAACGACTCCTATCGGCGTATCGCCATCGAGCGCGGCCGAATGCAGCCCAAGCGAGTCTTCGTGGTCCGCTCCGGTCCAAATCTCGATCGCGTCAAAGGACTTCCCGCCGATCTGAAATGGCGCAAAGGGCGCCAGTTCCTCGTCGGCTATGTCGGCGTCATCAGCCGATCGGAGGGCCTTGATCTGCTGCTCGCGTCGATCAGCCACGCCGTCTTTGCCCGCGGTCGCCAGGACATCCAATTCGTAGTGGCTGGCAGCGGCCCAGAGCTCGAGGCCGTGAGGCAGCTCGCCGAGACGATGAAAGTTGCGGATTTCGTCACATTCGCGGGGCGGATCGACGACGCCCAGCTTTTCACGATGCTGTCCACCGCGGATGTGTGTGTCAACCCCGACCGCGTGACGGCCATGAATGACATTTCCACCATGAACAAGATCATGGAGTACATGGCCCTCGGAAAGCCGATCGTCCAATTCGACGTGAAGGAGGGGCGTGTTTCCGCACAACACGCATCCCTTTATGCGAAATCCAACGACCCGGTGGACTTTGCGGAGCGGGTTTTGGAGCTCATTGACGATCCGCATCAGTGCAAAAAGATGGGCGAGTATGGCCGCAAGCGCGTGGAAAGCGTACTCGCCTGGCACCACGAGCAACCGAAGCTGCTGCGCGCCTATGCCAAGCTGGCGGAACTTCGCGCGCGGCGGAAACCTCTTAGCTTCGCTCACCGACTGCGCTCCGACTTACTCGGCAAGGCGCAGGAACAGCCTTAGGTACAACGGGAGAACCGCCAGCTCCCAGGCAAAATCCACCAGTAGAGAGGCGTGCCATGCGGATTAGTGTATTCGGACTTGGGTATGTTGGGACCGTTTGTGCTGCCTGTCTTGCCGCCCGCGGGCATACGGTCGTCGGGATAGACAAGATCAGAGCCAAGGTCGATTTGATCCGCTCGGGTCGATCCCCTGTGGTCGAACAAGAAATTGACACGCTCGTTGAAAAGACCGTCGAAAGTGGGCACCTCACAGCAACCCTAGATCCTGTTGAGGCAGTCAAGCAAACAGACCTTTCGATTGTGTGCGTAGGCACTCCGAGCCAACGGAACGGCGCGTTGGGCCTTGCCTCAATCAAATCGGTTTCTGCAGAAATCGGCCAGGCAATCCGCGCAAAAACCACACGGCATGAGGTTGTGATCCGCTCGACGGTGTTGCCTGGCACGACTCGGGACATGATCTTGCCGCATCTGATCGATGCATCGGGAAAGAACCCCGGCGATGCCTTCGGGTTGGCTTTCAACCCCGAATTCATGCGTGAGGGCTCCTCGGTAAAAGACTTCAACAATCCGTCGAGAACAATCGTCGGGGCCCTTGAGCGCAAATCGATTAAGGCGGTCCTGTCGCTCTATGGCCACCTCCCCGGAGCTAAGATCAGCACCGACATTGAGACGGCGGAACTTGTGAAATACGTCGACAACGCCTGGCACGCGCTGAAAGTCGCCTTCACCAACGAGGTCGCCGTCGTGGCGAGCACATTGGGAATCGACAGCGATGAGGTGATGAGCATCTTCTGCAAGGATAACCGGCTTAATATTTCAGCCGCTTACATGCGTCCTGGATTTGCCTTCGGCGGCTCGTGCCTGCCTAAGGATCTACGGGCGTTTGCTTACCTGGCTCGTACCCGAGATTTGTCTCTTCCAGTCATTAGCCACATTGTCGACAGCAACAGGATGCTGACGGACCGCGGGCTCGATTGGATTCTGGCGAACTCCAAGAAGCGCGTTGCCTTCCTGGGAATCAGTTTCAAACCTGGCACGGACGATGTGCGTGAAAGTCCGTTCGTGAGTCTTGTGGAGGGACTGAGCGGCAAGGGGCGCGTAGTGCGGATATACGACCCCAATGTGAACCTGGCCCACTTGTCTGGCGCGAACAGAGCTTATTTGATGCAGGCCCTGCCCCATATTGCGGACCTGCTCGTCCCAAAGATCTCGGATGCGACTGAGTGGGCAGACACCATTGTGGTAACGTCCAATCACGCAGCTTACACCGCGGCGATCGCTCACTTACCCCCTGACAAGATCGTGCTCGATTTCGCTCAATTTCACGAGCCACGTCCCGAACCTATCGGCGATGATCGAGCAGGGTGGGCCCATTCGTGGAGCTTCGACCTTCCGGCTCTGGGATAGCGTTTACGCAGCCTCGCGCGCGAATCTGGCAAAAATCTCCATCGCCGGGTCACGGCCAGTTAGGCGCACCAAATCCGCATAGGCGGAGTCGGCCTGTTCGCTTGCGGCATCCGCGTGATCATTGAGAAAATGATGAAGTCCCAGCTTCACCGCGAGCCCATGTAGTCCCTCTGCGGGGGTCGTGACTATACGCGACTCGATCACCGTGAGCTCATCAGGGGCACCGGCATCATTGTTCTTGATTGCCGCCTGCATCCTTTCGAACGCGCCAAGCCACTGCTGAAATAGATGGGTGAGCTCCTCGTCCATGTCATTCCCCCACTTTCCGTTGCTTGAGACAGTATTGCTCTAGGAGTCCAAGCGCCATTTCTCCAGACAAGGTTGTCACGAGAAACGTTAGTTTATCCACGGCAAATACGGCGACAAAAGGCCTCGT
>Ga0307442_1001548_pt1 | contig 11399 bp, 12 predicted proteins | sample SalMarWE160430MG_FD_202143 | JGI IMG/M metagenome (GOLD analysis project Ga0307442, IMG submission 202143) | Salt marsh sediment microbial communities from the Plum Island Ecosystem LTER, Massachusetts, United States - WE1604-30 | ecosystem: Environmental > Aquatic > Marine > Intertidal zone >... | reverse complement strand
TTCCACGAAATCCGCTTTCCCACCGCGATCAGCTTCGGCGCGACCGGCGGTCCCGAACGGCGCACCGACATCGTCGTGCTCGGCTCCGGCCATGAGGAGCGCAATCAGCGCTGGGCCGACAGCCGCCGCCGTTACGATGCGGGCTACGGGCTGAAATCGCTCGATGATCTGGAGGCAGCCATTGCCTTCTTCGAGGAGCGGCGCGGGCAGTTACATGGCTTCCGCTGGAAGGATCATGCGGACTACAAGAGCTGCGCGGCAAGCGCCACACCCGGCACGACCGACCAGATCCTCGGCACCGGCGACGGGGCGACGGCCGTGTTTCAGCTCGTAAAGACTTACGGTAGCGCCTTTTCGCCCTGGACACGCGACATCAAGAAACCCGTGAGCGGAGCGGTGCTCGTGGCCGTGGACGGCGCGGCGCAGGTCGAAGGTACCGATTTCACCTGCGACAGCGCGGCCGGCCTGATTACCTTCGCGCCCGGCTCGACCCCCGGTACAGGCGCAATGATCACCGCCGGTTTCGAATTCGACGTGCCCGTCCGCTTCGACACCGATCGGTTGGAGGTCAGCCTCGAAGGCTTCCGCCACGGCTCGATCCCGAGTATCCCGATTGTGGAGATCAGGGTTTGATCGCTGGTAAATCGTGATTTCGATCAAAGACAGGCGGGCCGTCGCATTAGTATTGCGGCCAAGCCAACTTATACGGAGCCGGACCATGGGCTCGGCGCTCAAAAGTGGATGCGTCTACTTCGTTCTCGTTTTTGTGGTGGGCTTCGCTCTGGGAACCGTCCGCGCGCTATTTCTAGCGCCGCTGTTCGGCGAAATGCTTGCCGTATCGATCGAGTTGCCGATCATTCTTCTTGTTTCATGGCTCATATGCCGGGCACTGATTGAAAGATTCGCCGTCCCGGCCACATTGACCGCCCGCGCTTCGATGGGCGCGACCGCGCTGGCACTGCTATTGGGTGCTGAAGTTCTGTTGTCGGTCCTTCTCCTCGGGCGATCGGTTACCGAGCATTTGGAACTCTATCAATCTGCGGAAGGTCTGACCGGTCTCGCAGGACAGATCGTCTTCGCGCTGTTTCCGGGCATCCAGCTCGCCATGGCCTCGGATTGATATAATCCAACCCGCCGTCTCCGCATCACAAAACAAACAGTCCTTTATGAAAACCCTCCCCCCCGGCCTGCAGGCCCATCTCGATAGCGGCGCGACGACGCTGGCCTGGTGCTGGCGGGTGATCCGCAGGGACGGCACGGTCTACGGCTTCACCGATCATGACCGCGATGTCAGCTTCGACGGGACCATCTTCGAGGCGGCGAGCGGCTTCACCGGCACCGATATCCGGCAATCGATCGGCCTGTCCGTCGACAATCTCGACGTGACCGGCGCGCTGCAATCGGAGCGGCTGAACGAGGCCGATCTGGCGGCCGGGCAGTTCGACGATGCCCGCATCGAGATCTGGCGGGTGAACTGGGCGGAGACGGATCAGCGGCTTTTGATGATGAGCGGCTCGATCGGCGAGGTCCGGCGCGGCGAGTCCGCCTTCACCGCCGAGTTGCGCAGTCTGTCGCACTATCTCGGCCAGAAACAGGGCCGGACCTATCAATATGCCTGCGACGCCGCGCTAGGCGACGCGCGTTGCACGGTCGATCTGGACGACCCGGCCTATAAGGGCTCAGGGACCGTCACCGCGGCCGACGCCGCCTATCTGTTCAGCGCCTCCGGCCTCGACGGCTTTGCGGACGCCTGGTTCGATGGCGGGCTCGTCACCTGGACGAGCGGCGTCAATGAGGGCCGGGCGATGGAGGTCAAGCGCTTCACGCTCTCGGGCGGCGCCGCACAAGTCGAGCTCTGGCGCTCCATGGCCGGAGCCATCGCTCCCGGCGACGGTTTCACCATCATAGCGGGCTGCGACAAGACCTTCCCGACCTGCAACAGCAAATTCGCCAATGGCGTCAATTTCCGCGGCTTCCCGCACATCCCCGGCAACAAATATGTCATGGCCTATCCCGTTTCCGGCGACCCGGACAATGACGGCAGCTCGATGCAATGACGACAGCCCCAATGAACACCCCCTCGTCTGCCCCCCGGGGCCCGCGGCTAAGCGGGCTCACAAGCGAGGCGGATGCCGAGCGCGCGAGCGGAGCGAGCATTGTAAAAATCACCCGCTCCTGGCTGGGCACGCCCTATCGCCATCAAGCCTCGCTGAAAGGCGTCGGCTGCGACTGCCTGGGACTGGTGCGCGGCGTCTTCGCCGAAGCCTGTGGCCGTCCCGCCGAGGAGCCGCCGCCTTATAGCCGCGACTGGGCCGAGGCGAGCGGCCGCGAAACCATGATCGAAGGTGCCGCCCGCCATCTGACGCGCATCGCGCCCGACGATGCCCAGGCCGGCGACCTGCTCATCTTCCGCCTGCGCCCCGGCGCGATGGCGAAGCATTGCGGGATCTTGACTGAGACGCCGTTCGTGGCGCCCGGCGCTCACCGGGCGGGCTCGGCAAAAATGATCCACGCCGTCGAAGGCGCGCCCGTCTGCGAGGTCCATATCACACAATGGTGGCGACGCCGTATTGCCGCCGCCTTCCGCTTTCCCCAGCAGGAGACATGCAATGTCGAACCCCTTCAGCAGCCATAATGGCGGCCTGAGCGCTCCGTCCTCGCGCATCGAGCCGGTCACGTCCGATGACGATAATGACCTTTCCGGCGGCGTCTGCCGTGCGCTCCTCGTCGGATCGGCCGGCACGGCCAATCTCATCGACGCAAGCGGCGTGGAACGGACCGGCGTGCCGCTGCAACAAGGCTTCAATCCCATCGGCGCGCAGCGGATCAAGACGGGCGGCACAGCGGCCGACATTTGGGCGCTGTACTGAGACGGTCCGGAAACGAATATCGCATCGGCGAGTCTTATCTCCTCCGCATAGCCCGACGCGGCCCCGCTCGCGGCATTCATCACCTCTCCCGATGGAGATCTCTGTGCAACGACACACTCTGCGTCGCCCCGGCCTTGAGCCGGGGCCTATTCGCCTAACAACTTGCCGAAGCGCTTGCTGGTAGGTGATTGGATCCCGGATAGCCCTTCGGGCTTCCGGGATGACGAATTGAGAGGCTTGTTTCGCAGAGGTCATCGCGGCAGCGGGCCGTCCGTTTAAATTCCTCCGTGTTCAGATTATAGCTGCGTGCGCCGGTGCCCGTGCAGCTTCACGAAAGGCTAACCCCATGGCAAGTTTCAACAAATTCAATTCCTTCGTCGAATATCTCGCCGAGGGCGTCATCAATCTGGAGAGCGACACGCTCAAAATCGTCCTGACCGACAGCGCGCCGGTCGCCGGCAACACCGTCCTGGCGGACCTGACCGAGATCAGCGCCGGAAATGGCTACACGGCCGGCGGCGTTCCGGCGACCGTTTCGGCGTCCGGCCAGACCGGAGGCACTTATAAGCTGGTGCTTGATGATGTGACCATCACCGCATCCGGCGGCGCGATCGGCCCGTTCCGCTATTTCGTGCTCATCGACGATACGCCGACCAGCCCCGCCGATCCGCTGATCGGCTGGTGGGATTACGGCTCCTCGATCACGCTCGCCGATGGCGAAAGCATCACGGTCGATTTCGACGCCACGAACGGCGTCCTGGAGCTCGCCTGAGCCAGTCACCATCGACCAGCCGGATAACGTCAATCCGTTCACTCCAAACGAGACGAGGGCTTGAATGGGCCTGATCCAACCTTCCGGCCCGTCATGGGCCTATTGCACGCATAATCTGCCGTCGGATGTCGATGCGACGGATCTCGGCGCCACCTGCACGCCGGGCACGAGCAACTCGGACGGCACGGCGGTCGCGCTCTTTTCCAGCGCGCTCGCTCATGATGTCGAATATCTGCGCCTCGGCCTCAATGTGACCGCCGGGCTAAGCGCCAATAACGACATTCTGCTCACCGTGCTGATCGATCCCGCGGGCGGCACGAACTGGTCAACCCTGATCCCGGACCTGGTTTCCGGCCCGCTCGGCGGCGTTCTGCTCTCCGGCAGCTCACCTGCCGGATGGGCCGGCGCCTACGATTTCCCGCTCTGGATTCCTGCGGGCGCTTCGCTCGGCGTCCGGGCCCGGACCGCTCACACAACCGCGCAGACGATCAAGGTGGCTGCCTTCGCCTTGGGCGGCAACCGAAATCCGGCGTCCTGGTGGTGCGGCCAGCGCGTGACGGCCGTTGGGTCCAACCCGTCCATTTCCGCGGGCACATCTCACACGCCGGGCGCGAGCGGCGCTTTTTCAAGCTGGGCTGATCTCGGCTCGCCGCTCACATTCGGCTGCGGCGCGCTTCAATGGGGCGTCGCCGGAGAAGGCGACAGCTCCTATCTGCAGGCAAGCTACCAATTCGAATTCGGAGTCGGCGCCGAGCGTATCGGGCCGCCCTTATTCCGCCATCTGACAAGTCTGGAAGCCGGTTTCTGGCTGCCGACCGGCCCGGTCTTCCGGACGCTGCCGGCCGGCGCGCAGCTTCAGGTCCGCGGCACATGCGACGGCGGATCGCCGCAAAGCTTGAGCGTTGCCGCTTACGCCGTTCACTGATGCCGGGTTCGAAGCTGTCGAACCGCATCGCTCATTGAGGACATAAATGACGATCACCATCGAAGCCTTCGCCGGAACCGAGACGGTCGGGACGACGGAGCATTCCCTGACGACCGACACCGCCGGGCCGGACGCCGATAGCACGGCGGGCGTCTTCCAGCCCTTTCTCGATCTCGGCGCGGTCGCGGCGGGCGACGTGTTCCGCTTCCGGGTCTATGAAACATGCCGGACCGGCGATACGCAGCGCCTCGTCTATACGGCCGAGTTTTCCGGCGCGCAGGCCGCGCCGCTTTGGGCCGGGCCATCTCTCCTGCTCGGCGTCGGCTGGGATATGACGCTGACGAAGATCGCGGGCACGGATCGGACGATTAACTGGCGCGTCTCACAAGTCGCCTAATGCAGGTCATATTTGCCGGAACCGTCCGAAATGCTTCTGCGTCGCGCCGGACCTGATCCGGCGCCCAATTTTCTATCGATCACGCATTGACTTCGTGGAAATGCCAATGGCCCCCGGATCTCCGCTTCGCTCCGTCCGGGGCGACGTTCGTTTCCACCGAACATGATCCCGCTTCAAGGGCCACTGCGCGATGACGCGGGGGCGCTCAAGACCGTTCCGCAAACGTCATTCCGCATACAGCAACAGGATTTCGAGAATGAGCTGGGCCTTTCAGCCGCTTCTGCCCGCCAGCGCCGAACAGCAGGCCGGCGCGAGCGGTCCGACATACAGCCTCGCGGCGGACGATGGCGCTTTTGCCATGCAGGGGCAGACGGCGGACGGCCTCGCGGTGCGCCATATCGCTGCGTCGTCCGGTGCAGAAACAATCAGTGGCCAGGCTGCCGGGCTCAAGGCGTCGCGGCGCATCGCGGTGGAAGCCGGCAGTGTCGCGGTGACTGGCCAGGCGGCCGGTTTCGCATCGACGCCGGTCCTGAGCGCTGTGCCGGGATCGCTCTCCCTGACCGGGCAAAGTGCTCTCTTCACGCTTGCGCGCCGGCTCGCGGCCGCATCCGGCAGCATTTCTCTGACCGGCCAGGATGCGCAGCTTAAGCCGCCGCCAATCGTCTTTGCCGCCGAGGGCGGGAATATCGCTCTCACAGGCGGCCTCGCCTCGCCAAACGCCGCCCGGCGGGTTTTCGCAAATACCGGGATTTTCGCGCTCAGCGGCGTGCCCGCCGGTCTTGCCGTCGAAGGCGCGACCAAGGCCGGAAACACCCTCCATCTGGGTTTCTCCATCGGTCTTTAGGCCAAAATCTGCTTTGCGGACATTCCGTCCGAATTCGCCCCGATCGATCTGATCCTCCGACAGGTGCCGTTCACCCATGGCTACACTTGCTCTTTCCGCCGTCGGCGCCGCGGCCGGCTCGGCTTTGCTGCCGGGCGGGTTCTCCTTTCTCGGCGCGAGTTTGACCGGCGCGGCGATCGGCCGGGCGGTCGGCTCCATCGCGGGCGCGTATATCGACCAGGCGCTGTTCGGCGCAACCGGACAGGAAACGTTGCGGGATGGACCGCGCCTTGCCGATCTCACCGTCACGGCGTCCACGGAAGGCGCGGATATGCCCCGCCTTTACGGACGCGCGCGGCTCGGCGGACAGATCATCTGGGCGACCAATTTCGAGGAAGAGACGGTCACGACGTCGGCCGGCGGGTCCGGCAAGGGCCTGAATGTCGGCGCCGGGGCCAGCTCCACGCAATATCGCTATTACGCCAATTTCGCCGTCGCGCTCTGCGAGGGCGAGGTGACGCGGCTCGGCCGGGTCTGGGCGGATGGCGACGAGATCACCCTCTCCGATTACACCTACCGCTTCCATACCGGCTCGGAGACACAGACGCCCGACAGTCTGATCGAAGCCAAGGAAGGGGCGGGAAACGCCCCCGCCTATCGCGGCACGGCTTACATCGTTTTCGAGCGCCTGCCGCTGGAGGATTTCGGCAACCGCATCCCGCAGCTCAATTTCGAGGTGTTCCGGGCGGTTGACGACTTCGAAGCCCAGGTGCAGGGCGTGACGCTCATCCCGGCGGCGGGCGAGTTCGCCTATCATCCGGAAGAAGTGCGGGTCGATGGCGGCGACGGCGTCACCTATTCGGAGAACCGCCATACGACGCTCGGCGCGAGTGATTTCGCCGTCTCGGTCGATCAGCTCGGGGAGACGCTGCCCAATTGCGGCGCGGTTTCGCTGTTCGTCGCCTGGTTCGGCGACGATCTGCGCTGTGCCGACTGCGAGATCAAGCCGAAGGTCGATACGCATGACAAAGGGACCGGAACGACGCCGATCTCCTGGAGCGTGGCGGGGCTGGTCCGCGCGTTCGCCGACGTGGTTTCGACACACGGGTCGCGCCCTGCCTATGGCGGAACACCGTCCGACAATACGGTCGTCGCGGCCATTCAGGATCTGAAGGCGCGCGGTCTGGAGGTCGTGTTCACGCCGTTCCTGCTCATGGATGTGCCTGAAGGCAACGGCAAAGCCGATCCTTACACCGGCGCGGCCGATCAACCCGCCTATCCCTGGCGCGGCCGTATCACCTGCGACCCCGCGCCGGGCGAAGCCGGTTCGCCGGACAAGACCGGCGCGGCGGCGGCTCAGATCGATGCGTTTTATGGAACGGCCACGGCGTCCGATTTCTCCGCGACGGGCGGGACAGTCATCTATACCGGGCCTGCCGAGTGGAGCTATTCGCGTTTCATCCTGCATTGCGCGGCGCTCGCCAAAGCCGCCGGCGGGGTTGACGCTTTCATCCTCGGCTCGGAGATGCGCGGGCTGAGCTGGGTGCGCGAGAGCGCCTCGAGCTATCCATTCGTGACGAAGCTGAAGGCGCTCGCGGCCGAGGTCAAGGCGCTGCTGCCTGGCGCGGACGTCACCTATGCGGCGGACTGGTCGGAATATTTCGGCCATCAGCCGGCGGACGGATCGGGCGATGTCTATTTCCATCTCGATTCCCTTTGGTCCGACGCCAATATCGACGCCGTCGCGATCGACAATTACTGGCCACTCGCTGACTGGCGCGACGTGACGGGGCATCTCGACTATCAGGCCGGGACGCGCTTCATCCACGATCTCGCCTATCTGAAGGGCAATATCGAGGGCGGCGAGGGCTATGACTGGTATTACGCCTCCGCCGGCGACCGGGACAGCCAGGCGCGCATGAGCATCACGGACGGCGCCTATTCGAAGCCGTGGATCTATCGCTACAAGGACATCCGCTCCTGGTGGTCGAACGCGCATTATGACCGGCCGGGCGGCGTCGAAGCGGCCTCGCCGACGGGTTGGGTGCCGGAATCGAAGCCGGTCTGGTTCACCGAGCTGGGCTGCTCCGCCGTCGATAAGGGCGCCAACCAGCCGAACGTCTTCTACGATCCGAAAAGCGCCGAAAGCGCCTTGCCCTATTACAGCCGGGGCCTGCGCGACGATCTGATCCAGCGCCGCTATTTGCGCGCCTTCCTCGAATGGTACGACCATACGCGCGAGGATTTCGACGAGACGCAGAACCCGGAAAGCAGTGTCTATTCCGGGCGCATGGTCGATCGCTCGCGCATCATGCTCTACACATGGGATGCGCGGCCCTATCCCGCGTTCCCGGCGCTGCGCACGGTCTGGTCGGACGGCGACAATTGGCAGCTCGGCCATTGGCTCACCGGCCGCGTTTCCGATGCCCCGCTCCCCGAAGCGACCGCCAGCCTGCTGGCCGATTACGGCTTTTCCGATTTCGATGCCGAACAGCTTTCCGGGGCGATGGCGGGCTACGTCATCGACCGGGTGATGTCGGCGCGCGATGCGCTGCAGCCGCTGGAAGCTGCGTTCTTCTTCGACAGTTTCGAAAGCCAGGGCAAGGTGCGCTTCGCCCATCGCGGGCGCGGCGGCAGCCTGCTCGCGCTGACGGCCGACGAGTTGGTCGAAACACAGGCGGACGCGCCACGCTACGAGCTGACGCGCGCGCAGGAAAGCGATCTGCCGCATGCAGCCAAGGTCACCTTCATCGACGGCGACCGCGACTATAGCCAAGGCATGGCGGAGGGCCGGCGGATCTCCGGCAATGCCGCAAGGATCGCCTCGGCCCGTTTGCCGATCGTCACGCGCTATGCGCAGGTGCGTAACGTCGCCGAGACGATGGTCCAGGAAGCCTGGGCGAACCGGGAGCGGGGCCGCTTCGCGCTGCCGCCCTCGCGGCTGGCGCTCGATCCGTCCGATCTCGTCACGCTCACCATGGCCAGCCGCAGCCTTCCCCTTCGGTTGACGGGGCTTTCGGTCGGCAGCGCCGTCGAGGCGGAAGCGATCTCGATCGAGCCGCAGCTTTACGACGCCTATGCGGCGCCGGCGCGTGAGGCGGTGGCGAACGCGCCGGATATTTACGGCGCGCAATTGGGTGTCTTTCTCGATCTGCCGATGTTCCGCGGCGATGAGGTGCCCTATGCGGGGTCCGTCGCGGCATTCGGCGATCCCTGGCCCGGCAGCGTTGCCTTCTACCGCTCGCCGACGACCTCCGGATACACGCTCAAGGCCCTGCCGACGACGCGCGGGGTGCTCGGCGTGACAGACAGCGACTTTTATTCCGGACCGACCTCGCGCTGGGACAATGGCAACACGCTGCGCGTCGTGCTGTCTTCCGGCGAGCTTGCCTCGGCGGAGGAGTTGCTGGTGCTCGACGGCGCGAATTATTGCGCGGTCCAGAATGGCGATGGCGAGTGGGAGGTGCTGCAATTCCGCAGCGCCGCGCTGGTCGATACGCGGACCTATGAACTGACCGGCCTGTTGCGCGGTCAGGCGGGAACGGAAGGCGCAATGCGCGACCCCGTGGCCGTCGGCGCGCGCTTCGTGTTGCTCGACGCCGCCGTCACCCAGGTGGACATGACTCAGGCCGATATCGGCCTTGCCTTCAATTGGAAATACGGCCCCGGCGTCTACGACATTGGCGATCCGTCATTCCAGAGCACGACCAAGGCGTTTCGAGGTCTCGGGCTGCGGCCTCTCTCGCCCGTTCACATTGCCGGTGAGCAGGTGGCGGCAGGCCTGCAAATCAGCTGGATCAGGCGCACGCGCATCAGCGGCGACAGTTGGGAACAGCCGGACGTCCCGCTAGGCGAAGAGTCCGAGGCCTATGAGGTCGATATTCTCGACGGCGGGACCGTCATCCGTACGCTGACCGCATCCATACCGGCCGTCACCTACACCATCGCTCAGCAGACCGCCGATTTCGGCGCCCCGCAGCCGACCTACACCATTCGTGTCTATCAGATCAGCGCCAGTTTCGGGCGCGGAGCAGGAAGGGAGATTGTCGTACCATGAAGCATTCGACATGGAACCGCGTTTTCGACCTCTGGAATGCCGGCAAGAGCATTCGGGAAATTTCCAAGCAAACCGGCATTCCCGAAAGCGATCTGGGCAAGGGACTTCTGGGCGCCGTCGAACGGACGGTCCGCGTCCGGACGAATGTCACCGCCCGCCGGTGATGGCTCTGCAGCGAGATATGTCCGGGCCTGTCTCCGACACGGCACGTTCTTGCGTGAGGCTTCTGCGGATAAGGCCCCTCAATTCGTCATCCCGGAAGCCCGAAGGGCTGTCCGGGATCCACTCGCCTGTCAGCAAGCACTTTGCCGAGTCGATAGGCGAGTAGGCCCCGGCTCAAGGCCGGGGCGACGCAGAACATTTCGCTGCGCAGCATGCCAATTTGGATAACGCGCGGTGCGAGCCGCGTCCGCACAACGCAAAGTAAATCAGGGCTGAAATGGCAAACAGCACACATCTCGACATGCCGTTCATCGAAGCGGCGCAGGCCCAGAAGCATGTGACACACAATGGCGCGCTCCAGGTGCTCGACGCCGTGGTCATGCTGTCCGTGCTCGACCGGGATCTTACAACGCCGCCGGGCTCGCCGTCCGATGGCGACCGCTATCTCGTTGCTGCCTCCGCGGCTGGTGCCTGGTCGGGGCAGGACGGCAAGGTCGCCGTCTGGCAGGATGGCGTCTGGACCTTCCACACACCGCGGGAAGGATGGCTCGCCTGGATCGCCGACGAGGACATCTTCCTGATCTTCAACGGTGCGGGCTGGACGGGCGGGGCGACGCAGAATGCGCTGCTTCTGGGCGTCAACACCACGGCGGACGCGACCAACCGGCTCGCGGTCGCCTCCAGTGCCGTCCTCTTCAATCACGCGGGCGACAGCGTCCAGGTCAAGCTGAACCGGAGCGGGAGCGGCGACAATGCCAGCTTCCTGTTCCAGACGGGCTTCTCCGGACGGGCGGAGATCGGCTGCGTTGGCAATGATGATTTCGCTTTCAAGACGTCGCCGGACGGATCGACGTTCCATACCGGGCTGACCCTGGTCAATGGCGCAAATGGTGTGCCGCGCGTGCCCAGCTTCACGGTCGCGGGTCTGCCAAACGCGGCGACGGCCGGTGCCGGCGCGCTGGCCTATGTGACCGATGCGAGCGGCGGCGCGGTGCTGGCGTTCTCGGACGGAGCGGTCTGGAGGCGATGCGACGACAGCGCCGCCGTCAGTTGATCTCGGCCCGCAGGGCCGCCGCTCACTTAAAGTCAATTCGCAATCAGGGAGGCCAATGACTCACCATCACTCATCACATGAAATTGCCGACGCCATTCTGGCCGGCGGTCTCATTCTCGCACCGACCTGGAGCCCGCCCTTGGCTGCGATCAACGAATTGCTTCTGACCCTGTCGCTTCTGCTCGGTGTGGTGCTTGCGCTCGTCCGCCTTTGGTTTCTCTTCCGGGACCGCCGCTAGTGGAGCGACTCTAACATTTGCTTCCCACGCCTGACGCTTTCGATGATCCGATCTGGATCGGCTGTCCAGGCGAAGGGTTTCGGCTCGGCATTGTTTTCCTG
>Ga0307442_1001545_pt1 | contig 11417 bp, 8 predicted proteins | sample SalMarWE160430MG_FD_202143 | JGI IMG/M metagenome (GOLD analysis project Ga0307442, IMG submission 202143) | Salt marsh sediment microbial communities from the Plum Island Ecosystem LTER, Massachusetts, United States - WE1604-30 | ecosystem: Environmental > Aquatic > Marine > Intertidal zone >... | reverse complement strand
ATCACCTGTTGGCGTCCATTGGTCGAATGAAAACGCAGGGGTTCATATCGGAACGACTCTGTGTCTGGATGGGTTTTCTGTCTCATGAATCTCCTCTTTCCATAGAGTGTAAAAGTCTGAAAATAGCGAAAGGTCACCTGTCCCGGTCCGACCCGGATCGAGGGCGGATCGACGGATCGCCAGGGATACTCCGCACCAAGCTGAGATAGAAATCCTTGAGAGCGTGAGAGCGAGACGCTCTTCTAAAATTCAATAACTCAATCATAAGCCCGCAAATTTTGCTTTTTCGATTCTTTTCCAACTTATTTACTCATTTACGGATGTTATATATTAAAACATCAATAGGTTACACCCCCGAGGGTACGACAGAAAAAAATATCTTAATATCTACCCAAAAAAGAAACCTCCTGTTAAGAAGAAATTGGAAAATCAAACAAGAATCTTAACAAAGGAGGTTTCAAATGGACGTGAAAGATCATAGCAGGATGAAGAGGTTTCGTCAAATGAGGCAAGTGCCTCTCTTATCATCACATACACACCAACCGATACCACGGCTTCAGCCTCCCCAAAGAAGGGGCATGGCCCCGTAAAAAAGGATTTGTGGACTTTGCACAAAACAAGGAGCAAGGGCGGTGGCCGTCGTTAAAGTTTGAAGTGGATCTGCCTACAATGCAACTCATGGCGCTGCCTTTTCTTTTCTAATTTTGTTCAGGCTAAGGAAACAATCAGGCGTGTGTCTTCAGGGCAGTATAAGCGTATGCTATTAGGTGACCCCTTTTCCACATTTAGTGCTGATGGCCTGTTCAGGGGTGAAATATTGAATTTAGCTATTAAGCTTGACGATATCCAGGGAAAGGTCGGTATTGACGGTTTTTCTCGAGGTTTTTTTCACCGGCCCCGGGCTTCCGGTGGTGACACGGGTATTATCCAACCCGCCTGCCTCTTTGACTTCATTCACGATCTCTTGTGCCCGCCTTTTAGCGAGTTCCATGAGGTCGTTATCAGTGAGCGGCTCCAGTTTCACCAGTTCCTTGAACATTGCCTCGTAAAAGGCGGTATCTGAACTCTTCCAGCCTACAAGCGCCATGGCAACATTCATCCGCTTGGCTTTTTTACCCGTTTCTTTTTCATACCGAGCTTGAAAATCGGCGATTGCATGGTCACCCTTACGTTTTTCCAGTAATTTTTCCAGAGCACCCTGCATCTTTGCAGTGTCAAAAGAAAGAGGGCCCGGTTCCTCGTTTGGAGCGAGTTTCAGACCCGTCTGCAGCGCAAGCGCACGCTGTACACCCTCGGTACGCAACGCCTCCCCGTCCATTTCAGGGTCGAAACGACCTGCCACCACCAGCCTCAGCTTGGGCCGTTTTTTGAGGGCCTCCGATACCTTTTTTATTTTTTCCATCTCCGGCGGCAGCAAGTGAGCACTACCGGGATCGAAAGCGATGGCATCCAGTTGCTCACCCTTACCGCCGAAAAGATTGCCCAGCGCTCGGAACGGTGCGGTTGCAATCTTTGTGATCAGGTTGACGATCGCCTTCCAGATCACACTGCCGTATGCGAATTTCGGATTGTCCACGTTGCCGCGTACCGGCACCGCAACATCGATTTTGCCTTCGGCGTCGGTAAGGAGTGCGATAGCCAGATCCAGAGGAAGGTTGATCGCATTGGGCGCTTTGACGCGTTCGCCGAGTGTAAACTTGTCCAACACGACGTTGTTGTCTCCTAGAAGTTCGCTGTTCTGAATCTTGTATTCCAACTTCAGGTTGAGCGTACCGGATGCGATTTTACGCCCTGCAAACGTGGCGCTGTATGGGCTGAAGGACTTCATTTGAACGTTACGGAACGATACGGTGATGTCGGTGAACATTTTAGGCAAAAACGGTTTCAACCGGCCCTCCACGGTGCTGAATCCGTATTCGTCGACCTTTCCCTTGAACTTGACCGATGCGAGCCTCTCGGCGTTGGAGGAGATACCGCTAATCCCCCCGTTAAAGTCAGTCACCTGGGCGGCAAAAGGCAATACAAGGCTGAGATCGGCAAAATCAACATTGCCGTTATCCACTCGAATTCGCTCGATGTTTATTGGAAAAAGTTCCCGGTGATCTTTGGATGCTGCAGCCGGGGTTTTTTCCGGATGCGCTTTGGTCTCTGAACCAACTGTATCCGGCCCCTTAAGCATCTTGGCGAAATTTACACTGCGGTCTTTGAAAACCACTACCTTGACGCCGGGTTCCAGCAGCTTTACTTCCTCGATCTGCATCCGTTGGGGTGACAGACTAAATTTTATGCCCTTCCCGGACATCGCTTTCCAATCGAGGAATCTCTCGCCGGTGTCGGATTCATTGAGCTTGAGCTTGTTCAAACTCATGGAGCCGTCGGCGCGTAACTGCGGACCGGATTTTGTAGAATGATAGTCAACATGGGTCGCTGCTGAGAAGTTGCCTGACTCGAGTGCGAGGTATGTGAACCGGGTTACGGCCGGATACAGCGGTTTGAGGTTTAGGCCGCTTATTTTTCCGCGTGCATTGACATGGTCTCCGGTTTGACTGACCTGACCGTGCACACTGGCGTTTCCACCCTGCACTACCTTTAGCGCGGCATCAAAATCAATCGGCGTCTTTTTATCGTTGGTGAGATTTTTCAACGATACGCGGATATCTTTCAGATCATAAACGATGTCCGGAACAAAAGTACGGTCTTTTAGTGCCATTCTGAAACCGTTTAACTCAAAATCATTAAGTCGAAACGACCAGGGGTGTTCTTCGGCCTGCGCCTTCGCTCCGGTCTCGGCGATTTCGCGCTTTTTCATACCTCGATCGCTGGGAGCCAGCAATTCGACGAGCCGGATCCGGCCTTTTTTGTCGCGAATGACGCTTGTCCTGCCGCCGGTGGCCTGCATGCCCGTGAAGGTAATCGCACGACTGCCGATATCAATACGGCCGTCTTCCAGCGCAAGTTTGTCCAAGGTAAAAAAGGGAGTGCCTTGCCCTGTCTCAGAAAGCGCTACACGGTTCAAATTTACCGTCAAACCGTTTATGTCGGCTTTAACCGGGCCGTTGCCGATTTCCGCTGATGCGTTCAGCAATATATTGAGTGCGGCAATGGTCATTTCCAAAGGATTGGCGCGACTGTGATCAATATAATCCACCGCCACGTTTTCGATTTTCACCTCTTGTGTTTTCAAGCGCCATGGTTGTCGATCAGGGATTGAAGCCACAGGAATTTCTGGTGTCACCTTTGCGGATTCCTGATGTTCGGTGAGTTTTTGCCAGTTCAATATCCCTTGCTCATCCATTGATGCGGCGATTTTGCCGTTACGTACAACGATATTCGGCACCGTGATCTCGTGTTGTTGAAGATCGAAATGAATACCTGCAGCTTCGATGGCTTCCAAAGCAAGAATTGGCGTGCTCTTGCCTTTTTCTGTGAGCAAAAGTCCTTTTAGCGCCAGTTTTGCATCCTGCAACACCAAAACAGTGGTATGCTTCTGATAACCGAATCGATAGCGAGTGGTGAAGTCCGCCTCGCCCGCCGGACTGGCAAATTGCACCTTATCCTGAGCGAATTTCCATGCCGTGACCAGCTTGAAGTCGGCTACGTTTAACTCGCCTTCGGAAAAGAGCGGATGCAAAGATACTTTGCCACTCCAGCCGACCGTGCCGCCGCCGGGTAGTTTGGCTTTGATGGTGTATGGGCCTTTGCGCTCCGGAAGGGTTGATATTTCTTTGAACTCGAGATTAAGAGGTGAAAAGGTCTCGGTGGCGGGAGTCCGAACGGAACGATCGCTGAAGGTGAAGCTTCCGTCAACGATCGCAATGTGTTGCAGTAACAGACGCGGTGGCTGATGGTCTGCATTTGAAGAACCCTCGGACTTTGGAAGGCTGTCCACCAGATCTGCGAAATTGAGACGGCCGTTAGACCGGACTTCAATGTATAGCGACGGTCGTTCGATACGAATGTCGGCAAATGTCCAGGCCCAGCGGAAAAGGCTCGATAGTTCGAAGTCCACAAACAGGCGGCCGAAGCCGATAATGGGCCGATTATCGGCCTCTCGGAGTGCAAAGTCCTTTATCTCGAAGGTGAACAGGAAAGGATTGATGCGCACATCGACAATCGACACCTTTCGCTTGAGCTTTTCCACAGCGTAGTTTCTCACATAGTGCTTAACCAGCCAGGGGGTCAGTAAAAAACCAAGAAGAGTATACAGGACTATTGCTGCAACGCCGGCCAGCACCCAGCGGCTGAAAAGTAACCGTCGCCACCGCCGGAGGGCTTCTTTGGGGTCACTTGAGTCTGTGGTTAGGTCACGCATGGCTTACTTTTCTAACTTTGCACCGTAAGCTTGGTTGGTTATTCACAAGGATAAAAAGAGGGACGAAATTAACTAGTTAAATAAACATGCTTTTTGGTGATGTTATTATACTATTTAAGGACGTTGGAAGCAAGACGAAAGGTGGGGAAATTTCTGGAAGCAAATGGAGTCGCAAATTTCGTGAACCGACTGTTTCTTACGGGGTCAATTTTACCCCCGAAAATGGTTTTTTTAAGGCTTCAAAACACCTATGTTTTGGATGATATTTCTTAAAAATCAAAGAGATACCTTGCTGAGATCCTCAGGCGCAATTGAGGGGGTTATCCCGCATAGTAGTTGGGCGGTTTACTGGACTTCTGGACTAATCTTCTAAACAAATCGGGGTCCATCGCCTAAATTAGTTGTGACCCTTTTTCCAATTTGGTATTATTGCATTTTCGAGGAACTCAAAAACTGGCGCGGACAGGGCTGGAGTGGAGCCCTGTATCTCATTTTGTTGCTAGTATTCTGCTTCCTTTTTATTGTCATACCGTGGTTGATCCCCGCTTACGTTGGAAGGATGTACCAGGAAGACGGGAAAGAAAAGCCCATAAGCGGACCTTCAGGCTTTTAGGTATTCCTGCCGTTGGTGGGAGCGATCGTTTGGGTCTGCAAGGTTCAGGGCTTGCTAAACAATTTCTTGAGATCCAAAGGCGCTCAATAGGATTACTTTCAAAGGCTGCCCCGGGTCATGAAACCTTCGCCTTTTCCTCCGTTGTCAATATCAAAGATCTGCCCGCCAGGCCCACAGGGGTGATCATTAGAGCCAGCTGAGATGGTGAAATGGTTGAGATGGTTCAGTTCCTTTTTGAAGCGAAGAAACATTATGACTTGCCAAAATGGAGGAATTAATTGTGCAGGATTGGCACTTGCGGTATGCCGCGAATATGTGTAACTATGAAGGGTACTCCATCGGGAAGCTGTTGGGTTTAATTAACGATCCGACGATCATCTCTCTGGCCGGCGGACTGCCGTCACCGGATATGTTTCTTCGAGCAGAATTGCAGATGGCGACTCGGCAGCGTTTCGACCGCGACATCGACTATATCATGCAGTATTCACGCGTCCGGGGGGAGGCCGAGTTGATCGATGCCGTCATTGCTTTTTTGAAGAGTGACGGTATCCGTGTGGTACCCGACAACATCATGATTACTACGTCCGGGCAGCAGGGTTTGGATTTGACCGGGCGGTTGTTCCTGGACCCGGGCGACGCCGTGGTTGTTGAGCGCCCCACGTTCGCCGGGGCACTGGCCGCCTTCCAGATGCAGCGTCCCATCTATCTCGGGGTAGACCTCGAGCCCGATGGTATCGATGTTGGAAGCCTGCAAAAAGTTTTGTCAGATTGCCTCACTTCGGGTCGCATGCCGAAATTCATATACGTGGTGCCGGATTTCCAGAACCCCTCCGGGGTCAGCATGAGTCTGGCCAAACGCGAAATTCTGCTGGATCTCAGCGAGCGTTTCGGCGTTGCGATCATCGAAGACAGCCCATACCGCAGACTGCGCTACCACGGGGCCATGCTGCCGTCGCTTTTCAGCCTGGATCAGAAGAGAGGTGGTGGCCATGTCATTGGAATCTACACTTTTTCCAAGCTGTTTTGCCCGGGTATGCGGGTCGGATTCAATATCGGACCGACGGAAGTAATTGATAAGATGACCAACATAAAGGAAGGCAGCACCCTGAACACACCTAAGTACAACCAGGACATGTGCGCCGTTTTTCTCAGCGAAGTTGACCTCGATGCCTATTTCGAGCGGTGTTGTGCCTACTACGGCGATAAGTTGGGAATTTTCCTGAACGCCATGGCGGAGTATTTTCCACCGGAGAGAAGAGTGACTTGGACTCAGCCGGAGGGGGGTATGTTCCTGTGGGTCAGCATGCCGCAAAATGTGGACACCCGTCAGCTGTTTCACACGGCCCTGAAGTTCAAGGTTGCTTTTGTGCCGGGAGAGGCATTCTATGGTGAGCGGCCCGAACGGCACCACATTCGTGTGAACTTTTCCTATCCACCTGGGGCACAACTGCGCGAAGCGGTAAAACGTCTGTCCGACTGCCTGGGGCAATAATATTTTAACGTAGGTTCCAAAGCAACTTGACTGGGTAGTGTTGATCTTGTGGAATTCGGCTTATGGCAAGACAGGCAAGGTTGGATGCCCCGGTGCCCTTCACTATGTCAAGAAATAAATATACTGTCCCCGGAATTGGCATTTCGCGGCTGACAGCGGGGAGTTTCCGGCGGATTAACCGGCTTCTGATAGTAAGGCTTGAAGCCGTTCCGGGTCGTACGCTTCCGCAATCAAGGGTCTTTTTCGCAGTGCCGGGATCTGATCGGTGAAAGTGGGTTTTTCTTTCTGATAGAAGATACCGATGGGAATTTTACTCCCCCATTCCCGGGAAGCAGTGATGGCCGCGATAAAATCGTCGGTCCGGCTTCCTGCGGCATTCAGGTCATAGACTCTTCTTTTATACCACTCGTAAGTATTAAGGGTGTTAAAAGAAACGCACGGCTGCAGGATGTCGATCAGGCTGAAGCCTCTGTGACTCATGCCGGCCTGGATCAGTTTGCTGAGATGCTCGGTGTTGCCGGCAAAACCGCGCGCCACGAATCCGGCCCCCAGGGAGAGGGCAACGGCCAGCGGGTTGAACGATTCGTTGGTAACCCCGTGCTGCTGCAACTTGGTTACCATACCCTGATCGGCCGTGGGCGACGCCTGCCCCTTGGTCAGCCCGTAAACCTTGTTGTTGTGTACCAGAAGGGTAATGTCAAGGTTCCGTCGAATGGCGTGCATGAAATGATTGCCGCCTTCGCCGTAACAATCCCCGTCACCGGAATTAACCAGTATCCTCAAGCGGTAGTTGGCCATTTTCGCGCCGGTCGCAACCGGCAGGGCACGGCCATGCAACCCGTGAAAAGTGTTGCATTTGAGAAAATGAGGTGTTTTGGCGGCCTGCCCGATACCGGATATGATCAGGACCTCATCCGGCGTCAGGTTCAGCTTAACCAGAGCGTCTTTCATGGCGGATAATATCCCGAAATTACCGCATCCCGGGCACCATTGGTTTTCATAATCGGATTCATACGCTTGCATGCTGACCATGTTTTCACCTCATATTTTTCTTTGAACTCCGTCAAAAATTTCAACCGGATAAAAAGGCCTGCCGTCATATTTGAGTATCGCGCCGGTAAAGCTTATTCCGGTCTGCTGCCGGATCAGCTGGCCCAGCTGCGCTGTAATGTTGTGCTCCACCATAAAGATCTTGTTTTTCTTTTGTAACGCGGTCACGACAGCCGTATCCGGAAACGGCCACAGGTCGGTAAAATGCAAACTGCCGGCCTCAATACCTTTTTCTCTCAACTGGTCGACCGCCTCCCGGACGGCGCCTTTGGTTGCCCCCCAGCCGATGAGCAGGATATCGCCGTTCTCATGGTAGCCGTGGGGCGGCTGCATCTCAGACATCATCGCCGGCCATTTGGCCTGACGCTTGTCGACCATGTGTATCCGGTCGTCGATGGTTTCGCTGATATGCCCGTCTTCGCGATGCTCGTCGCTGGACACCACCACCAGGGCTTTGCCCATACAGGGCAGCGCCCGCGGGGATATGCCGGACGGCGTTAAGACAAAGCGCTGGTAGGCGGCGGGGTCTTTCATGTCTTTATCCCCCACGATGAACCGTTCAATTTCTTGGGGGGCAGCCAGCGGGTGTTCGACTGTAAAGAGCGAATCGTTAAAATACTGGTCCACCAGAACGATGGCCGGCACCTGATATTTTTCTGAAAGGTTAAAGGCTCGGGCCGTAATGTCATAGGCCTCCTCTGGGGTGCCCGGCGCAAAAACAAACCGGGGGAACTCGTCCTGGGAAGCCCGCATCACAAAGTGAAGATCGGCTTGGGCCGTGCGAGTCGGCAGGCCGGTGGCCGGACCCGGCCGCTGGGCATTGATGATCACAATCGGCGTCTCCGTGATGGCGGCAAGTCCCAGCCCTTCTACCATCAGTGAAAAACCGCCGCCGGATGTGGCCGTCATGGCCCTGGCGCCCGCAAAGGATGCGCCGATGACCATGTTAACAGCCGCGATTTCATCTTCGGCCTGCTCAACGACCACAGGGTAGTGCGTTGCAAACGACGCCAAATGGGCCATGATGCCGGTGGCCGGCGACATGGGATAAAAGGCCCCCACCCGGCAGTCACCGGCCAAAGCCCCCAGGGCGACAGCCTTGCACCCCTCCATCAGGCTCCCCCTGGGTCCCGTCTCTTTCCAGCTGAAAACCCACTTGAACGATATTTTCCTGACAGCCTCAAACCCCAGTTCCGCCGCCTTGATATTCTTTTCCAGAATGTCGCCGCCCTTTTGCCCGAACTGCTCGGAAAGGACCTGTTTCACTAATTTAAACGGCGCCCCCAGGAGCGCCAGAGAGGCCCCGGCTGCAACGGTGTTGGAGGTGATCCTGCCCCCGGCCTGCTTGGCCAGTTCGAGAAAGGGGATCGGCTCCGCGCCTTCGATGGAACTGGTCTGCTGCTCCGCTAAGATGATTCCGCCGGCAACCAATTCCGCTGCATGCGCCTGGACGGTATTCTTGTCCATCGCCACCAGCAGGTGGACGCGACGGTCGGGAGCCTGGACAGGTCGGTCGCTGACCCGTATCTGGAAAAAGCTGTGACCGCCCCGGATTCTTGACTCGAAATCGTTTATGGCCATCACATACATGCCGGCCTGCCGGCATACCAGGGCCACCAGCTGACCGACGGTCTGGATACCCTGGCCGGCCTCCCCCCCGATTTTAATGGAAATGTCAATGCTCATGGGTTATTCCCCCCGATAGAGACAGTATTATTTCAACCGCAAATAAACCGACACAGGAAGACTTCAGCTCTAAAAATCACACAAAAATCCTTATCCGTCAAGTTAGACTCTGAGGAGACAAAAGGCCTGCCGCTTATTTCCGGAAAAACTTTTACCAAGGTAGCAACTCAATCTCTCAGAATGCCAAAATTCCCTACCCCAACGCCCAGATGGTGCCTTGCTGGTGGACCAGGGGTGCAACCTACCGGTTGACACCATACGATCCAATCTCTATACTTGGGGTTAAAGACAACGTTTCCGGCTGACCATTCTTTTCAGTGTGCGGGGACAGGGCGGTTATTGCAGAAGTTATCATGATTCGAAGTGAGCTGAGGGTATGACCAAAGAATTTTGGACGATTACCGAAGTTGTCGAGCACTTCCAAATTACCGAGCGTTTCCTCTCTGAATTGGAGGAAGAAGAAATCGTTTGTTCCATCTGTCGCGAGGAATCCCCGACCAAGCTGTTTGCCTCCGAGGACCTTGAAAGACTCAGGCTTGCCAAGGTTCTTGTTGAGGAAATGGGCGTCAACCTGGCGGGCGTTGAGGTGGTTCTCCGGATGAGGCAGAGTATGATCGAAATGAGAAGGCAGTTCGACGATATTTTCCAAGATCTGGCCCGGCAGATTCAGGAAAAATTGGGAGAGAGAAATTAGCGGCGGATCCTATCCATCCTTCAAAGCCTGATATCTTTCCGCAGATCCCCTTCATAGAGTCTGTCCATCTTTTTTACGGCTTCCAGGATCTCTCCGTCATCCGTCTTGGGGACCCTGACAACCAGTTTGACCATGAGGGCACCCTTCTTTTTCGTCTTGAGGTTCACGGCGCCTTTCCCTTTCAGCCTCAGCGTCTGCCCGCTTTGGCTTTTCGGCGGCACCTTGAGATTGATGTCGCCGTCGATCGACGGGATGGTTATGGTTCCGCCTGTCATGGCTTCCCGAACGGTGACCGGTACCTCCATATAGAGATCATCGCCCTTCCGCTCCAAAAAGGGGTGCGGCTTGATATGGGTCACAAGATAGAGATCGCCGGGCGGCCCACCGTTCAGACCGGGTTCCCCCTTGCCTGCAATACGGACTTTCGAACCTTCTTTCACCCCTCGAGGAATAGCGACATTGATGCTCTCCGTGCCGAGGACCTGCCCGCTTCCGTCACACCGGGTGCAGGTTTTTCCAATGCTCCCGTGCCCTTTGCATTGAGGGCAGACCTTGGTGAACTGGATGGGTCCTTGGGCAACATTGATACGCCCCGAACCGCCGCATGCAGGACAGGTGCTTATCTGCGAATTGGGGTCCATCCCTGACCCCTTACATTGGGGGCATGAATCCGGTCTCTGCATGGACAGCGTGGTTTGAAATCCTCTCAACGCTGAAATCAGATCAATGGATATATGGTGCTCCAGATCCCTTCCCTTTGAGGTCACGGTTGTGCCGGCGCCGCCCCGCGCCCCGCCTCCAAAGCCGAAAAGATCCCCGAAGACATCCTCGTAACTGTGATACCTCCCGAATTCAGACTCTGTACGGCCGGGGGCTTCTTGCTGGTACCTCTCCCACTGCCTGTATTCTCTGGCCTGGCCGGCATCAAAACCTGCGCGAAGGCCTTCTTCCCCGAATTCGTCGTAGAGTGCTCTTTTATCCTTTTTGCTGAGGCAATCATAGGCGTGGGATATCTCTTTGAATTTTCGCTCGGCTTCTTTATTGCCCGGATTGATGTCGGGGTGCCACTTCCGCGCGAGTTTGCGGTAAGCCTTTTTGATTGTCTCATCGGACGCATCCTTTGATACGCCCAGGGTCTCGTAGAAATTCTTCGACATGGACTATCCGTTACTCCTCTTCATCATGATCAATGCCGGTTAATTACTGCCATTCGTGAAGAATAGAACCTGATCCTGCCAAGAGTCCCGGACCGATCCACAAGGGTATGATCACAATTAATGGCAGCGTTCCGACAGGTCGCATTTTTTCCAGCATATAAAATTCCGGACTCCTTTCCAAGCGAAAACCCTTACAGTGGATATCGGGATGCTCTTTTATAAGTTAATTGGCATTATATGTACTTGATATTGGCACCATACTATGCCATGAACAGGACGACTGGATGCTCATGGTATTCTACGCGAAATACTGATTCGTAGGATAGAACGCAAAAGATATTCCCCAATAAAAGGGAATTGGACGATGGGATAATGGAGTAATGGATAAGGTCTCCCGCTCATTTCAGATTTTC
>Ga0307442_1001544_pt1 | contig 11420 bp, 6 predicted proteins | sample SalMarWE160430MG_FD_202143 | JGI IMG/M metagenome (GOLD analysis project Ga0307442, IMG submission 202143) | Salt marsh sediment microbial communities from the Plum Island Ecosystem LTER, Massachusetts, United States - WE1604-30 | ecosystem: Environmental > Aquatic > Marine > Intertidal zone >... | reverse complement strand
TTTATGTTTAATATAAATAGTATCTCCGGCTATACCCATACATCTTTTTACAAAATTCGTATCTTTGAATAAGCCTTTGCCTCCCAGGGGATAGCGAAATACGATTATTTCTCCTCTTTTAGGTTCTTTTGTTCTGAGTAAATATTTGTCGGTAAAAGGTAATTTTATTCCGTATTTAAGCCTATTTACGATTAAAAAATCACCTATTGAAATCGTATCTTTCATGGAACCGGTTGGCACATGGAATGTTTGAACTATGAAACCCCGTAGGAAAAGTATTATGCCTATAGCTATTAACCAGGACCTTACCTCTTTCCAGATTTTTTGTTTATCCATCATGTAAACCACTTTCCATGACATTTCTTAAACTTTTTTCCGCTTCCACAGGGACATCTATCATTTCTTCCGATATCTTTTATTTTTTTTCCTTCTTTTTTCAATTTGGTAACCTCCTCACTGAATTTTTTATCGAGTTTAGCGTTACCTATGGTAGGTATCTTTTCTGTAGGTGTTTGTACTTTTTTTCTTTTAGTCTGTTGGGGGGCATTCTCGATACCTTTAAATTGTTCTTTTACTTCTTCTCCTTCGACTTCTTCGGGTGCTTGAACTGCTTCAGGTCTAAATCTATATAGTAATCTAATTGCATTTTTACCGATGTTATAAAGTAGTTCTTCAAACATTCCAAAAGATTCTCTTTTGTATTCAATAAGCGGATCTTTTTGGGCGAAACTTCTTAGGTTTATACCTTCCCGTAAGGCATCTAATTCGTATAAGTGATTTCTCCATTCATCGTCTATTACTTTTAATATTACCATTCTCTCGAAGTGCCTCATGATTTCTTGCCCTACAATTTTCTCTTTCGATTCATATTTTAATTTTACCATTTTTCTTATATTATCTTCGAATTCTTTTCTTTTGATTTCTCTTATATCGCTTTTCCCTTTATCAAAATCCACTAAAAAAAGTTCTATTAAATCGGCCTGTAGAGCGTCCCAATCCCATTCTTCCGGATATCTGGCAATTAGATAGGAATCGAATATTAAATCTAATGTATCATCTGTCCATTCCATTACTCTATCTCTTAAATTTTCTCCGTCTAAAATATCATTTCTAATATCGTAGATTACCTCGCGTTGTTTGTTCATCACATCGTCGTATTCTAAGAGTCTTTTTCTAATGTCAAAGTTCATTCTTTCAACTCGCCTTTGAGCATTTTCTATCGCCCTGGAGATTAAGGGATGTTTAACGGAATCCCCGTCCTCGACACCCATTCTATCCATGGCACTGGCTATCCGTTCCGTCGCGAATACTCTCATCAAATCGTCTTCGAGTGAAATATAAAAACGGGATGCCCCGGGGTCTCCCTGGCGACCGGATCTTCCCCTGAGCTGATTATCTATTCTTCTCGCTTCGTGTCTTGCCGTTCCGATAACGTGAAATCCGCAGGGGACATCTTCTCTGCATTTTTCTATATCTATTCCTTCCGAAATTTTTTGTCCTTTTTCAGTAACTACAGCACATTCTTCGCATCGGATTATTTCTCTTGCCGGCTTTATATCTGTACCTCTACCTGCCATATTTGTTGCGATTGTTACTTGGCCTTTTTCTCCCGCGTGTGATATAATTTTTGATTCCTTTTCATGTTGTTTCGCGTTTAATACCTGATGAGGGATGCTTTCCCTCCCGAGCATTCTTGATATCAATTCGGACACATCTACGGATACTGTCCCCACGAGTACAGGTAATCCTTTATTATGTAGTTCTTTAATCCTTGAAACTATCGCGTTGTATTTTTCTCTTTTTGTTCTGTATATTAAATCATCGTAGTCGATTCTTCTTACCGGTTTATTGGTTGGTATTTGGATCACATCTAGGTCGTATATTTCCATGAATTCTTCTGCTTCTGTCGCGGCTGTTCCCGTCATCCCGGAAAGTTTATCATACATTTTAAAATAATTTTGAAGGGTTATTGTCGCGAAAGTTTGAGTTTCTTTTTCTACCTCGACGTTTTCTTTTGCTTCCAATGCTTGGTGAAGACCGTCGGAGAATCTCCTTCCGGGCATCAACCGTCCGGTGAATTCATCTACTATGATAACCCTGTTTTGTTTAACTATATATTCTACATCTTTCTCAAAAAGAGTATAGGCCTTTATTAATTGATTTGCCGCGTGTATTCTTTCTGATTTTTCAGCGTAATCCCTTTCGATAGCTTCTTTTTGAACCATTTTTTCCCTGCTCGATAAAGAATCGTCCTGTTCGATTTCTTGCAGTTTGATTGAAAGATCTGGCAGCTGAAAGAAATTTTCCGATTCTTTTTTTATGATTAAATCCTGCCCCATTTCGGAAATATTTGTAGAGTGTTCTTTTTCGTCGATCGCGAAGTATAAATTTTCATCTATTTCGTGAAGTTTTTTGTCTTTCATAAAGCGTGATTCGGTTTCCTGTATTAAATGTTCGATTTCACCATTTTGCATTAACCTGAGTAATTGTTTGTTTTTAGGATTTCCTCTTTTAGACGTGAGCAGTTTTTCTCCGGCTTCTTCTTTTTTATTCTCATCGAGTAGTTTTTTTGCTTCCGCGATTTTACTATTTACAAGCAAGGTTTGTCTATGTACAAGATTGGCAATAGCTGGTTTAATTTCTCCGTATTGCTTTGTGACTGAATGTTGCACGGGACCGGATATAATAAGAGGAGTTCTAGCTTCGTCTACCAGAACGGAGTCTACTTCGTCGACTATCGCGAAATGATGACCTCTCTGAACTCTGTGTTCGGGAGTTACTGCCATATTATCACGAAGATAATCGAAACCGAATTCATTATTTGTTCCGTAAGTGATATCGCAGTTGTATTCCTTTATTCGTTCTTCCGGTTTCATGTCCGAAATTATTACTCCGACAGAAAGTCCGAGACTTTCGTAAATCGCGCTCATCCATTCTTTATCTCTTTTCGCGAGATAATCGTTAACTGTTACCAGATGTGCCCCTTTTCCGGAAAGAGCGTTAAGATATAGGGGCATTGTAGCGACAAGTGTTTTTCCTTCACCTGTTTTCATTTCAGCAATATTTCCTTGATGCAGTACAATGGCTCCTACCAATTGTACATCGTAGGGTACCATGTTCCATTCCCATTCGAGATCTGTGACACTCCATTTTTTACCCAATAATAATTGGCAGGTTTTTTTAACCAGAGCAAAACTTTCTGCCATTAAATCATCGACTGTTTCCCCTTCCTTTAATCTCGATTTGAATTCTTCTGTGATTTTAGGCAGGTCATCTATTGATAGTTTTTCGTAATCCGTTAATTTATTATTGATCTCTTCGATGATAGGATAAATTTTCTTTAAAACCCTTTCATTGTGGGATGGGATTACCTTTTTTAAGAGATTAAACACAGATTAAATCACCCCTTTCTTTGCCGGTTGATATATAACTCACTTTAACCCCCAGGGAATCCTCTATAAATTTTATAAAGTTACACGCTTCTTTTGGCAAATTATTATATTTTGTGATAGACTTGGTGTTATTCCATCCGGGGAAACTTCTGTAAACCGGCGCGGCTTTTTCCAGTTTCCAGACTTCGGAAGGGAACCATTTTTTTTCTTCGCCGTCTATTTTATAGGATATTGCTATTTTTACCTCAGATAAACCATCCAGTACATCAATTTTTGTGAGAACTAATTCGGTGATTCCTGAAATCCAGCATGAGTATTTTAGCGCAACGAGGTCTAACCAGCCACAGTCTCTCGGTCTACCTGTAGTTGCCCCAAATTCCTGTCCGTTTTCACGAATTTTTTCTTCTGTTTCTTTTTCCATTTTGCTGGGAAAAGGTCCTTTTCCGACCCTGGTAGTATATGCTTTCGTGATTCCGATTATGTTGGGAATGGAGTTCGGAGGAAAACCGCTGCCTATTAAAATACCCCCAGAAGTGGGATTGGATGAAGTAACATAAGGATAAGTCCCAAAATCGATGTCTAAAAGTACTCCCTGGGCTCCTTCGAATATTATTCTCTTTTTTTCGTTTATTAAATCTCTCAAAAGCTCTACCGTGTCTACTACCATATAACCATAGTTTTTTTTAAAGGTCTCTATCTTTAGCAAATATTCGGTTGGTAGATTGAATTTGTCCAGGTAAGAGGAAGAAAAAATATCTCCCATTCTTATTCCTTTTCTTAGTATTTTATTTGAATATGCAGGTCCTATCGCTTTTCCTGTAGTGCCTATTTTGTCTTTCATTTCTTTTTCTTCATCAAAGTATGATGGAAGTATCAAATGGCTTCTTTTGCTTATTCTTAGATTATTTTTTACCTCTATTCCTTTTTTTTCTAAACCTTCGATTTCTTTTGTTAATTGTTCTAAATCTACTACCACTCCATTCCCTATTATAGATATTTTATCCGATCTAAAAATACCCGAGGGGATAAGATGAAGAGATATTTTATTTCTTTTGTGATAAATTGTATGTCCCGCGTTTGCTCCTCCCTGATAACGTACGACTACATCGAAATTTTCTGAGAGTTTATCTATTATTTTCCCTTTACCTTCATCTCCCCATTGAAGTCCTAATACTGCAGCATTTCCCTCTTTCATAATATTCCTCTTAAAAGCCTTCCCTGTAAAATATCTGCAGTTGTCTTCCTACAGATTCACCCAGGATGTTTTTTATATCGAATTGAATACCCATACTTCCCGATTGCAATTTATAACCAAGATTAAGTCTGCTTTTGTCATCATCGTTAGTTCCCATTATGTATTCAAGATGAAAAGTATGTGCTTCTGCTAAAGTTAAAGCTGCGTTTCCAAAAATATCGAGTCCATTACCTTCGTCATGGTTATAGTTTGCCCCACCTGATAGTATCATTCCGGGCATCAATCTTGTTCCTATAGCCGCAAAGGCATGTTTTTCAGAATATTCTTCAATAGGTTCGTTATTGTATCCGATGACACTTTCTAGTATTCCGTTATCAAATAGCCTGGCTCTAATATCTACTCCTGGTTGATCTTCCCAGTCGACGTCTCCATACCCCACCAGATTTGTTCCCCCGAAGCTTATACCCAGAATAATTCCATTCCATATCCCAACTCCGATTTTAGCTCTTAGTTTATCAATAGGTTCTTCTTTTATATGGATAAGGACTTCTCCGTGATAAAGAAGAACCGGTAATGGGTTATCTATTCCCGTTATAGGTTCATAATAAGTTGAAATCATAGATAAGAGAACAAGAATCATTTTACCTCCTTTAGATACTAAAGCGAAGGTTTCCTTCGCCGATTATGTTATAGATTTTTTGTATCATTTTTTCGTCCGGTTTTATTTTTATATCTTTGGATTTTAAGCGTATTTCTTCATATTCGTTCCTGCAAAGGATTGTGAGAGGTATTTTCCCCGTGTGTTCAGATAAAACTTTTTTTACTCCGGTTAGATCTTCTTCCCCGACTCCGCTAATATCGAGTATTAGATAAGCGCATTTAAGATGGTTTTCTATTTGATCCAGCGGCATAATTTTTTCTGCGCTGATTTGAACCTGATTGCTCATTGAGTCGGCCTTAATTCTTCCTTTTATTACTACAGATCCGAGGGAATCTAATTTGCTTCCGTATTCTTCAAATAATTTTGGGAATACCAATACATCGAAAGATCCATTTTCGTCTTCCACCTTTAACTTTGCCCATCTACGGTTTTTCTTCGATGTCTTTTTGTCGACTTTTGTTATTGCCCCACCGGTTATTATTAATTTGTTAACTGGAAATTCTTTTAGTTTTGTGGAAGGAGTAAATAGCGCTTCCGAGAGTTTTTCGTATTGAGACAAAGGATGACTGGAAAAGAAAAAACCGTAAGCTTCCTGTTCGTATCTCAGTTTTTCGTTTTCATCGAAGGGGGAAGTAGGAATCAACTCTCTTTTTTTATCACCAAATAATGTTTCCATCTTTCTTGTTTCTTTTGTCTTAGCGTAATCTATAGCGTTTTTAAGAGAGGAGAGTAAGGAATGCCGGTTTACCTCGAGAGAATCAAAGGCTCCTGCTTTGATAAGGTTTTCGATTACTTTCTTATTTACCAATCTTCCGCCGGCCCTCTCCACAAAATCAAAGAAATTTTTAAATTTTTTATTTTTTCTTTCTTTAATGATCTCCAGTACGGCGTTTTTTCCAACATTTTTTATTCCTCCCAACCCATAACGAATAGCTTTATCTTCCGGAATAAATTCGTAGCCAGATATATTTACATTCGGAGGTTTTACCTCTATTCCGTGTTTCCTCGCGTCCTTAATAAATTTCCTGATGTCTTCCACTTCTGCGCTGATATTACTTGTCAGCGCCGCGGCGTAGAATTCGGTTGGGTAGTGCGCTTTGAGATACGCAGTTTCATAGGCTATTTCAGCATAGGATACCGAATGAGCTTTGTTGAAGCCGTACTTGGCAAACGCGCTCATTCTTTCGAATATGTCTTCCGCTTGAGTTTTAGAAATCTTATTTCCTAAGCACCCTTCAATAAATTTCTCTCCCATTGATTGCATGACGTCCATTTTCTTCTTTCCCATCGCTTTTCTCAAAATATCCGCTTCGCCTAAAGAAAAACCCGCGAGTATATTAGCGATTTTCATAACCTGTTCCTGGTAAAGCATTATTCCGTATGTCTCTTCCAACACAGTCTTTAATTTTGGATGGGGATATTCCGGGTCCATCTTACCCTGTTTCTTTAAAGCAAATTCATCCTGATTAATATTTTGAAGCGGACCGGGCCTATACAGGGCGACGGAAGCTACGAGATCGGAAAAGTCTGTTGGTTGAATTTTTCTCAGCATTTTTCTCATTCCATCCGATTCAAGTTGGAAAACACCTATTGTATCGCCTCTTTTAATTAATTCGAAAGTTTTTTTGTCATTTTTATCTAAATTATAAATGTCCAGTTTATGTTTAATGTTTTTAAGGGTTTCCTGTATAACTGTTAGTGTTTTTAAGCCCAGTATGTCTACTTTCAAAAGTCCTAGTTTTTCTAATGTTTCCATAGCAAATTGGGTCGTTATTATTTTCTCTTTTCCGCTGGTACTTACAAAAAGAGGAATAAAATCGGTAATGTCTCCGGGGGCGATTACGACTCCGGCCGCATGGGTAGAAGTTTGTCTGATTAATCCCTCGAGGCGTTTAGCGAGTTCTATCAATTCTTTTAAATCCGCTCTGCTTTGTATTTTTTCTCTTAATTCTTTAGAACCATTTAATGCTTCTTCTATCGATTGTTCTCTTTCAATTTCTTTAGCTAATTCGTCGCAGTCGTTGTAGGGTATCTCGAGTACTCTTCCGACATCACGGACAACAGATCTGGCTTTCAAAATACTAAAAGTTACTATTTGAGCAACGTTTCTTTCTCCGTATTTTTCTTTGATATGTTGAACGACTTCCTCTCTTCTGACATCCGAAAAATCTATATCGACGTCTGCCATGGAGACTCTTTGGGGATTTAAAAAACGTTCAAAAATCAATCCATGCTTTAGAGGGTTTACATTTGTTATTCCGAGACAGTAAAGGACGAGACTGCTTGTTGCTGAACCCCTTCCCGGTCCTACGGGTATTTCTTGTTCCCTGGCAAAATCGACGATGTCTTTTATTATAAGAAAGTATCCCGCTAACCCCAGTTCTTTGATTACCGATAGTTCGTAAACAAGACGTTCTTCTTCGCCCGGAGTAACTCTTTTTAATCTTCCTTCGAGCCCTTTTCTCGAGAGATGTTCGAGATAATCTTCTATTCCTTCGAACCCTTTCGGTATTTCTATTGAAGGCAGTAGTGTCTTATCTGTCTCGAACGGGACGGGTATACATTTTTCTTTGATTTCTTGTGTGTTTTCGATGGCTTCAGGTATATCTTTAAAAAGTTCTTCCATCTCTTCCGGCGAACATAAGTAGAAATTATTTGTGGGTAGTTTAAAAGTGTTTTCTTCGTTTACAGTTTTTTTCGTTTGTAATAAAAGAAGAATTTCATGACTTCTTGCGTCTTCTTGTTTTAAATAATGAACGTCATTGGTCGCTATTATCGGCACATCGATTTTTTTTGAAAGTTCTATTAATTTTTCATTGACTTCTACTTCTTTTTCGATTCCGACTCGCATTATTTCTGTATAGAAATCCTCACCAAACTCATTCTTAAAGAAATTCATTTGTTTCTCTGCTTCTTCTAAATTATTATTGAAAATGAGGGCGGGAATTATTCCGTTTCTGCAGGCAGTACCGACGATTACTCCCTCTTTATATTTCAAGAGAATTTCCTTGTCTAATCTCGGTTTCCTGTAAAAACCTTCGATATAGGCTAATGAGGAAATTTTCATAAGGTTATGATAGCCTTTTGAGTTTTTTGCCCAGAGAGTTATGTGGTAATTGTGAGATTTCTTTTTCCTTCCCTCAAGCGAAAAATACCCTTCCATTCCAATAATTGGTTTTATTTGGTTTTTTACCGCTTCCTGGTAGAATTCAAATGCTCCGAAAAGATTTCCGTGGTCGGTAATGGCTACCGCGTCCATCCCTAAGTTTTTCACCTGGGCTATCAAATCAGGAATTTTAATTCCACCGTCCAATATTGAATAGTGACTATGCACATGGAGATGGGTGAAACTCATATTACTTTTACCTTGACCTTGCTTATTCTTTGTCTTGTTGCTTGAAGTACGGTGAATTTTGTTTTTTCTATAATTACTGATTCCCCTTCGTTGGGTATATGGTTGAGTTTTGTAAGAATCAATCCTCCTACTGTTCTTATATCCGGGTTTTCATGGCTTACTGGAAGGATTTCTTCAAGCTGGTCTAGTTCAAATGTTCCGGGAACAATTACGGATCCGTCGTCCAATTCTTTATAAATTGTTTTTTCTTTATCTAATTCATCCTGTAGTTCTCCGACTATTTCTTCGATTAAATCTTCAGTTGTAAGAAGACCGGCGACTCCTCCGAATTCATCCATTACAATTGCTATAGAAATATGTTTTTTTTGAAATTCTCTCAGTGTAGAAAGCACGTTTTTTGTATAAGGTATGAAATAGGGTAAGCGCATTAGATCTCCCACAAGTATTTTGCTGTCTTCTCCCCATAATCTTAAAATTTCTGTCATATAGATAATACCAACGATGTTGTCCATAGAACCATCATAAACCGGTATTTTTGTATGTCTTTCTTTTTTATAATGGTCAATTAAAGCTTTTATATCTTTATCTATAGAAATACATTCCATATTGGTTCGGGGAACCATTACTTCTTCGGCAACCGTTCTGTCGAGTGCAAAGATAGCAGTTAATAATTCTTCTTCATCTTCGGATATTACCCCTTTATCTTCTACTTCGGCGATTAAATCCTTCAGTCCTTTTTCGCTTTTAATTGTTGACTTCTTGAACCAATTAAACACTAGTATTTTCTCTTGTTTGGGAGTATTACTCCTCCTGATGTTATAATTTTAAATCCGTCCTGTATTGAAATGTCGGTTTCTATAATCTCGGAAGCAGGATAAATGAGATAGTACCCGGAAGTAGGGTTAGGTGAAGTCGGAAGAAATATATTAAAGTATTCTTTTCCTCCTACTTCCCATTTTTTCTCGCTTGTTAAAAAAGCGAGAGTATATGTTTTTTCCCATGGATATTTTATAATAACTACTTTACTGAAAGCGGAATGATCTATCATTATCGCGTTCACCAGTTGTCTGGTCGCGTTATAGAGCCCTTTTACTAAAGGTAGTCTCGTCATTATCTTATGGAGGGTATTTAAAGCCCATCTGCCGAAAAAACTTGAGGTAATAAATCCTATCAAGTAAATTCCTATTATTACGGCAATGAAACCAATCAATGAAGATAGGGGAGTAGATATATTTTTGAATAAGGAAATTTGAGTAAAATATTTACCAAAAAAACCGCCTATTTTTTGTATAAGGAACCATATTACCCCTACTGTCAAAACTACAGGGAGTATGGCAACGAGTCCTGTTATAAAATGTCTTTTAATTCTATTTTTTACAGCCATATAGTTTCGTAAAATAATAAAGTATTTATTTGATTAGTCAAGTATTAAGAGATGAGTTTAATTTGAAATGGCAGCTACAGCGGCTACGGCGATGCCTATTTTGTATAAAATATCTACCGTAAATGCTAAAACTTCCCAACCGGATCTTCCTATTTTTACTTTTTCCGGAACTATAATTGTATCTCCTGGTTTTATCTCTACCGAACCTTTTTCTATTTTGCCTGAAGCTCTTCTGACATATATTTGTCTTTTATCTGCTGTAGGTTTTGGGCCTCCGGCTATTTCCAGATAATCTTTGAAAGACAAACCTTCTTCATAAGCTATACCTGTTGCGTTATAGACTTCTCCTATTATCTGAACTGTTCCTGTTAATCTCGGTACCGTTACTTGATCTCCATTTTCGAGAGGTATTTTTAATTGATTGGGATCCTTTAGGTTTATTATAACCCTTCCCGGATTTTTAAGTTTTTTTATGCTTTCTAATTGTTGTTCTTGAATTTGGATATATTTCATCTGAGCGATTTTATCGTCTTCTGATGTAATGCTGCCCATAATGGCTCTTTGTTCTGCGAGTAAACGAATACGCGTTTCTTTTATCAGGTCTTCTAAAGCTTCATCCTGTAATTTTTTAACGGACTTTTTGGTGAATATAGCTCCTTCAAGATATGCGTTTTCAGTAAAACCTCCTGCTATATCGATTACTTCTTTAAGAGAGGTTCCCTCTTTTATCTGATAGTAACCCGGGATGTTGAATTCTCCCTCCAAAACAACATGTCCTATTTCTCTATATGTTTGTTTTTTATTTATTTGCAAATAATCGTCTGGTTTTAATGCTATTTTTAGATCGTTCTCATTTGTGATATCGATTTTTTCTACATAAACTCCTTCGTCAGGATTTATTCTAAAAAGTTCTGCTTTGTCTTGAGAGGAAATCAATGGCCGGATAATGAATAGAAGATCTTCGACTTTCATGTTTGGATTAAGTGGATATACTCCGGGATTTTCAATTTCGCCGTTGATTCTTACGAAGAATTTTTCTTGTACTTCATCTATTTTGTAAATTCTTAATTTATCCCATTCGTTCAATCTGATATTTTCTTCGGAGGATTTTTTATATAAATCTTTAAGATTAATCTCTATTATTTCCGGATTTTCTACCCCGGTAAAACGTAAGAGTTCCGCTCTTTCCAGGTAAGTGCCTTTACGCAGTCCTCCTGCTTCCTCGATAAGATCTAAAACGGTCATTCCTTCTTTAAGCCCGTAAGTTCCTTCATTATTAACATTTCCACTGATTTCTACATAGTTATGTAAGTAGGGGGGTATTTCCAGGACGGAAACAAGGTCTCCGTTTTCTAATTTTGTAGATTTCGAAATACTTTCAAGATCACTTTGACTGGTAAAAGTAATATCTTCTATAACTTTTTTGCCTTCGG
>Ga0307442_1001540_pt1 | contig 11446 bp, 10 predicted proteins | sample SalMarWE160430MG_FD_202143 | JGI IMG/M metagenome (GOLD analysis project Ga0307442, IMG submission 202143) | Salt marsh sediment microbial communities from the Plum Island Ecosystem LTER, Massachusetts, United States - WE1604-30 | ecosystem: Environmental > Aquatic > Marine > Intertidal zone >... | reverse complement strand
GCGCCTTCTGCCGCTCCATTTCCCGCTCGTACAACGCCCGGCGTGTGGTCTTGTGATAGAAGAACGTGTCCTTCTCATCGAGGCGCTGATCGGAGATCACGAAACGCCAGACCGTGTCCTTAGTCGGCAACGTGATCGCGGTCGACGTCACGGTCATGGCGCCGTCTTCGGCAAGGAGAAGCCGCACCAGCGCCACCGGCGCCTCGATGCGGGCAGCCTCCTCGTTGAGCGCGGCAAGCACCGCCTCGCGCGAGAACGGATAGCCGAAATGCCCGGCCGAAGACTGCAGCCGGGCAAGATGCCGCTCGATCAGGTGGAAGCCCCTTCCCTGCTCGAAGCGCAGCGTTTCGATCAGCTCGAACGGCGTGTCGAGCTTGGTGAGGAAATGCGCCTTCAACAGACATTCGTCGAACTCGGAATCAGCCTTGGAGTCGGCCACGATGCCGCCGCCTATTCCCATCTCCCCTTCACCGCCGACGAGCATGACTGTGCGGATCGCCACATTGAACTCGGCGTCGCCCGAAGGCGCGATATAGCCAATGGCGCCGGTATAGATGCCGCGCGGCGCCCCTTCGAGCTCCCGGATGATCTCCATGGCGCGAACCTTAGGCGCGCCGGTGACCGAGCCGCACGGAAACAGCGCACGCAGCATGTCCTTCAGCCCCATGTCGGATCTGAGCTCGGCGGAGATGCCGGAGGTCATCTGGTGCACGGAGCGATAGGTCTCCACCGTGAACAGGTCGGTCACCTCGACGGAGCCGATCTTGGCCACGCGGCCGAGATCGTTGCGCAGGAGATCGACAATCATGAGGTTTTCGGCGCGCTGCTTCTCGTCGACGGCGAGCCAGGTCTTGAGACGTGAATCTTCGCGTGGCGTACGCCCGCGCGGCGCCGTGCCCTTCATCGGGCGTGCCGAAATGCGCTTGCCCTCACGGCGGAAGAACAGCTCCGGCGACAGGGAAAGGACATCGAGGTCGCCGGTTTGGATCAGCGCGCCGTGGGCGACCCGTTGTTTGCGGCGGAGCGCCGAATAAAGCGCGATCGGATCGCCCTCGAAGGCGAAGCCGTATTTCATTGTGAGATTGATCTGATAGACGTCGCCGGCGGCGATGTAATCCTTCACCCTGGCAAAGGCGCGGTCATACTCTTCGCGCGCCCAGGACAGCGCAAGGCCGGAGATCTTCGCTCGTTCGTTTCCGCCGTTAGAGTCGAGCCAGGATCGCGTGCCTGCATCGTCGAGCGGCCGGGGAGACTGGAACAGCCCGAGCCAGAATAAGGGGACGCGCCGGTCGGCGGTGAACAAGTCCCTCAGCTTCGGCTCGAGGTAATAGCCAAGCTCGTAGGCGAAGAATCCCGCGGCATGAAGTCCTCGCGCCAGACCGGCCTGGACTTGGTCCAGCGCGCTTTCGACATCCTCCGGTGCGTAAGGCGCAACCACAAGCTCCGGATTGGAATAGAGCAGGCTGCGGCCGCCCGGAGTCAGGCTGTCATCGAGCAGAATGTACGGGGAAGCAGCCATTACCTGAGAGATCACGCCAGCATCCGCATGATAGGCAGCATAGCCGATATGGAGGCTCGAAGTCTCAAGATCGCGTCCGGAATTGATGCCTGGCTCAAGCCAGAATCAGCATCTCGCCTTTGCCAAGCACGGACATGTCGCCCATCAGCCTGCGGGCGCGTGCGCCAAGTTTTGTCGGTTTGCTATTGGCGCGAAGCCAACGCTCAAGCAACCTGAGATAATCGAATTCAAGCACGCCGCAATCGCCGAACGTGGGCAAGATGGTCTTGGGCTCTTTCACGAAAATCAGGCTGCCGCGGCGCAGGCCGAAACCGGCATTGGCGCCTACGCCCCGCTTGAACAGAATGGTGCCGGCGACCATGCGCGCGCCGGCATAATCGCCGGCGTCACCGGACACGATCACGAGTCCGCGCCGCATGCGTTCCCCAATGAGCGGTCCGGCATTGCCGCCGATGGTGAGCACCCCTCCCCTCATGCCGAGCGTCTCGCCGACATTGATGCCACCGGCGCGCTCGCCGGCGTGCCGTGAGATGTCGATGGTTCCGCCCGCCATGCTGGCCCCGGCCAAGGCGCCCGCGCTGCCTTTGACTTCGATCTTGCCCTTTTTCATGCCGGCGCCGAGATAGGCACCGGCATTGCCGTCGACCACGATGGCACCTTCGGCCATAGCGTCACCGATCTTGTCGCAGCGCGCGTCGGTGCCAACAAAGACGACCTTGGATGCGTCCTTGCCCTTGACCTTGAACATATCGCCAACTGTCACGGGGACGCGTGTTGTCCCGATCGCAAGCGCTTCGATGTCCTTGGCCTTAAGGCCGCCGAGCCGGTCCGGCGTCAGCGGCGACAGATCGAGCCGCTCCTCAGGTGCGTTCTTCAGTTGGAAGGTCAGCGCGCTCACGCGACGATCTCCTTCAGATGGAAATGATGCGGGCCGAGATTGCCGCCGTAGTTCCCCGCGGTGATGTGCGTGACGCCTTCCTTGGCGCCGCCTTTGGCGACGGCATGAACGCCCGCATGCATCGCTTTGGCGACCGACTCTTTGGTCAGCCCATCGATCACGATCTCCATCACCGCTTCGACATTCAGCGGAAGTTTCGTGTCGACAGCGGCCTTGAGGGTCGGGCAGTAGGCGTGGTTGGTCGAGGCGATCTGACCTTTGTATTGGGAACCGACCTTCGAGCCAGAGCGCACGATTCCTCCGGGGAACGGCGCAATAACCCCTTCGATTTCGGAGATCGCTTCGACGGCGCGCTCGGTTGCGCCCAGCACCGCCTGATATGACTTGCCGAGCACAAGCAGATTGCCGCCGCCGACCGCCTTTTTGGTGAGACCAGTCGTTGCCTCGCACAGAAACTCGCCGTCCATGACCGGGATGCGCCAGAACCTCCTGCCCCCCACCACTTTGGACATCTGCCAGCCATCGCCGAAAAAGCGGAGCGAGGCGCCGAGCTTCAGCTTTTTCTCGCCTTCGAGACCGGCGAAGCAGGCCGAGCCGGGGCTCGTCAACACGCACTGGCCGACCCGGTTGCGGAGCTGGCGCTGAAGCTTGTCGGCATCCATGGTGAAGAGCAGCACGGCGACGCCGGGACGTCCGTCCAATGTCTCTTTGGGCGAGAGGATCCGATCGATCCCGGCTTCGGCCCCGCAGGCGATCACGGACGTGGCAAAGCCGGTCATGCTTTGGGCGGCGGTCAGCGCCCATTTGAGAGAGGGTGCGGTGATGACAATCCGCGTGCCGACCATGGGAAAGGCCTCGGCGAACGTCTCGACGACGGTGATACCTTTGATTTTCAGATCGGCCATGGCGCGATCGGCCCTCTCCGGCGGTTCAGCCGCGCACACTTAAACAGGTGGCTTGAGAGGCGCAAGGGCGAGGCGAAATTCGCTCAAGTCTTGGGCTTGTCGTATTTGATGTAGGAGAAACGCATGTCTTCGGCGGGGGTCCCCTCAAGCGCGCCCCCTTCTTTGCCCGGCTCCCAATGGACGACATCTTCGATCTTCTTGGCGAGCTCGAAATCCTTATCGGTAATGCCTTTGGCCGCGTGATTCATGAGCCTGATCTCGACCCAGGCATAGGAGGCGGTGATATCGGGATGATGCCAGGCAGCCTCGGAGAGATGACCCACGCAGTTGATCACCATGAGGGTCCCCTTCCAGCTATTGGTGCGATAGCGCCGCCTGATCCAGCCGTCTTCGAGGTACCAATGAGGCAACTCCTTTTTGAGACGCTCCTCGACCTCGCTATCGCTATAGGTACGCTCTGAAGTTGCCATTATCCTTCTCTTTTGAAAGAGTGACCGTATTCACTTTAGCCAAAGCATAGCGAGAGGCTTCGGACCGATCAATGGAGGCCTTTCCCGCCCAGTCGAGAACCGCAAACACGGCGGATTTGCCGCGCGAGGCGATGGTCACCGCGACGGCACGGCTGCATTTTGGCTTTGTCGACCCAAGCGGACGGAGCGCGCGCCCGTTCGGCTCGTTCGGACTTTCGCTCGATCGGCCGGAGACGCGGCTCGTCCTGAAACGGGCAAAGACGTTTTCGGTATATGGGCCCGAGCGGGACCGCGCCGAACGCTATCTGAAGACGATCGCCGCGGATTGCCGTGTCGATGACTGCTATGATCTCAAGATCGAGGAGGCGATCCCGCCGCATGCCGGACTTGGCTCAGGGACCCAACTCGCTCTTGCCGTCGGGTCCGCGCTTGCCGCGCTCGAAGGGCTCAGCCTCGAGCCGCAAGAGATCGCGGCGCGGCTTGGGCGCGGCGCACGTTCAGGCATTGGTATTGCCACCTTCGTCCAAGGCGGCGCCGTGCTCGATAGCGGGCCGGTGGGAGGCAGTTTGCCAACGCTGGTGAGCCGCGTGCCCTTCCCGGCCGAATGGCGCGTGATCCTGATCTTCGACGACAAAGCACAAGGGCTTGCCGGCGCGAGCGAGATCGAAGCCTTCGAGACCCTGCCGGATTTCCCGGCGCGCGATGCCGAGACGCTCTCGCAGCGGATCAGGGAGGGCGCGTTGCCTGCGCTCGCCCAAGCCGATTTCCCGGCCTTCTGCCAGCATGTCGCTTATCTGCAAGCCTGCATGGGCGCTTATTTCGCACCCATGCAAGGTGGGATCTATACCAGCCCGCGCGTCGCCCAAGCCCTTGACTTGCTGCGCGATGAAGGGATCGTCGGGCTTGGCCAGAGTTCCTGGGGGCCGACCGGCTTCGCCTTTACCGCCTCAGCGGCCCAGGGCGAAGACTTGCTGGGGCGGTTGCGGGCCGAGCTCAATCAACCGGGGCTGAGCTTCGACCTCGCGCAAGGCCGCAATGAGGGTGCAAAGATCGAGACCGCCTGACCTTGCGGCTGATCAAACGCTTTGCCGTCTCGCCGATTGTGGTAAAGCGATGCCGTCAAATCCGGCCATTTGCACCACCCAAAACAGGGAGACGTAACACCGATGGGGCATCCCCGCATTTTGCACATGATCACGCCGCTCAAGCACATGAGTCCGTTCGATGTGAACATGGCACTCGACGCCGGTTTCGATCACGCAATTCCTTATACCAACGTCACCGTCGAGGACGTGACCGGGCTGGTGCAGGACGCGATCTTCTCCCGCGGGCCCGAGGGGGTGAAGCGCACCGCGATGTTCATCGGCGGCAAGCGCGCCATGGAAGCCCTCGACATGATGGACCGCGCCAAGAAAGGCATGGTGCCTCCCTTCGAGATTTCGGTGTTCGCAGACCCGGCCGGCTCGTTCACCACCGCCGCTGCCATGGTCGCCTGCGCCAAGAAGGCGCTCGAAGAGAAATTCTCGACTGGACTGAAAGGTAAGCGCGTCGTCGTGTTCGGCGGAACGGGCGTAGTTGCCTTCGCGTCCGCCGTGATCGCCGCCATGGAAGGGGCGTCGTCGACGCTGGTCGGCTACGATGGGCCAGAACGCGTGCGTAGATTTTCCGACGAAGCCAAGGCACGGTTCGATGTCGATGTCGGCTATGCCGACGGCAGCACCGAAGAACAGAAAACAGAGCTTGCACGCGATGCCGAGGTCATCTTTTCGGCGGGTCCTGCGGGGCGCATGCTGCTGTCACTCGACCAGCTGAAGCAGGCCAAGGGTTTGCTCGTCGCCACCGATGTGAATGCGGTCCCGCCGGCAGGCGTCGAAGGCATCGGCGTGAACGACAGCGCCGAGCCGATCGCTGGAACCAAAGCGCTCGGTATCGGCGCGCTCGCCGTCGGCAATATCAAATACAAGACCGAAGCCGGCCTGTTCGAACAGATCATCGAGGCGGACAAGCCGATCTATCTCGATTTCCGGGAAGCTTACGCTCTTGCGCAAAAACTTACGTCGTGACGAAGCCTCGCTACTGATCGTAGCGGTGTCGGGACGCGCGCTGGCCCAATCGGCGCGCCGCGCCGGGTTTACGCCGCTGGTCGCCGATTTTTTTGCCGACGAGGATGCCAAGAAAGCCGCCCACGCCTGCCGCAAAATGCCGGGCAGCCTCAAGCGCGGCTTCCGTTGGCAGAGTCTCTACCCGGCGCTGCGGGCGCTCGCGATGCGCGCGCCGTCCCCCATTCTAGGGTTCGTCTATGGGGCGGGCTTCGAGGACCGGCCGGAGCTTTTGACTGCGGCAGCTCAACACTGGCCGCTGCTCGGCACGGACGCAGCGACCGTTCACCGGCTCAAGACGCCGCAGCATTTCTTTTCCGAGCTCGATCGTCTCGGCATCGCTCACCCGCCAACGGCAAGCAGGCCTCAGTCGCGCGAGATGTCATGGCTAGCCAAGAGACGCGGCGGCGCCGGCGGCAGCCATATCGTGCCGAGCCAGCGCGCCAAGCAAGCGGCCAATGTCTACTATCAGCAGCGCGTCGACGGTTACGCGGTGTCGGCGCTGTTCGTTGCCAATGGGTGCAGCGCGCGCGTGCTTGGCTTCAGCGAACAATGGACGGCGCCGCTTGCGTCTAGCCCGTGGCGTTATGGCGGCGCGGTTAGTCCAGCTGCTCTCTCAGTGAAGCTGCGGCGGCGGATGAGTGCGGCAGTGCTCACGATCGCTCGTTCCTTCGCGATCAAGGGTCTGGCCTCGGCCGATTTTCTTGTCCGCGACGGCAAACCGCTTCTGCTTGAGATCAATGCGCGGCCCGGCGCCACGCTCGATATCTTCGATCGCGGCAAAAAATCTCTGCTTCGCCTCCATATCGAGGCGGCCAAGGACGGCACGTTGCCGCCGCGGGCGCTGAGGTTCGCCGATGCTATGGCGTCTTCGATCGTCTATGCCGAGCGCGGCGGCCCGACGCCTCCTGGCATGGAATGGCCCGGCTGGGTCGCCGATCGCCCAAAACCATTGGAATGGATCGACAAGGACCGCCCGATATGCACTGTGTTGGCCCGCGCTTCCACGGCGGCCCGGGCCAAACGCCTGGTCGAGGCCCGAAGGCGTAAAATTCTTTCTTTGTTTCAAGGTGTTATCAGGGGACACGCACGTGAACGACAAGACCGAAAAGATAAAAGCGCGTCAGGCTTGGCCGAGCGTCAACGCAGCAGCCGAACCGCTGGTCAAGGCGCTCATCGCTGACGCCGACGCGCTTCGCGTGGCCGTGACGAAGGGAACGCTCGGCGAATGCCGGATCGATTGCGGCGTCGAGGCGGTCGGAGGATTGGAGGCCGGCCGCCGTATGGCTGAGATTTGTCTCGGCGGCCTCGGCAGCGTGTCGCTTGAGACGACAAATCCCGACAGCTCGTGGCCGTTCATGGTGACGGAGCATACCGCGCAGCCGGTGATTGCCTGTCTCGGTTCGCAATATGCCGGTTGGAGTCTTTCCGGCGAGGACAACGGCAAGAAATACAATGTGCTCGGTTCGGGCCCAGCGCGCGCCATCGGTTCGTCGGAGAAACTGTTTGACGAGCTCGGCTACCGGGACAAGGCCTCAAGCGCCGTCCTCGTGCTCGAGGCTGACAACCCGCCGCCGCCTGCGCTGGTCGAGCAGGTGGCAAAAGCCTGCAAACTTGAACCCAATCGCCTCACCTTCGTCTATGCGCCGACCTCAAGCCTCGCCGGCACCGTGCAGATCGCCGCGCGCTGTCTCGAGGTGGCGTTGCATAAAGCGCATGAGCTTCACTTTCCGCTCGATGACATTGTCGACGGCATCGCCACCGCGCCATTGCCGCCCCCTGCCCCCGATTTCATTGTGGCCATGGGCCGCACCAACGACGCCATTATTTACGGCGGCCGTATCCAGCTTTTCGTGTCGAGCGGCGCGAGAGAAGCAAAGGCTCTGGCCGAGAACTTGCCGAGCCTAAGCTCCAAGGATTACGGCAAACCCTTCGCCGACACCTTTGCCGCAGTCAAAGGCGACTTCTATCAGATCGATCCGATGCTGTTCAGCCCGGCCAAGGTCACGGTGACTTCGCTCAAAACCGGCGAGAGCTTCGAGAGCGGGCACATCGACACCGCCGTGCTGTCGCGCTCCTTCGCTTAGATCATGACCGTGCGAGACTCCAATGACGCCACCATCGTTTTGTTCGGCGATGGCCGCGACTGGCACGGGAAGAGTCTTGCGCGCGCCTTCAAGCGGCACGGCATTACGCCGCTCAACGCACCGCTCAATGCCTGCGGCTTCTCGACCGAGACCGCGACCGGACTTTTCATTCCAGGTCTTGGCGACCGGCTGCCGGAAGGCGCGTTCGTCCGTTTTATTCCAGGCGGAAGCTTCGAGACGGTCACGCTCTATCTCGGCGTCCTGCATGCGCTCCGCAAACTTGGGGTCACAGTGTGGAACGATGCGCGCGCCATCGAACGCTGTGTCGATAAGTCGACCGCAACCTTCTTGCTTCAGCGCGCGGGCGTGCCGACGCCCCGGACCTTCGCCCGTGCCGATCGTGCCGAGGCCGAAGCGATTGCGTCGAGTATCCTCGCCGAGGGGCGGAAACTGGTGCAGAAGCCGTTGTTCGGCGCCCAAGGCAAGGGATTGCGCCTGATCTCCTCTGTCGCCGATCTTGCCCCGTCCGAGGAGGTCAACGGCGTCTATTATCTGCAAGAGTTCATACCGCCGGCACAACGCCACCATCAGGACTGGCGTCTCCTCGTCTGCCGGGGCCGCGTCATCGCCGCCATGATCCGGCACGGATCGAGTTGGATCACCAATTTGAAGCAGGGCGCGCGCGCCAAGGCGGCGATCGCCAATCAGGAGCTTGCCGATCTCGCGCTCAAGGCCGCAGCTTGCGTCGGCGCCGACTATGCCGGGGTCGATATCATCCAAGACCGTGACGGCCGGTTCTTGGTGCTCGAAGTGAACTCGATGCCGGCCTGGAATGGATTGCAGCTCGTGTCCCGCGTGCGGATCTCAGACCAGCTGGTCGAAGCCTTCCTCGACGCGGCGTTATCGCCCACACGCCGGGAAGGCCGAGAGGGCGCTTGACTGGGCCGCTCACGCCGGACGCGATTGGCCGAGCCTTTCTCGACGCGTGCCTTGCCGAACTCGATGCGCTGAAGCCCGGCAACGTGCACCGTTTCGGCGATGGCCACGACATGACCGTCGCCGATTTCGAGGCAAGCGCCAAGGCAGCGGCCCCGCTCATAAGCCGCGCGGGGCTTGCCGTCGGCGAGCGCATTCGTCTTGCAGCGCAAGCGACGCAGCAGGCTGTCGGGCAGAACACCAATCTCGGCATTCTCCTGCTGGCGGCGCCTCTTGCTTCGGCGGCTCTCGATGGGCGCGGCGGCGACCTCGCTGCCAGACTTCGCGTCATTCTCAACGAGCTGACCGTCAACGACGCGCGCGATGCTTACCGCGCCATCCGCGAGACAAAGCCCGGCGGCTTGGGCGAGGTTTCGCGGCACGATGTCGCCGCGGAGCCAACGATCAGCCTGCTCGAAGCCATGCGCGCCGCGGAGGAACGCGACCGCATTGCCTGGAACTACACCCACGACTTCGCCGATATCTTCGAGCTCGGCTGCAAGTGGCTCGCGCAGGCGCGCGAGCACTGGGGCGAAGGCTCATGGCCGGTGACGCGCGTCTATCTCGGCTTCCTTACCCATATTCCCGATACCCTGATCGAGCGGAAATTTGGCACTGATGGCGCGGCTGAGGTGCGCGAGGAGGCCGCGCCGATCGAGGCCGGTTTTATCGAATGCCAGGCGCCCGAAACCATGGCCGCGCCTCTGATGGCGTTCGACCGGGCCCTCAAGGATCGCGGGCTCAATCCCGGCACCTCGGCCGATTTGACGGTTGCAACTTTGTTCGCTGAAAGGCTGGAACAGCCCATTTAGAGCCGAAATCCGGCGCATGCTCTGGCAATAATCAACTTGCCGATCCTTCCGCCCCCGGCTTATGGTCTCCCTCGCGGAGCTCTGATGATGAGTTGCGGACGGGGGCGCTTGATCCAGGCTCCTCTCGTCATTGTGCGGCCGGCGGCAGCGTCGCGGGCCGCAATTCGGTTTTAGTGTAATCAGCCCATTAGGGAGGGGGTTTCATGCCCAAGATCAGTGGAGTATGTGTCGGCGAATCGCTTGTCGGTGATGGCAACGAAGTCGCTCATATCGATTTGCTGCTCGGCCCGCGCGGCAGCGCCGTCGAGACGGCATTCTGCAATGCTCTGACCAACAACAAAGACGGCTTTACCACCCTGCTTGCGGTGGTGACCCCGAACCTGCTCTGCAAGCCGCCGACCATCCTCTACAACAAGGTCACGATCAAGGACGCGCGCCAGGCGGTCCAAATGTTCGGACCCGCGCAGTATGCGGTGGCCAAGGCGGTGGCGGATTCCGTGGCCGATGGCGTGATTCCCGCCAACGAGGCCGACGATCTCTTTGTCTGTGTTGGCGTGTTCATTCACTGGGAAGCCAAGGACGACAAGAAGATCCAGGACTTCAACTATCGCGCCACCAAGGAAGCCCTCGAGCGCGCCGTCAAGGGCGAGCCCAAGGCCTCCGAGGTTACTGCGAAGAAAGACTCAGCAGCCCATCCGTTCGCCGCTGGCTGAAACGGAGAACCCCCAGGTCGGGGGAAACCCGGCAAATCAGCTGGTCCGGGCCCGATTCGGCGGTGGCTCCAAAAGCTGGGTTTTTGACGATAAGCGCGTAAGCGCTGGTTACGATCGCCGTCCTCGCAAGAGGGCGGCGATCTCATTTTGCGTGAGTGCTTCCGAATGCAGCGCCGTGGCGAGAAGCGCGCCACGCGCACCGGTTTCGGCCACTGCGGAAAGATCGTGCGCGTTCCTGATACCGCCCGCGGCAAAGATCGCAGCTTGACCGGCGGTGTCGACGACGGATCGAAGCCCATCCAAGTCCGGTCCGCCCTCGGTCCCGACGCGGGCAAGCGTCATGGCGATGACGCGGCTCGGCCACAGGCCCGGGTCGGCAAACAACGCTTCGGGACCTCTTCGCCCTTCCTCGTCGAAATCGAGCGACAACACGACCGTTTCGCCGAACGCATCTTGGATTTCGCGCCAAGCATCGATGGCGGCAAGACTCTCGCTCCCGATCACCAGCGTGGCCCCAAGCGGCAGCCAGAAGGCACAATCGGCGGCCTTCGAGAACCCGGCATCGATCCAAAGCGTCGCCCCGTGAAGGGCGTCAGAAAGGCCGCGCAGGAGTTCGAAATTCGAGTGGGTGCCGACGATGGCATCGAGATCGGCGATATAGAGAATGGACGAGCCGGTGACAGCCAACAGCCCGCGGGCGATGGCGACGGGGTCGTCGGCCGCGCCGAACGGACTCGCTATCGGACGATAGTCTACGCGGTCCCCGGCCTTGGCATGGACCACGCCGCCGTCCTTGATATCGAGGGCAGGAATGAGAGTGAAATCGCTCAAGCTCTCCATAGCGGAACCACCTATAAACAAAATCTTGCCTATCGCCCGGCAACCGGGCAACCCACATAATCCTTGCGAACGACATTATCCAGAGCGTCCATGAGCAAGATGACGCCAGTAATCGGCTGGGACCTCGG
>Ga0307442_1001532_pt1 | contig 11469 bp, 9 predicted proteins | sample SalMarWE160430MG_FD_202143 | JGI IMG/M metagenome (GOLD analysis project Ga0307442, IMG submission 202143) | Salt marsh sediment microbial communities from the Plum Island Ecosystem LTER, Massachusetts, United States - WE1604-30 | ecosystem: Environmental > Aquatic > Marine > Intertidal zone >... | reverse complement strand
AAGCGTCCTATCGGCGGATCTCGTCATTAGCCCTTGTGCCGGTAAAGTAGCGGTAGAGCGCGAGCGCCCGGTTCACATAGGAGGCCTTCGGAACGGCGAGCCGCGACGGCAGGCGCTCGCCCGCCCAAGCGAGGCCGTAATAGGCCCAGGTTTGCGGGCCTATGCGCTCAAGAAAATGTAACGATTGCAAATCGCCGGGATCGAACAGCGTCACATAGAAGCGGCTGACCGGGCTTGCATTCTTGATTGCCACGACGAAGCCATTCGGTCCGAAGCTCTCGAGGCGCATGCGGTAGACGATTTCGCCAGAAGCGCGGTTGTCGGTTTCGGCGAAATAGAGATCGGCGCCACTCCGCATCTCGGCGACGGTGAAGTCGGGCCGCGGTCGTGTGGCGTCAGGCCCTTCGAGCGCCATGGCGTGGGTGATGAGCGTACGCCAGCCGGCTTCGGCGACCGACCAGTAGCGGAGCCCCGCTAAAGCCGAGATGGCGCCGAAGCGCTTGAGCAGATCGCCGGCACTGCCTCTGAAGGGGAACTGGCCGGAGACGGCCACCAAGACGCCGTCGCTCTTCGCCGTCCAGCCGGTGCAGGCCGGAGGTGTCCAGGCCGAGCCAAGTTCACCGCTCGTCCAGACGCGGATATTGGGTGGTGCGCCGGGCGCGGCGTAATCAGGAAAGGGTTTGTGATCGGCGCAGGGCGGCTGCGGTCCTTCCCCGGCGGCGGCTAAGCCGGGCAGGCACAACACAACGAGAATGGCCAGCAGTATCCTCAGGGAGTTGCCCCTCCTCTGGTCAGAGAGGCAAATCTATCCCAAACGAGGCCTACTCCGCGGCGAGCCTGACGTATTGGCCGTTGGCCACGGGGCAGCGGGCCCACAGCTCCTCGAGCGCTTGGATGAGGTAATCCATCTGCGCGTCGGTATGCACCGGCGACGGCGTGAAGCGCATGCGCTCGGTGCCGCGCGGCACCGTCGGGTAGTTGATCGGCTGCACATAGAGCCGGTAGCGCTGCATCAAGGTGTCGGTCACCGCCTTGCAGTGCACCGGATCGCCGACCATCACCGGAACGATGTGGCTCGGATTGTCCATCACCGGCAGCTTGGCAAGCGCAAGCCGCGCTTTCAGCGTCGCTGCCCGCTCCTGATGGCGCTCGCGCTCGGCGGTGCTCGCCTTGAGGTGGCGGATGCTCGCCAAGGCGCCAGCGGCGATCGCCGGCGCCAGCGAGGTGGTGAAGATGAAGCCGGGGGCATAGGAGCGAATGGCGTCGCAGCAGGCCTTGCTCGCGGCGATATAGCCGCCCATGACGCCGAAGCCCTTGGCGAGCGTGCCGTTGATGATGTCGATCCGGTCCATGACGCCATCACGCTCGGCGATGCCGCCGCCGCGGGGGCCGTAAAGGCCGACGGCATGGACCTCGTCGAGATAGGTCAGGGCATTGTATTTATCGGCGAGGTCGCAGAACGCCGCGATCGGGGCGATGTGGCCGTCCATGGAGTAGACGCTCTCGAACACGATGATCTTCGGCGTCCCCTTGGGATATTTCTTCAGCTGCGCCTCGAGGTGCTCGATATCGTTGTGGCGGAAGATGTGCTTCTCGCCGCCGCCATGGCGGATGCCCTGGATCATCGAGGCGTGGTTCTTCTCGTCGGAGAAGATCACGAGCCCGGGGATGAGCCGCTGCAAGGTGGACAGCGTCGAATCGTTGGCGACATAGGCCGAGGTGAACAGCAGCGCCGCTTCCTTGCCGTGGAGGTCGGCAAGCACCAACTGAGAAAGTCTGACCCCAAAACTGGCCAGTTGAGAAAAGCCGTAGGGGGCGATTCCGGTTCTGCGTGGCCTTCTCGAAAGTGTGGTCATCGCTCCCGCAGAGACCGGTCTTGAGGTCGAGATTGTCGGCGAAATCGCCCACATGACGCTTCGCTTTCAGTATTGTCGTCGCGCCCAAGCCGGCGCATTTGCCCCTCCCTAAGAGTACCTTCGGGACAGGCCTAGCTTGATTGCGGTCACCGACCCGCTCTATGCGGATCGCGCCAATTCGTAGGAGAGCTGACTGGTCGCACGAGGCCAATTTTCAAATAGCTTTGTCGTTGGCCCTAGACGACGAGGACGGTTGCGCGATTCCGGAAGCTCCTTCTCCGCTGCGCCCATCTAGGGCGGCTATCGCATTCTTAAGCGTCGCCCGAATGCTTTCAACAGCAGCGGCATCGACGGCCCTGGGATCGAGGTAGAAATCGAGGCCGGTCATATGTTCGCTGAAGATCTCGACCTTTCGCCCGGCTTCGTCCAGCACACCTTCGACGACATAGGGAACCACGGCGCGATTGATGCCCTTTACCGAGATCGGCGGCAACGCGCGCGCCGCCACGATGTCGCGCACAAGAGCGTAAGTCTCGTAGCTGAGGACGATATGTCCAGGCTCGGCGATCGATTGGAGACGGGCCGCGAGGTTAACCTCGGCGCCGATGGCTGTATAGTCCATGCGGTCGAGACTGCCGAAATTACCAACATTGCAGAAACCGGTGTTGACCCCCATGCGCACGCGGAACGGCTGTTCCGTGCCGGCGCTACGCCACTTGACGTTGAGCTCGGCCAGCCGTCGCTGCATCTCCGTCGCCATGCTGAGGCAGGCCCTGGCGTCCTCCACCGTGCCTTTGGTCTCCGGGTCACCGAAAAAGATCACCAGGGCATCACCGATGAACTTGTCAACGGTGCCGCCGTGCTTGAGCGCGATCGCTGACATCTCGGTGAAATACTCGTTGAGGAGGTGCGTGATCTCCTCGGGCTGGAGGCCTTCCGTGGTGGCGGTGAAATCCTTGATGTCGGAGAAGAAGATGGTGAGCTGTTTGCGCTCAGTGTGAATGGTGACGTCCTTCTGACCGCTGAAAATGCTCTTGAAGATTTGCGGCGCGAGATAGTGCGAGATCTTGGTGGAGATCCTGACGAGAAAGTCGTTGGAGGCCTCGAGCTCTCGGTTCATCTCCTCCAGGCGTCGATTGAGCTGCGCCTCCTTCTCCTGCAACAGCGTCATCTCATAGGCCTTTTGCTGTAGCCGGCGGGTGGCGTCGCGGTAGTCCGTGACGTCGAACAGCACCACCCACGTGATGTCGCCGTCGAGATGGAAATGGAGGTCGGCGGCGCGGCCGCAGTCGAGCTCGATCGAAGGAACTGAAAAGGGCGACTCCGCAAGCGGCAGCAGTCCCTCGAGGAAGAACGCCTGCTCGACCGCTGGCTCACCGAGGCGCATGTCCGCGAGACCATAATTGTCGAGATGCCCTCCGGCGCCGACCAGCATGAGCGCGGCATCGATCTCGAGATAGGCAACCGCCCGCTCGCTATAGGTCAGGTGCCGCAACCGCTCGGCCAAGCTCGCGGGCAGGTCTTCCATGTTCAGCCCGCGGTGCGGACCGCGAGGTCCTGGAAGGCATCCTCAACACCTTCGCCGGTTCGCGCGCTACTCGGCTGGACCCACCAGCCGTTCTCTCGCAGCCGCGCCACGTCGTCGTCGCCGATCGCCCACTGCTCCTTTAGGTCGCTCTTGTTCAGCAGCAGCACGAACGGCAGCGGACCGAAATCGGCTTCGACTCGCTCGCGCAGCGAGAGCGCGACATCAAGCGTCGACGGGCGCGTGCCGTCGGCCACCAGCACGTATCCGGCGGCGCCGCGCACGTTGCTCATGCGCAGTGAGTTGATGTCGTCCTCGCCGGCGAGGTCCCACAGGATGAGGTTCACGGTCCGATCAGGCAAGGTCACGGTCTTCTTGTCGATCTTGACGCCGACGGTGGTGAGATAGGTTTCGGAGAACACGCTGTGGACGTAGCGCTTGACCAGGCTGGTCTTGCCCACCGAGAACCCTCCGAGCATGCAGATCTTCTTCTGCACCACCGCCGTCATGGCTCTTCCTCGAACCCGATCGAGAACGAGACCCGGCGATTAGCCGAGCGCGCCGCCGCTGATGCGGCTGAGGTGTCGTCCTGAAGCGGCTCGAGCTGACCCGCGCCGCGCACTTGAAGCAGATCAGGATCGACGCCGCGCTTCTTCAGCAGCGCACGCACCGCCTCGGCGCGTGCCACGCTCAAGGACAGGTTGGAGGTGCCCTGACCTACGCTGTCCGCATGCCCGGTCAGCGTCATTCTGGTGACGGCGTGCAAGGTGGCGGACAGCTTCACGAGCTCGTTCAGTTCGCTCGCTATCTCATCGAGAACCTTCTCCTGCCCGGCTGCCGGCAGCGACTTGCCGCTGTCAAAATAGATGCTGCGGGCCTGGATGGCATCACGCAATTTGCCGAGGACACCCTCGCTGATGTCGCGCACGGCCGACACGTCCAAAGCTGGCGCGCCCGCCGGCAGCGCGTTGCCGATCTTGCGCGCGCGCGAGATCCACGGCGAGGGGGCCGACCCTTGCGCCACGATGCGGTCGCCGTCGACGGCGAGCGTCACGCCGGGAGGCGGATTGAGGGAGGCTTGCAGCCGCTTCAGCACGAATTGCGGGTCGAGCCCCTCATAAGGCTCGAAATGCATCTCGACCCGCGCCGGGTCGATCCCAGACTCGCCGAGGAGCGTGCGCGGGTCGACGGCGAGCGGATCGCGCAAGCCCGACAAGAAGAACTTGCCGTCGCGCGCCTCCGCCCGGCTGATCACGATGCCGGGCTCGACCCGCAGCCTCTCCACATAGGCGCGCCAATGCTGCTCATCCGTTTCGTCTTCGTTGCGGACCCCGCCGAGGTCGAAACCGGGCGCGCCCGCCGGAAGCGCTTCCGCAACGGCGTGCGCCCGGTCGAGCCATACGCGCGGCGCCGACCCTTTCGCCATGATGCGGTTGCCTGCGATTGCGAGCGTCACGCTCGGCGGCGGATTGAGCGTCACCGTAAGCCGCTTCAGCATCGATTGCGGGTCGAGCCCCTGATAGGGCTCGAAATGCGTCTCGACTCGCGCCGGATCGATCCCCATCGCCACCAGGAGCACGAGCGGGTCGACGGCGAGCGGATCGCGCAAGCCCGAGACCGCGAACTTGCCGTCGCGCGCCTCCGACTTGGTGACGACGATGCCGGGTTTGGACCGCAGCCACTTCAGATAGGCCTGCCATTTCTGTTCGTCCGCTTCGTCCTCATTACGCACCCCGGCGAGATCGAAATCAGGCGCTCCAGCCGGGAGCGCCTGCGCAACGGCGCGCGCGCGGTCGAGCCATACGCGCGGCGCCGACCCTTGGGCCACGATGCGGTTGCCTGCAATCGCGAGCTTGACGCTCGACGGCGGATCGAGCGTTCGGTTCAGCCGTTTCAGCACCGATTGCGGATCGAGGGCCTGATAGGGCTCGAAATGAGTCTCCACCCGCGCCGGATCGATCCCAGCCGCGCCGAGCAACGCGCGCGGATCAACGGCGAGCGGATCGCGCAAGCCCGAGACCACGAACTTGCCGTCACGCTTGCCAGCTTCGTTGATCACGATGCCGGGTTGCGCCTGTAACCGCTCCAGGTAGCCCTTCCAGAGCTGCTGGTTATGCCACCACCATGCCCCCCAAGCGACGGCGCCGATCAGCAGAAGCGACAGCGATCCGAGGATGAGCACACGAGCCACGAGGGTGCGCGGCGCCGCATGCTCGCCAAGCGCCACCAGCTCGCGCAGCCTTGCTTCGACATCGCCGAGGCCGGCGCTGTCGCCGTTGAAGCTTTCAAGTGCATGATATCGTTCGGCGTGAATGCGCGACAACGTGTTGCGCATCGTCTCGTGCAGACCCTCCGGCGGATCGCCGCGAATGACCGCGACCAGCAAAGCAAACGGTCCAGGCTCGGACCATAGCCGCAGCTCGCCCAGCTGCACCGAGTCGACTCCCTGGTGCTCGGCACCACTGAAGGAATCGCGGACAAAATCCTGAATTGCGACCAGCATCGACGAGACGAGCTGCGGGTCTTGGCTCACCGCATCCTCGGCCGCCACATGGGCGATCAGCAATCCGGTATGACGGTGCACCAGGAACGCGTGTTCGACCTGGTAAACCAGCGTGTGCTTGAGCACCACCTCGGCGAAAGGCCGTCCCGTGCGCCATGCCTCCCAGCGCCATTTGAGTCCTCGCCAGGTGAGGCTGTATTTCAGCGCCTGATTGACCCGCTGGAACATCTCGTCGATGGTCTCGCCGATCGACTTGCGGATCGCCGGCACGATGGTCGGATAAAGAATGTTGACCAGCGTTTTGGGATCGTTGCGGATCGAGCTCTCCGCCGCCCGCTCCATGACGGGCGCCAACACGTGCCCCATCCGCTCATCGCGTGTCGCCTGAGCGATCGCGGTGGGCAAGATGCGGCCGATGGCGGCAGCCAAGCGCTCGGGATCGTCGACCACGCCGGCGAGCCGCCACACCGTCTCGATCTCGCGGCCGACCAGCAGCGTCCGCAGCTGCTCGAGCTGCAGATCGCCCGGGCGCACGCCATTCTGCTGCCCGCGCAGCTCGGGCTTCAGGCTCTGGGCAATTTCGACGAGCAGACCCGCCAGAGCCTTGCGATCGATCTCGTCATCGCCCGAAGCCGGGCGAAGCAGTCGCTCAAGAATATCAGGTGTTGCGGTCACCTCGTGGCGCTAGCTCGCCGCGCGGCCACGCGGTGGTTCGATCCCGCCCTTGACGACGCTCGCCGCATCCTGGTTCAGGCACTTCGCGACCTCCACGAACAGCCCGGCAAGCAGGTTACGATCGGTTTTGACGTTGCTGAGCTCGGAGAACATTTTTTCGATCGCGTGCTGAAGATCGTCATTCTTGCGCTTGATCTCCTCGCGCAACGCCTGCGCTTCCTGAGTCAGGCGGTCGGCCATGTCGCGCTCGAGCTGGCTCAATTGGTCCGATATCGCGCGAAGCCGCTTTTCCATAGCCTGACTGTGCTCGCGCAGCGTCCGCTCGATCTCCTTGTCCGCATCGGCGCGGATGTCCTTCTCCTCGCGGAGTTGGCTGACGAGCGATTCGACCTGCTTCTTCCCGTTCGATTCGAAAGCGCTGAGATTGCGCGCCGTCTCGGACTCGACGTCCTTGAAGCGCTGAAGAAACCGCTCCTCCAGCTTGGAAAAGCGGCGATCGTAGTCCTGCATCTGGTTGCCAAACAGCAGGTCGCGGATCTTATCCACGCCGACGGCGTCGGCGCCGGCAAGCGGGCCATTCCCCAGTTGCGCGGCGGCCACGGGATCCAATTCGGCTTCTGGTTTCGTTGATTTCCCCGCCACGACACACCTCCACTACGTTGTTGTTCCGAAGGTAATTTAGGGCAATTCCGACGCATGGGCATCGTCAATTGTGGACTCGTGGGAGCGGGGAGATTGAGTCTTCGCGACGGCTCGATTGGAGCGCGGAAAACTGCGAATTTTGCCCCCCAAAGACATTCTCTGGAGCAATTCTGTGATGCTTTTTTGAGCATCATTGCAGCCACTTTTTGCAGTTGATCCGCCGAAGCGGTCGTTGGTGGCACGTCTCATCGACCACACTGAAATCATTCCGGACCAGAAACGCGGGCAGTGTTAGGTCGTCATTGTGGGCGCCCTGGCTCACATCCTGGCCTTCGCCCAACAAAAAACGACCGCCTCCTGAGGAGACGGCGGTACGGTCTTGATGGTCGCGGGTGCTCGAAGCCACCTATACCGAACACGGCTCCACTACGCACGACAAGCCTAGAAATAGGTCCGGATCAGGGACTCGCAACTGCCTTGATTTGCAACTTTGGGAATGGCTCGCGACATCGTCCCAATATCGCCGTTGGCCGAACTAGGAGCGCTGATCAGGGATGTTACCCCTCAAAGCGGACATCTGCGGCGCTCAAATTTAGGTCCGCTAGGTGCCAATAACGGACATCGCTGCCGCTATTCTAAGTCTTAGGCGCATACCAGATTGGCGAGGTCCAGGCGCGTTCCTGGATCGATTTCGGTAGGCCCTCCGGCACGTCGACACCAAGCTTCGCAGCGTCGTAGGTCGACCAACGCGGCGTAGGGATCTGCAGGACTCGGGCATAGTAGACAGCCCGAACTGACGGATCGAACTCGGGGTCGGTCCACACCGCCATCAGTTGTTCATCGCCAATGTCATTGGTGTGGCTCGCCTTTGCCGCGTCAACCGTGTTGCCAACAGGCGGGACTTTGCCCGAGGCATCGGGTTTGCGGTCATCCGACAGTGCCACATCGAATATCTTTTCCCGGATCTTGCCGTTTTCAATCCAGCCCTTGATGATCTGGATGCGGTCGAGATTGGCGCCGTCGGCTTCTTTCATGGCGGCAACAAGGAAAATCGGCGCCTTTCCATCGGGCGCAGTCGAGAGGTCGCCACCCATCGGCACGCCATTAGCATAGGCCGCTTGCAGCCAGTCAGCCGAGGCCATTGCGTCCGCGCCGTAATCCCAGCCGCCGAAGAAGCGGACCCGCAGCCGAGGCCCGGACGTCGCGAAAGTCTCCTTGCGCACCATCGCGTCGAACAGCGCCTCGCGGGTATTAGCTTCCGCCCAAACGCCAGCAACACCGCCCGAGCTAAACTCGCGCACTTGTTTCGCGGCGGCCTCGCTGACACCGGGAGGACCTTCTAGGCGATGCTTCGGATCGTTTTCGAAGCCGAACTTGCCCGTGTAGTTGTCTTCCTCGATGGCGGAGGCTGAATTATGGGTGTCACTATCACCAATAAACCCGTACTTGAATGGGTTGCCTTTTCCCTCGGCCTCCAGCTGTAGGCCACGGATTAGCGCTTCACGCATGTAGCCGCCAACCTTGTTCTCGGGTGGCGTCGCGGTCGAGGCTAGCGTGTAGTCCCAGATTTCGAAATCAGCAAACTCATCGTTGGGCGACAGAACGGGCAGCGTTTCGGATGTCCCCTTGATCTGGGTAAGCTCGTAAAGCGGCTCATTGCGCATGCGCGTTTTCGCGTAGTTTGCGTCAACATCGCTGCCGCCATAGGCCGTTCCAATCGGAAACATCAGGCCATCGCTGGCATTACCATTGTGCGGCACGGCCAGAAGCTCCACGCCCGCATCGCGCTGCTTGTCCATCCATTCCCAGAGCTTCGTTGGGACATCAGAATCAAGAGCGGAGAAAGGAAGGTCTGGAACCTTGTCGGAACTCTTAATGAGAACCACCCGGTGGAGGTTGCGCCAATCAGGATTTGCGGTCCATTCGAAGGCAGGGAATGTTGTGAATTTTCCCGGATCATTATGGTCATCCGCAATCTTGAGGACTTTTGTCCAGATCGACGTGCTGAGTTCGGGAGACCCGAGGATCGGATCGCGCTGTCCCTTCGATATTCCGTCCAAAATCTTGGTATAGGCGTCAAAAGACGCTTTAGGGTCGTCACCAGCGATGTCTGCCGCAAGTGGGTGCTTGCTCACGGGACTGCTTGCGTCCGCCATAAGCGGCAGGGCACCGAGATACTCTGCGTGATCGGAGACAGCGTACCAGTCGAGTGGCACCTTGATCTTGAGATCTGGGGTGCCCTTGCCGCCGGGGATCGCCTCGCCCTTTGCCCAACGATAGGCGTCGTCGGGCGTCGCGATGGCCCCATTGATGTAGGCATCGAAAGACCACGCGGTGTGAACATGGAGGTTACCGAAATAGGCATCGCGCAACGGATTGGTCTTGATGTCCTGCGCCGTAGCAGAACTTGCAGCGCAGAGCGCGAGGATCGAGGCGGACGCAACTAGACGCAACATTGCCTGGCTCCCTTCAATTGCCGGTCGAACTGTCAATGAATCATGACACAGCATTGAGGCAGGGGAAAACAACTGATTTGGGGGAGATTCTGTTAAGGTCAGCGCTAGGCGCGCGCGAACCCGGTCATGTCCGCTTAGGGTCATTAGCTGACATCGGCGTGCTGACCAGGAATGTCCGCCCTACCCCCGAAAGCGGACATGCTCCGCGCAGAGATCGATGTCCGCTAGTGCCACAAGCGGACCTCCTGCGCGTCCGAACGTCACCAACTCACCTGGGTCGTGATTGCGAAGACGCAAATTCATTTGTCGTGCGAAATCCATGAGGAAAAGCGATCAGCCGACGCGTATTAGCTCGCTATTGTCATCCGAAAGGCGCAAGCTGAGAAATCACTCGGTAAGAGCAACAACGGGCACCGAGTGGCTGAGAGTTCAAGACTCCCGCCTGCAACAAATGCGGAGGGAGATGACCTCTCAAACCCCCAGAATCAATTTATACGCACCTAAGACGCTTGCTGTGATGGACCAGGCGTTCGCCGCCATTTGGAATGTGTTAAAGGCGGATGATCCCTTTCGCGATTACGCCAGGGATGGTGAGCTGAGAATCGCAGTCGGGCAAAAGCTTCTGAACCTGGTGGCCGATGGAGTGACCGATCCCGGTCGGCTTCGGCAGCTCACTGTAGAGAGCCTTCTCCCGGGGCACTGGCGAGCGGAGATCGGCAGCCGCCCCCATTCGGGATCATAAGCGAGGCGTTAGTACGATTTCACCGCTCCATCCGCGCGGCGCGTGATTTACAACGTGATTGGCTTGGCCATACGGCCCTGACTTTCGCCGATAGAACGCGAACCTCCTCTGCTTGTGTCGCCAATAGCCTCCAGACCGGTGCTACCTACCGGAATGTAACAGACCAGCTCAGTCAGGGTCGAGATCGGCTCTGATGCAGTGAGGGGCTTCGGCTAACTTGGCGCTTCTAGAGTATCCCGGCGAGGATCAGGGCGACGAGGATGAACGCGAAAAAGCAGAACAGCCTTAGCGCCGCGAGATCTACCTCGCGCCTGGTTGTCGGACGAGCAGCCTCCATGGCCATGTGCCACCCCTTCGAGTAGGCGCCGTTAGGCCTGCCCGGCCCCAAACACTCTACCAAAGTGAGTTAAAGACCTTGGCGGCCCCAACCTTGGTCGTTTGGCATTTTCCCGTCCACGCTTTCCAAGCTGAAAAGTCCTTCCAACTGGCTTTGGCCTGCTCAAAGTGATCAACAACGCCCGCATCGCTGGGGTAGACTTCCGTCAAGCAAAAGACCGTATTCCCAGTAGGCTTGGAAGCCAGATCAAACGGGTCGGAGAGTTCCGGCGTCTTGGATACGTCGTAGCTCAGAAGCGCCTTTGGCCCGTCGCGGTGGTGGGTACCCTTCATCCAATCAATGTGACTGCGATAAAGTCGGTCGCCCTCCGCCACTTGGTCGGCAGGGCAAATAGAGGTGACCATGAACCGTATTTCGTTCGTCTTTGCCATCTGACTTCTCCTTAAAATGAGTTTTGCCTCGCATCGATGTGCGAGTGATTTCTCGCAGCGAGGAAGCCGCGGGACTGGAGCGTGGTGCTCGGTGTGCTGAGATTTGGAAAAGAGGGGCGTGCACGTAGTCGGCACGATGGTCTTCACCGTCAGCGCCTAGGCGGCGTGCCAGTGGGCAGACTGTCTGCTCAATATGGGGCAAGTGCAAGTTTTTTGTGCAACAGAATTCTGACCCGCGTCATAGATGCATGATGTCCACTTTGGGTCATTGGCCGACATTGTCGAGCGGATTGGAGATGTCC
>Ga0307442_1001528_pt1 | contig 11485 bp, 6 predicted proteins | sample SalMarWE160430MG_FD_202143 | JGI IMG/M metagenome (GOLD analysis project Ga0307442, IMG submission 202143) | Salt marsh sediment microbial communities from the Plum Island Ecosystem LTER, Massachusetts, United States - WE1604-30 | ecosystem: Environmental > Aquatic > Marine > Intertidal zone >... | reverse complement strand
TCCAGGTTGGCCCCCACGCCTTTGGCGAACTTCGGAGAACCAACCATGGTTCTTCCTCCTTTTCTGAGGATTCTGCACGAGCCTCTGGGTCTGATCGATCGATTTTTTGAGCCGGACCCAATCAATAACCACCTGCTGAAAGTCAGAAGGATTGATATGCGTTTTACTAAGGGCCAACCTGATCTCCTTGAGATCGTTACAAAGGGTATTCATGGTATCGAAGGAATGGTGGAGACTATCAATAAGTGGCAAGCTATGATCTTTCCAGTATTGACGACCCAGAAATATGCAATCTGACAACATGATACTTACATCACATTCCAGCCGCTTGAAATTTTCGATGAGCTGCGTCAAAATGTTTTGCCGGCTTTGCATGGCCCAGGCTGCATAATCGTGCTCCAGCATATCCAGGCCTTTTTGGACCTTCTCCTCGTCGAGCTTGAGTTGCCGGATATCCCTTCGAAGTATTAGACTCACGGACCCCTCCCTTTCTGTTCGCTTGTGTGTTTGCTGGGGCTTCTCACAAAGCCTTCTTTCTGAGATTAATATAAGCAGGGAAGGTTTCAGGGGCCTTTCAAGAACATTACAATTTGGTAAGGTTCTTTGAGATGTATAGTTCTAAGATAGGTGATCGTCTGAGGGAAGAGAAATGGTGAAAGTTGATCCCTTTCCGGGTTCACTGAAGACTTCGACCTGGCCCTTGTGGGCCTGGACAATGGCCTTTACCAGGCTCAAGCCGAGGCCAAGTCCTTTTTGTGAGCGGCTTTGATCGCACCGATAGAGACGGTCCCATATTCTCGAGAGTTCTTCCGGGTGAATCCCGATCCCGGTATCCTTTACGAAGATAACGATCTTTTGCCCTCTGCGGTGCGCTTCGATGTCTATCCTCCCACCGCTGGGAGTATATTTTAGGCCATTATCCAGCAGATTTGCCAAGATCTGCCTCATCCGGTTTGGATCTGCCGTCAGGCAAAGGTCATTTGAAGCTATCGTATGCACGAGTATACCCTTATCCTCGGCAACATAACGGTAAAGCTCGATAACATCCCCCATCATAGCCGAGACATTCACGCTTTTTAGATCCAGTTTCATCACTCCTGTCTCCGCCTCAGAGATGTCCATCAAGGTGTTCAGCATTGTGAGCATCCGTTCCGATTCCTCTATGCAGTCAGCTAAGGCTTCCCGGCAGCTCTCCAGGTTTTGATCCGATTGCAACGCCATTTCGGCGATACCTCTCAGTCTCGTCATGGGAGTTCGCAGGTCGTGGGCGACATTATCCAATGAATCTCTCATTCCATTTATCAAGACCTCAATCTTTTCCAGCATTCCGTTAAAGAGCGTGGCTAACTCGTCAAGCTCGTCACCTGTCTGGGGGCTCGGCACGCGGGCATCCATTCTGCCAGGACCCACAGAACGGACGGTACTGATGAGGTGACGGATTGGTCGAAGCGCTCTAAACGCAAGAAATGCTCCGCCAGCAAAGCCAAACAGAATCAGGGGAACCATGACAGAGGTAAAGATCTGACGAAAATGCCTCAGAATCTTTTCTCGATCCTCGGTGCTCTTGCCGACTTGCAGCAGGTAATCATTGGGCAACCGGATTGAGGCGACTTCAAGTACATTTTTATCGTTTTTTCCGGGTAAACGAGCCCACGTCATGGTTATATTGGAAGTCATTATTTCAAGCTGTTTGATGTCTAATTCTACCCACTGATAGGGAATATATAAGAAGAGAGTCTTATTATCCCGCCCTGCAAACCGGATAAAGAAGGGGATTTTCTTTTCAAATTTTTTCTCAATAGTAACTTCTCTTTCTAGCAACTCCCTTCCTCCTGTTTCATAAAGAGCTGAAAGCTCCTCGAGTTTTAACTGAATAGCCTCATGATCCTGTTTACTTAAGGATGAGGAAAGAAGAAGATACGCGAGAGCAAAAAGCAACAGAGAGCTGAAAATAAAAATGCTCGAATACCAGACAGTCAGTCGGAAGCCGACCTTTTTTCGTAAGCGTTTAGGAAGCCTTAAGAACATAGCCAACCCCGCGGATGGTATGAATCATCTTTTCCCTAAAATCCCGGTCCACCTTGTCTCGCAACCGGCACACCAACACATCCACGACATTTGTCTGGGGATCAAAATTATAGTCCCAGACGTGTTCCAGAATCATGGTTTTGGAAACTACTCTTCCCGCACTGCGCATCAGATATTCGAGCAGGGCGAACTCGCGAGGCTGTAAGTCGATTTTTTTACCCGCTCGCTCAATCTCCCGTGTCAGAAGGTCCATGGAGAGATCTTCCACATGAAGACGGCTAGGTTCCGTAGTCCGGGTCGCCCGCCTAATTAGGGCCTCTACGCGGGCAAGAAGTTCAGAAAAGGAGAAGGGTTTAGTTAGATAGTCATCCCCCCCAGTTTGAAGTCCCTTGATTCGATCATCTACCGATCTCTTGGCGCTTAGAATGATAACCGGGGTATTGATCTTTTTACGTCGAAGCTCTTCGATGAGCGTTAAACCATCAAGTTTGGGCAACATAATGTCGATGATGGCTGCATCATAAGGCTCGTTTAGTATAAGGTCAAGGCCGTCCTCGCCATTGGCTGCATGGTCAACGGCAAAACCTGCCTCTTTCAGTCCTTTTAAAATAAAGGAGGCAATATTCAGATCATCTTCAACCAGGAGTATTCGCATGTCTGTTAAACTCCTTTCTCTGCCAGGCAATTAGGTTTACCTTGCTCCGCCTCATCGTTCATTCTCCCTCACATTTTCATCATACCACACGAGTGTCTTGGATCATATATATATTTGTTTCACAACCCACTAGGTGTCCTCACAATTGCATATACAGCTTTGGACAGATCCGAACCTAAGTCCTTCGATTCATAAATTCAGTAACGAATTTATTCGCTCAGGACTTAGTGCTGAGTGAACATAATACTAACGGATGGCTTACCAATATATGTTACCGTAATTGCGAATCGAAGCACTAAGGACAGGAGTCTCAGATTTATAGGTTTACTTTATCAGCTGATTTCGCCACGGTGTCTTTATTTTCTTTTAAAGAGCAATGGATCGACAAAAAAGTATATCTCATTTGGAGATAGCCCCTTTGAGCCCTCCGGAGATGAGAGAAGCTAGGTCGGTTAAAATGCGCGGTAGGGCAAGGCCACCGGGGCAGGCCAGGTATCTGGGTTCCCATGTGGGGTCGAATTTCTCCTTGTATTGACGCAGTCCCTGGAAGTTATAGAAATGTTCTCCATGCCGGAAGATAAAAACCCCTACTCGATTCCAGAGAGGGGCCGGCGGCCGATCTTCAAGGCCCGATAGGGGAGCCATTCCGAGGCTAAACCAGAGATATCCCTCCTGCTTTCCCCAGAGCATAAGGTGGGTAAAAAGATAATCCATGACACCATGAGGGGCTTCAGAGTTGTAGCGCATAAGGTCTATGGAGAGTTCCTTCTTTTCTCCTCCCGTCCAAATATTGGCAAAGGCTACAACTTTTCCATTCTTTCGCACAATCCCGGCAGGAAAGCGCTTCAGGTAATCCTCGTTGAAGAACCCTAAAGAGAATCCTTTTTCCCTGGTGTTTTTCTCAGAAAGCCAGGTATCGGAAATCCGCCTTAACTCAGGCAGGAGAAGATGGATGCCTTCCGGGGTGATCACTTCAAAAATGCAGCCTTCTTTTTCAAGTTTGTGAAGGCTATGGCGCAACCCTTTGCGGCTGCTGCCTTCCAGGGAAAATGTTTCCAGCGGAATGCGGGCATCCTCACCGAGCTTAAGCACGCTGAGATCAAGATCCAGATAGAGATGGATTTTTTCCGGGCCAATCTCGTAGAAAACGGTCCAGCCATCGTACCGATCGCATATCTCGTGAAACCTCCAAAGCAGCTCAGGCCATTCTTCTGACGGGCCGATGGGATCTCCCATGGCCACCCAGCTTCGGCCTATGGTGTTATACATGATAAAGGCGTTCCCTTTCTGGTTGGAGAGAAATGTCTTATCGCCAAGCAAGGCAAGATTGGCATATGTTCGGTGTGATTGCTGGACGATGGTTGCAACCTTTTCCAAATCCTCATGTTCCAGCATTACCCGCTTCGGTGGGGCAGGACGCAGCAGTCTGCCTATGGCAAAGATTAATGCAGCCGCTATAGCTCCCATGGTTGCACGGAGAAACCGGGGGGCATCGCCTGATAGGGTGAAGCGCCACCAGAGATCAGAGGAGTATTCAACGTGCTTATATGCAAAAATCCCAAACCAGGCAGACCCGGATAGAACCAGAATGATGGCGGCAATCCAGGCAGGGGTGAAGGGCTCGCTGAACAGTGATGCCTTGCGGTAGAAATAGTGCCGGCAGGGCAAAAGCGCCCCGAGCATTACAAGCAATGCAAGAGCCTCTTCGTAGTCGAATCCTTTAAGCAAGGAAAACACTATTCCTGCTCCCAAAAGGGCTATAGTAAAAATGTACGCGGCATCGAGCCTACGCCGAAGGCCCCAGGCTACGATGAGCAGTCCCATGCCGGCCAGGCTTCCAAGCAGGTGGGAGATCTCCATAACTGGCAGGGGGAGGAAATCCTTGAGCCATGACAAACGCCCGGTCACGGCTGGTATCGTCCCTGAAAAGAGGAGCATCGCGCCACTTACAAACGTTGTAAAGGCCAGCACATGTGGTACGAACCTGGGCATCCATTGGCCAAAGGTATGGGCGAATCTCTGGAGCCCTTCTTTTTTGTGCAGAGCCTCATCAGCCCCAAGCAGAACCAAGGCCACAGTAAGGGGGAGGAGGTAGTAGAGTCCCCGGTAGACTAACAGTGATCCGAATATCGAGGAGGCCGGTACGATGGGAGAGAGGAGCAGGAGAATAATCGATTCAAAGACACCGAGGCCCCCGGGTATCTGGCTTGCTATTCCTGCAATTTGGGCCAGCAAAAAGATGCCAAGAAACCCATGGTAAGAAAGAGTCGCTGTGGCAGGGAGCAGGGTGTAGAGGACACTGGCTGCCAGGGCCCAGTCAATGGAAGCGATAGCGATCTGGAAAAGGAGAATCCGGATGGAGGGAAGAGGGAATTCCCACTCACGAATCTTGAGAGGCTTTTTGCGCAAGGCGCTCCACAGGAGATATCCTCCCACAAGCATGAGGAAGATTACTCCGAGGGGGCGAACAGAGGCAAAAGGGAGGTGGAGCGCCTTGGGGACCACCATCGGCTCAAACAGGAAAACAATCCCTCCCAGAGATAAAAACCCGAGCCAGAAGGTCAGGCTGCAGAAGGCGACCACCTTGGTGATCTCTAGTGCCGAAAGCTCCCAGGCAGAGTAAAGGCGATATCGCACTGAAGCGCCGGCAAGAAAGGAAAGCCCTATATTGTTACTGAAGGCATACCCGATAAAAGACGCAAGGGCGGTCTTGGCGTATGCGAGTGGATGTTGAATGTAGCGCAAAGCCAGGGTATCATACCCCGTCATAACGAGATAGCTTATGAAGGTGAGAGCAAGGGCCAGAAAAAACCGATAAGCTGGAATTTCATGCACATGCCGATGGATGTCAGCGAGATGGTATGCCCTGAGTTCGTGATGGAGGACCCAGAGGGCCACAGCAAAAAGAAGCAGGCCGAACAGGGGACCGATGATATGGAAAAATTTCTTTTTCATAGCCTACCCCACATAGTAATTTCAGATTATCAGGCCCGCACTGTCAATTGAAAAAGAAGGATCTCCATCAGAATCTCGCGTTTTTATAAAAGACTCTCTTCACCGTTTCCGCTGAGAAGATATACAGCACAACGATCCCACCTAACACGAAAAGAAATAACATCGGCAGTGGCCGGAACCCAAAGATCCCTGCAAGGGGAGTAAAAGGAAAGATGAGTGTTACCCCAACAATCACCAGGGTTGCAAGCAGCAGATACCTCCCCGGCATGCTCTTGAAGAAGGGCCCACGGCTCCGAATAACCAGTACAATCAGCGAGGCTGAAATCACGGACTCAACAAACCATCCGGTCCTGAAGAGATCCGTTGGGGCATGCAGAACAAGCAGAAGCATGCCAAAGTTATTGGCACTGGTCGCCATGGACACATAATTAAGGGAAGGGTATTGGCGAAGGTCTTCCAGCCCTCCTGCACGCCTTGCACTAAAACACCCAGGTCTTTTTCGAGCAGCAAAATATCAGCTGCCTCTTTGGCTACATCCACAGCGCTGTCCACAGAGTGCACCAAAAGCATTGAGAGCGGTAAATTCCCGTGTCGGAACCATGCTCATGCCAATTGCAAAGGGTATCACTGTATGCAGCCCATACGTGAAGCGAAGTTCTGAAAGGTCTGCCGCTCAAGCATGGTTACTCATCCTTCTTCAGAGATTTTCATCTCCAGGAGCCTCTGTTTTTCATGCTCTATCTCTGCTTTCAATACTTGAGGATCGGGAAGCTGAAGCTTGTATTTGGAGGCAAATATCCTGTTACTCATTCCACCCAGAGCATATTCAACGACGGTTTTCTTCTTGTCCGTGCAGAGGATTAAACCCACAGGATCATTTTCTTCAGGGAGCTTTTCCCTGTCTTTCAGATAATTCAGGTAAAGGTTCATCTGCCCTGCATCGGCATGACTAAATTCACCAACCTTTAAATCTATCGCTACAAGACATCTTAAGATTCTATGGTAAAAGAGGAGGTCAAGCCGAAAATGGCTTCCTTCAAGGGTTATTCTTTTTTGCCTGGCCACGAAAGTAAATCCGTTTCCCAATTCAAGAAGGAAATGCTCAAGATGCCTGATTAAAGCCTCTTCTAATTGTGATTCTGAATATTCATCCTTCAATCCAAGGAATTCAAGAATATAAGGGTCTTTGATTTCATCTTCGGGCTTAAGAACTATCGGTTTTTCATGGGCTTTGGCAATAACTGCAAGTTTTCGCTTGGATAGGGCAGTTCGTTCATAAAGCATAGATTGAATCTGCCTATCCAGTTGTCTGACTGACCAGTTTCCCTTTATACTTTCTGACTCGTAGAATTCACGCTTAAGAGGTTCATCAAGTCGCATGAGAAGACAATAGTGAGACCAGGATAATGGAAATTTATGTACCAAAGTCTCGGAAACGCCAGACACCGTCTGGGAAATTGACAATTCGGCAGACAGCGTCTGCGTTTTCTCGACGCTTAAAGATTTCGCAGACACTGTCTGCGAAATTGGGTAGGAAAGATACAACTTGCGCATTAATTCGAGGTTTCGTTCTGAAAACCCCTTCCCAAATTGGGTGGAAAGGTCTTTTGAAATCCTTTCCATTAAAGCCTCGCCATATTCCGCTCTTTCCTTCCCTTTCTGCTCGTACTCCACAATTCGCCTTCCAATCAGCCAGTAAGTGGTCACCAGAGCAGTATTCACATACCGCACCGCTGCCGTGCGCCCCTGCTCAATGAGAGAAGCAAGGTCGGTGATGAGGGTTGAATAGGTTTCTTTCTTGATAGCTTTACTCATTTCTTAAAATCCTTTAGCGTTTTTACCTCCCACTTCTCATTCCCGAAGATATCAATATAAATAACCATGATTTGCTCCTTTACCTTATCCTCGGCAAAGAGTACCTCATATCTTCACCATATCATCCGTCCCTAGCCCTTAACGGGGGAGGATTCCCCGAGGGGTTCGCCTGTCACCATTTGAACCCAATTCGGTACGTTGTTCGCGAGGCTTCGAACCAACCACACGGCGCGTGGCAAGCACGCCCGCGTAAGGACCGGCAGGAACATGCCGGGTATTAGAATAAAACTTTGAATACACTCAACTATGCGACCTCGTGTCACACCTTAACGCAGAACTCACCTGCCAGGTGAGCGAAGCGATAACTGGTCAGGTGGAGTGAATTGAAACGAAGGATTAAATCATTTTTTCGTTAGTGGATACTTTTACCCCTGACAGCCGGAGGCCTTATAAGTGTTATATTCCCCCTTTGTATTCCTTGAAGCCCTCCAGCAATTGCCGGAATGAAGTGGGGTTGAATTTCTCAAAGCTCCCTTCGTCCACATAAACGAAGTCGTACTCCACGTATGCCTGCACCCGATTGATGTCTTCGCACCACTGCCGAAGCCGCGCCATCTTCAGCGGCACATCCAAATCTACCTGCCCTTTGGTTTCGACAATTACAATCCGCTTGTCGGACAGCTTGACCATAAAATCTGGGTAGTAGTTGGAGATGTCGCTATCGGCGTTCACATAGTCCAACTTGAAGTGCACGGCCATGTAGTTCTTCGCGTAAGAGACCACATCACTGCAATCCTCCAGGAATGCGGCAAACCGAAGTTCCAGTTGGTTATCGCCAATGATGCGGTTAAAGACGCTTTTCTTCGGGACAAGGTAGCCTTGATCCTTGGCCACAAAAGGCCGGGTCTGGCGCAACTTGATCGTGTCCCGGATTTCGGCGTCGCCTTTGTCCTGGACGGTCAGCGCGTTGATAGCCTTTTTGAAGGTCTCGATCAGTGTCTTGGTGGCGGCCAGTTCTGACAGGTTGCGTAATGTGTTGGGGTCTTCCAGTTCCACGGGGTGGTCAAACAACTCTTCTTGCACAAACGCCTTGACCTTGCCATACAGCACGTCATAGCCACTTACCAGGCGCAGATCCTTCATTATTATTTGCGCAAAATAGCCGATCACGCTGCGGTAGTCGGCAACGCCGGCCGTGTCGAGAATCGTGGTATGCGTAATCTCGCCGGTGGTGATGTCCTTAAATACGATCTCCCTCTTTTCTTCCTCGCTGAACTGCAAATACAACAATCGCTGATGCCCCATCGCGGCGATGTCCAGATCGCGCAGGCTTTTGTATTCCCGGTAGACACGGGGGGTCAGCACCGGAATTTCTATGTCCAGCGCGGCGATGTCCTTCTTCTCGTTCTCTTTGTCAACTTCGACCACCAGCGGAGTCTTCGGACCCGTCCCTTCCCCCATTGCCTTGCGCTCCAGCACCACGCCTTCGGCCTGAATGGATTCCACGAACTCCATGAAGGCATTGGTGCCGACTACGCTGACGTACTCTTCCACATCGCCGGGATACATCTTACGCAAACCCCGGCCCAGCGTCTGCTCGGGTAGAATGTTGCTCGTCGCGGAATAAGCGCGCAACCCCGCGATGGTCGTGACATTCTTTACGTCCCACCCCTCTTTGAGCATCATCACCGAGATGATGGCCTTGTACGGACTGTCCATTTCGTCAATCTCATTAGCCTGTTTGCGCAGTTTCTCCAGTTCGTCCTTGCCCTTGCCCGAGGCCGCTTCGGAAATCTCGCCGTTGTTCTTGGTGTGAATGACCAACACGGCGTCTTTCAAGTCCGGGTAATGTCCCTCCAGATACTCGGCCACGTCGTCACAGTTGCGCGTGTCGTCGGTCATCACGAACAGGATCGCCTTCTTGCCCATCTTCTCGTGCTCAATGTATGCCTTGCGCCATTCGATCACGCCCAGATGGATATAGTCGGCGTATTTCTCTGTGTACTTCGCGCTCTGCCGTTCGCTCAACTTCGCACGGCTCGGCGCGTCGGGCAGGACGGGATGCTTCACGACGTTCTGTGAGATAGCCTCCACCAGAGGATAATCGGCCACGGTCTGCACGAAAATGGCACCGTTGTTGTGCTTGGGCGTGGCCGTCGTGTCCACCTGCATGGAAAGAGCCGCCCCCTTCTGCTTCAGGCGGTTGTGGATGTCTTCGATTGATTTGAACCAGGCCATGCGCGGATCGTGAATATGGTGCGCCTCGTCATTCAGCACCATCAGCTCATCAATGTCCCGCACGATCATCCCCAGGTCCACCTTGGAATCCGTGGTCGCGCCTGTGGGCCGCTTGCCCAGGAAATATTCCATCGTGTTCCCATCATCCGGAGAGGGTGGAATGTCCTCACCCGAATAAACACGGTGAATGTTCGTCAGGAAGATATTGCCCGTAGGCCGGGTGATACGAACCTCGTCTTGCAGATGCAGAGTCAATTGAAAATCGTCGCGCCAGTTGCGTCCTTCAAACCCGTTATCCGGCAGCACCGGATCGTCGAAGAAGATACGGAGCCCCTGGAAATCCCGGTAAATACGGTCCAGGACGATGATATTGGGCGTGATGACCAGGAAGTTGCGCGCCAGTTCAGATTCCGGCTCGTACAACTTGTGATAAAAACTCCACGCCAGCGCCAGGCTTAACACCTTGGTCTTACCGGTGCCCGTCGCCATCTTTACCACGAACCGCCGCCAGGTCTCGTCGAACATGCTCCCGGATACAAGGCCGCTTGCATCGAAGCGCATCAGATCGTGCTTGTCCTTAACCCCCACAATATCGTAAAGGTAAATAATCGTCTCCAGCGCCTCGCGCTGGGCGAAGTAGTATTCAAATTCAGCCATGGTCCCATCGGTCTTCGGTAGCAGGTGCGACGTGTTGAACCACCAGTTGAGCAGGCTCCGGCTGGTGACCGCCGCGCCCATGTACCCCCCGTCCCGGAACCCCTCCACTTTCTTACGCAGTTGTGATACCAGGGGCGGCATGAGTTTTTCCATACTGGTCTCGCGCAAGGCTTCATCGGCAGGGAACCAGCGAATGTCCGGATCAAGGATGGCGTGCGGCGAATCGGGGAAGTTCTTGTGTAGCGCCATTATTTCCCTCCTTCCAGCTTTCTGATGCCATGGTCGTCGGTAAGAAGCTTCATCTGCTGAATGGCAATGGCGTTCAGCTTTATCAGCCGGTCTTTCTGGGCCAGGCCTTCATTAATGAAAAGGGCGTTGAGATTTTCTAGATTGGAGAGACAGACCAGTTGGGAAACATTGGCATAATCTCTGATATTGCCTTTCTTGCCACGGTTGTTCTCGCGCCATTCCTTTGCTGTTAGGCCGAACAGAGCTACATTCAGGACATCGGCTTCACTGGCGTAAATAATATTGATCTGTGCCTTCGTCACTTGCCGTGGGATCAAGTTTTCCTTAATGGCGTCGGTATGGATGCGGTAGTTGATCTTGGCCAGATTTCTTTTGATATCCCAACCGAGCTGCTTTCGTTCCTCTTCTTTGAGCCGTTGAAATTCCTTGATAAGATATATTTTAAACTCAGGGCTAATCCACATTCCAAATTCAAAGGCAATATCTTTATGAGCATATGTCCCTCCATATCTGCCCGCTTTTGCCGTCAGTCCAATTGCATTTGTTTTGGCTGTCCATTCTTTTACGCTGATTTTATAGCTGTTTAAGCCGGCTTGACTTCTAATTATGGCATATTCGCCATAATTAAAATTGGGATTATATATACGCTCCCATATACCTAAAAACTCAACGGTATTTCTATTTCTAAGCCAATCTGAGATAAAAAAATCTCCATCCTTCGCTTTAAGCATATCTGTTAGAGAGATATAATCTTCATCATTTACTGAAATGATGGTTATCTCTGTATTTCCAACATTTATCTTTTTTGCCATGACTATTTCCCTCCCACCGTGATCTCGATAATCGTCATCGTGTCATTGCCGAAGATATCCACCACCTTCACGGCGA
>Ga0307442_1001527_pt1 | contig 11487 bp, 10 predicted proteins | sample SalMarWE160430MG_FD_202143 | JGI IMG/M metagenome (GOLD analysis project Ga0307442, IMG submission 202143) | Salt marsh sediment microbial communities from the Plum Island Ecosystem LTER, Massachusetts, United States - WE1604-30 | ecosystem: Environmental > Aquatic > Marine > Intertidal zone >... | reverse complement strand
CTGATGGGCTTTGTGCTGGCGGGGGGGCGGATTTCTGCCCCTCGCATGCGCCTATAGCCTCGCGAGGCTGAGCCGCCGAGGGTTTGAAAGAAGAAGACCAGGGAGCGGGGCGGTTCGGGCCCATCTCATTGATCGAAGTGTGGATGCGGCCCTTGCCGCCCCACCCGGACGACCTGCCCGTCCGCCGCCATTCCTCGGGGCGCATCCGGTGCCACGAGGCGTCACCGAGATTTTCGCCTCGGCGGCAGGATGGACTTGAAGGCTAGCTTATGGCCCCCGGCCCAGTCGTCCGACCCGCTCCGCGCAAGTCCGCCAGCGCACGTCTGCGCCCCCGGTCGTTGAAGCGGGCGTGCGGATTGTAAGCGCGCTGCTGGGGGCGGGGATTAGTTTCTCGACTTCATATTCCCCTCTCTCCGTAAGAATGGGGAGAGGGGAAATTGCGCAAAGCGACCACCCGCAGGCGCCGACACGCGGTGTTGATCGCGATCAATGCCATGGCTCGTGTCTGCAAATTGCAATGAGCAGAACTGAGCTGCGATAGAGTTAGCCAAGATGCGGTCCCGATGACAAATGCCCGCTGGTGCTTGGCCGTCCTCAGGTTGTGCGATAGCGTGTCTCTGCTTTAGCCCAATGTCGGTGAAACAGTTGTTTGAGCGGGGGAGCACCGATGCCTGGTTCGTTTTGGTCCTTCTTCTTCACCATTGTCGGCACAATTTTGCTCGTCGGTATCCTGATGATGCCGTTCACGATGTTAGTCGCCGCCGCGATCGTGCGGCAACGACGCTCGCCAGCGAGCAGCGTCACTTGGTTGCTTACCATCCTGTTCTTGCCGCTCATCGGGATACCGCTCTTTTGGCTGTTCGGTAGCCGCAAGATCGACCAGATCGCCCGCAACAAACCGCGCGTCCAACTTGCGCCGCAGGACGCTGCCGGGCCCGGGGCGGCTCATCCAGCAATGTTGCAAGCGGCCGCCGACCTAGGCTCGCAGGGCATCACGCGCAGCAATACTCTGAAGTTTCATGCGAATGGTGAGGAGGCGTTCGCCGATCTCATGGCGCTCATCGACGGCGCCCAAGAGTCGATCTCGATTGAAACCTATGTGTTGAAAGGGGATGAAACCGGCAGGGCGATCGTTGATCGCCTCATTGCGCGCGCGGGACAGGGCATCGAAGTAAGGCTTCTGGTCGATGGTTTCGGGTCTTTTTACGTGCCGCGACGCTACTTGCGGAAGCTGAGACGCGCCGGAGCAAAGACAGCGTTCTTCCTCCCCATCTGGCGCATAACGCGGCTCAACAGAAGCAACCTGCGCGATCATCGCAAGATCGCCGTCTTCGACAAGGCGCGGGTCTTCGCGGGAGGGCGCAATCTGGCCGATGAGTATCTGGGCGCAAAGCCCAATCCTGAACGCTGGGCCGATCTTTCCTTTGTCCTCGAAGGGCCGGCGGCGGCACACTATGACGAAATCTTTCGCTACGACTGGGCCTTTGCGACCGGCGAGAAGCTCGCGCCTATGACTGGGCCTATTCAACTCGCGGCAGGACCCGGCAATGCCATCATTCAGGTCGTACCATCCGGGCCAGATGTGGCTGACGACAGTATCTTTGCCGGCATGCTCTCGTTCATATTTGCCGCCAAGCAACGGGTGTGGATCGTCACACCCTATTTCGTGCCGAACGAGATGCTGGCGCAAGCTTTGGATATCGCGGTGCGGCGCGGCGTGGACGTGCGCGTGATCGTTCCCGAAACGTCAGATCAGATACTCGTCGACTTGGCGCGCGGGCCGTACCTGCGCGATCTTGAGGCGCTCGGCAGCGCACCGCTGCTCTACACGCCGAGTATGATTCACGGCAAAGCCGTGCTTGTCGATGACATTGCAGCAGCGATTGGTTCTGCCAACTTCGACGCCCGCAGCATGTTTCTGAATTTTGAAGTCACCAGCGTTGTTCACAGTCCGGCCGAGGTGAAGGCGGTGGAAGCGTGGATAAAGACGCTCATGGCCCAGACACGAGCAATGGATAGTAAGGTCAGCCGCGGCCGCGATACCATCGAGGGTGTCGCGCGCTTGGTTACGCCGATGCTTTAGATTTCCAATGCGAACGCGCTGAGGCGATGCTTACGCCCACGGCAGCACTTGCAGATGCCGGGCAAGGGCTGCTGACGCTCTGCCAGTTGTGGGTAGCTCGGCCGGCACCCGACCGCCGGCCCTCGGCACCCTAGCGCGCAGCGCAACTCGCGAAGAATGTCTAGGGCTATATCCGCGTCCGAAGACGTCAGACTTCCGGAAAGGGTCGATAGTGGCACTTCATACGCAAACAGAGAGTGGTCCGCTTGGGGAACAAGAGCGCGCGCGTACAGCGCGCGGCCGCTCTTTCGAAGCTTGCGCGCGGCAGTCCCTACTTCTTCCGGAATGCATCGAGGCTGACGATCTGGGCGCCGCCGTTGTCCTGGCGCGGCTTATCCGAGGCCTTGTCGCCCTCGGGCTTGGGCGCAGCCGCCGCGGCTTTGGGCTGCGACGGTGCCGACGAAGGCTCTGACGCCTGAGGTGCGGCCGGGGCTGCCTTCTCGGCTTTCGGCTTGCGCGGCACCCGCGGCTTCTTGGGCGCCGTCGAGCGCAGCGTCGCCCGCCCCGTCCCGCTGGTGCGGCCGGAGAAGCGCTGGGCCATGTGCTCGCCCGCCTCCGGCTCTGCGTCCGTGTCCTCGAACTGCAGGCCGTAGCGCACGGAAGGATCGAAGAACACGCGGATCGCCGCGAACGGTATGACCAGGCGCTCGGGGATGCCGTCGAAGGTCAGCTTCACCTCGAAGCCGTCGTCGGCGACGGATAAGTCCCAGAACCGGTGCTGCAGCACGATCGTCATCTCGTGCGGGTACTTGTCCTTCAAGCGCTTGGAGAGGACGACGCCGGTCGCGCCCGTGTCGAAGGAGATATAGAAGTGGTGCTCGCCCGGCAGCCCGGACTTGGCGGCTTGGGTGAGGACGGTGCGCACGATGGAGCGCATCGCCTCCTGCGCAAGCCTCTCGTAGTCGATTGTCGGCTCGGCCGGCATCGGTCTTTCTAGGTTCCCGGGCGCACTTTTTAGAAGCCCCCGATTGTACTTCACCCCGCATGGGCGGGGACGAGACTTAGGCCCCGGACAGCCGGGAGCAAGTGGAGGGCTTCTGTTGCCCGGTGCCCTCCGAACCGCGCCTTACCCGGCTAGGGGCAAGGGCTTCAAGTTCAGGCTTTTCGCACTGCGTTACGCAGCGAGAGCAGCCTCAGCATAGTTGTCATTGGCAACTATTCTGAATGGCCCGATGACGGCGGAACCATGCCGAGCGAAAGCAAAGCCCTTTACACCCTCGTCGATCCTAGTTCGCCCCCATCAGATGCCGCCGCGGGTATCCCCGCGACTTGTCTTACGTGCCTGCCTTCATTGCTTCGGGCGGCGGCATTTGGTGGAGGCGCCGGGTACTGCCCCCGGGTCCGATCGGCTTATTACGACCGCGTTTATCGCCATAGCCGGACGAATCCGGCTCTCTCAATATAATGGGAGTGGGAAGGAAAAAAAAGACTGCCCGTTCCGGGGGATGTGGGCCACCTCCTCAGGCGTGAGTCTTAACGTCTCAATCACCTTCGCCCTCGGTGGCGATGTGCAGCGTGCGCCCGCAGTGCTTGCAGTGGACAGCATCGGTGTCGTGGCGCCGCAAGCCGCAGTCCGGGCACTCGTAAGTCACGTGCGGGGGCCGGAAAATCGTCTGTACGAGCCTAAGGAACAGGGCCACGCCGACGAGCAGGATGACGATGGACAAGAGGCGCCCGGAGGTCCCCTCCAGCGTGATGTCGCCGAAACCGGTGGTGGTCAGCGCCGTGATGGTGAAATAGAGGGCATCGATGTAGGTGTTGATCTTGGGGTTGTGATGCACTTCCAGCACGTAGACCAGCGCCGTCATCACGAACACGAACACCACCAGATTGATCACGCTCTGGATCACCTCCTCGTTGCGCCTGAAGAAGGAGGACTCGTTGCGCAGGTCCGCCAGCACCCGGTAGGAGCGCAATACGCGCAAAGCGCGCAACACGCGCAGGAACAGCAGGCTCTCAAACAGCGTCGGCAGGATGAGGGTGACGATGACGATGAGGTCGGTCCACGTGGTGGCCTGCTTGAACAGCGCCAACGGGTGCTTGGCGATCCAGAAGCGGGCGGCGAGGTCGGCGATGATGACCAGGGCGATGACGGCGTCGACCCAGTAGATCCACGCCTCTTCGCGCGTCATCGACGAGGCGATGAAGAAGACCACCGAGGCGATGTCGAACAACAGCAGCGCGAAGCGGAAGCGGCGCGCGCGCGTGTCGGCGCCGTGGTAAAGGGCACGCACGCTCTGGCGGGTCAGCGTCAACGGCGGGACTCCTCGTCCGGCGCAAGGCAAGGCGGATCGTGGCATCACCGATGGCAAACTTGTCTTAAAGAGACAAGCGCCGCAAAAGGGGCGCCGTCGCAAAGGGGAGGAATGGATGAGGATGTTTGAGCGGCTGTTGCGGGGCCCCGCCGCCTACGCGCCCAACTCCGGCTGGCCGGCCTGGGCGGTGCTGCCGGCCGGCGCCGGGATCCTGGCGCTCGCCGCCCTGATCGGGGCCGGCGCCTCGCTCGCCTACGGCGTCGCCGCCGGCGGCTACGTGGTCGCGCCTCCCGGCGGCGCTCCGCCCCGGCAGGTGGCGATGCAACTCGCCGTCTTCATCGCGGCCATGCAGGTGAGCGCCATCGTGCTGACGCTGCTGGTGGGGGGCCTGTCGCCTGCCAAGCGCGCCGACGTGCTGGCGCTCAAAACTCCGGTGCCCGGATGGGGCGCGCTGCCGCTGGCGCTGTTGCCGCTCTTTGCCGGGTCGGCGCTGTGGACCGCGATCCTGCTCATGTGGCAGCCGACCGTGGTCTACCAGGACCTGCGCCCGTTCCTGCAGCTCCTGCAGGGCGACGCGGCCTGGATCATCCTGCCCGTGATCTGCATCGGCGCGCCCTTGTCGGAGGAGCTGCTGTTTCGCGGGTTTCTGTTCTCGGGGCTGGCCAAGTCGCGGCTGGGGCTCGTCGGCACCGCCATCCTCACCACGGTTCTGTGGACGGGGCTGCATGCCGGCTACTCGGCCTTCGGCCTCGTCGAGGTGCTCGGCATCGGCCTCTACCTGTCGTGGCTCTTGGTGCGCACCGGCAGCCTGTGGGTGACGATCTTCTGCCACGCGGCCTACAATACGGTCGTTGCCGCGACCCTTTTGCTCATCGGGCTGCCGCCGGCCAGCTGAGCGCGGCCCTGAATCGCACTATATTGTCCGCATGAAGCAATACCTCGACTTGATGCGCAGGGTGCGCGACACCGGCGTCGCCAAGACAGATCGCACCGGGACGGGCACGCTCTCCATCTTCGGCCACCAGATGCGCTTTGATCTGGCGGACGGCTTCCCGCTGGTCACCACCAAGAAGCTGCACGTGAAGTCGATCATCCACGAGCTGATCTGGTTCCTCGCCGGCGACACCAACATCGGCTATTTGAACCAGAACGGCGTCAGGATCTGGGACGAGTGGGCGGACGAGAACGGCGACCTGGGGCCTGTCTACGGGCGCCAGTGGCGCTCCTGGGCGGCGCCAAAGGGCGAAGGCCCGTCTTCGACAGGACCTGGGCGCGCCATCGACCAGATCGCAGAGGTGGTGGAGACCCTGAAGACCGATCCCGACAGCCGCCGCATGATCGTGTCGGCGTGGAACCCGGCCGACATCCCCGCCATGGCGCTGGCGCCGTGCCACTGCCTGTTCCAGTTCTATGTGGCCGAGGGTCGGCTCTCCTGCCAGCTCTACCAGCGCTCGGCCGATGTGTTCCTCGGCGTGCCGTTCAATATCGCGAGCTATGCGCTCTTGACCATGATGATGGCGCAGGTCGCGGGGCTGGAGCCAGGAGAGTTCGTGCACACCTTCGGCGACGCGCACCTCTATCTCAATCATCTCGAACAGGCCGACGAGCAGTTGAAGCGCACGCCGCGCGCGCTGCCGCGCATGCAGATCAACCCTGACGTCAAATCGATCTTCAAGTTCAGATACGAGGACTTCAAGCTGGTCGACTATGACCCTTGTCCGCACATCGCCGCGCCCGTCGCGGTCTGAGGGAGTGCGGCACATGATGATCTCGCTCGTCGTCGCCATCGCCGAGAACGGCGTCATCGGCCGCAACGGCGGTCTGCCGTGGCACCTGTCTCACGACCTGCAGACGTTCCGCCGCGTCACCATCGGCAAGCCGGTGATCATGGGCCGCAAGACGTTTCAGTCGCTGAAAAAGCCGCTGGAGCGCCGCGACAACATCGTGGTGTCGCGCGATGAGAGCTTCGCGCCAGAAGGCGCCATTATCGCGCGTGACTTCGCGACCGCGCTGCGGCGCGCCGAGCAATGCGCGCAAGAGCGCGGCGTCGGCGAGATCATGGTGATCGGCGGCACCGACGTTTTCAAGGACGCGCTGCCGCTTGCCCGTTTCATCTACAAAACGGAGGTGCACGCGCGCCCTGAAGGCGACGCGTTCTTTCCCGATGTGGATTGGAGCGAGTGGGAGGAGCTGGCGCGCACGCCTTTGCCCAAGGGGCCGCGCGACGAATATGACGCAATGTTCATCTTGCTCGAACACAAGAGTTTGCCGCGCCAATCGGTGCCCCATTCCGCTTGAACGGCGCGGCCCGGAAACCAATGTTAGCAGCTCGTTTGCGCTCAAGGGACGCCCTGGCCTATAAGGCTTCTCGTTCCATTCCCCCCAGGATTGGGGAGCGCGCCCCTCGAGCAGAGGGCGCACGGCGGTCCCGCCGATGGCAGGCCCGACAACAACCCTAAAGGATTGAAGGACCTCGCACATGCCGTGGAGCAATCAGAGTGGCGGTGGCGGCTGGAAAAGCGGCGGCAACGGCGGCGGCCCCTGGGGCCAGGGTCCAAGCTCGGGCGGCCCGCCGCCCGACCTGGAAGAGATGCTCAAGCGCGGCCAGGATAAGGTTAAGCAGGTGATGCACGGGGGCGGCATTCCCGGACCGCTGCTGTTTGGCGTGGCAGCCGTCGCCTTGGCCGTCATCGCCTGGCAGGCGTTCACGTTCCGCGTCAACACCGACGAGCAGGGGATCGTTCTGCGCTTCGGCGAGTTCGTGCGCTCTGAGCCGCCGGGACTTCACCCGCGCCTGCCGTACCCCATCGAGGAAGTCTATCTGCCTAAGGTGACGCGCCAGAACATCATCCAGATCGGCATGCGCTCCTCTGGCGGGCGGCTCGGCACCAGCACGCGCGACGAGCGCGCCGAGAGCCTGATGCTCACCGGTGACGAGAACATCGTGGATATCGATTTCGTCGTCCTATGGCGCATCAAGAATGCGGAGAAGTACCTTTTCAACATCCAGAACCCCGACACCACGGTCAAAGAGGTGGCAGAGAGCGCCATGCGCGAAGTGGTCGGCCAGTCGAAGATCCAGCCGATCCTGACCGAGGAGCGCCAGAAGACCGAAGAGGCCGTGCAGAAGCTGATGCAGAAGACGCTGGACGAATATGGGGCCGGCATCGTCATCGAGCAGGTCAAGCTGCAGAAAGTCGATCCCCCGGCAGAGGTGATCGACGCATTCCGCGACGTACAGGCGGCGCGCGCCGACATGGAACGGCTGCAGAACGAGGCCTACGGCTACGCCAACAAGGTGGTGCCGGAGGCGCGCGGTGAGGCTCAGCGCATCCTGCAAGGCGCCGAAGGCTACAAGCAGCAGGTGGTCAACGACGCGACGGGACAGACCTCCCGCTTCCTCCAGGTCTATGACCAGTACAAGAACGCGCCCGAGGTGACCCGCAAGCGCATGTTCTTAGAGACCATGGAGAAGGTGTTGGGCAACACCGACAAGATCATTGTCGATGACAAGAGTGGGCAGCGCGTCGTTCCTTACCTCCCGCTCGACAAGCTTGAGAGCAAGAGCAAGACCCCCACCAGCAGCAGCAGCAACAGCAGCAGCAGCAGCAGCAACAGCAGCAGCAGCAAGGGGAGCAACTGATCATGCGCGCATTTCTTGCTTTGCTCCTCGTCTTGATTGGTCTCGGCGCCTTCGCGGTCTACTCGGCGGCGTTCATTGTGCATCAGAACGAGCAAGCGCTCGTCTTGCGCTTCGGCGAACCCAAACAGGTCATTCGTGAGCCGGGACTGAAGTGGAAGTATCCCCTCATTGATACGGTTCAGATCTACGACAAGCGTATCCTCGACCTGGACACCGCGCCCCAGGAGATTACGGCCTCCGACCAGAAGCGTCTCGTCGTGGATGCGTTTGCGCGCTACAAGATCGTCGATCCCCTCAAGTTCTATCAGTCGGTCGGCACGCAGGAGAACGTTCGCGCTCGTCTTGCGCCGATTGTCGAATCGGCGCTTCGCCGTGTGCTCGGTGCCGCCACCTTCCAGGATCTGGTGCGCGACAAGCGCGAGCAATTGATGAAGAGCATCGCGGCTCAGGTGAACAGGGAAGGTCATGCGCTGGGCTTGGAGGTCGTCGACGTGCGCATCAAGCGCGCCGATCTGCCCGAGCAGAATTCCAAGAGCGTGTTTGAGCGCATGCGCGCCGAGCGCCAGCGCGAGGCTGCCGAGTTCCGCGCCGAAGGCGCCGCCAAGGCCAACGAGATCAAGGCGAAGGCCGATCGGCAGGCGACGGTCATCAAGGCCGAGGCCAATCGCAAGTCGGAGGAGATCCGAGGCGAGGGCGATGGCGAACGCAACAAGATCTATGCCGAGGCCTACAGCAAGGATCCGGAGTTCTTCGCGTTCTACCGCTCGATGCAGGCTTACGAGAACGGCCTGAAGTCGGGCGACACGCGGCTCGTGATCTCGCCCGACTCCGACTTCTTCAAGTACTTCACCGATCCGCACGGCAGTAAGCCGTCAGGGACTGCCTCTGCGACGAGCGCGACGACCCCGCAATGAACGACCTTCTCGTCGGGTTCGGGCTTGTCCTGGTGATCGAGGGCCTGCTTTGGGCGCTCGCTCCCCATCTGGCCATGCGCTTCCTGCAAGGCGCCGCCGCCACGCCGGAGGCAACCTTGCGCATTGCCGGCTGGACGGCCGTTTGCCTGGGCGTCGGCTTGGTTTGGCTCATTCGCGGTTGAAGGTGGCGCGGACCCGCGTTGACACGGGCCGCGGCTTGCCATCCACTTGGGAGCGCCGCGCCATGGACGGCTGCGGGCGCCAGATGAACTCTCCGCGCGGATAAGCCAGGTCCGCTACGGGCAGGAGATGAGACTCATGCAAGGACTTTCGTCGCGCCACGGCCCGGCGTCGAGACACCCGATTGCGGTCGGCGTGCTGCTCGTCGGCCTGGCGGCCGCCATGATCGGTGCCGGTCCCGCCGCAGCGCAGAAAAGCGGACCGCAGTCGGTCGCGCCGCTCGCTGCGCAGCTCATCGAGGCGGTGGTCAACGTCTCCACCAGCCAATCCGTCCGTGGACCGGAGGGGCTGCCGCTGCCGAGCGTTCCCAAGAACTCGCCCTACGACGAGTACTTCGGCGAATTCTTCAAGAACCGCGGCCGCTCGGTGCCCGATCGCATGGTCTCCTCGCTGGGCTCCGGCTTCATCATCGACGGCAAGGAAGGGATCATCGTCACCAACAACCACGTCATCGACGGTGCGGAGGAGATCCAGGTCAATCTCCATGACGGCACCAAGCTCGAGGCGAAGCTGATCGGCAAGGACACCAAGACCGACATCGCGCTTTTGAAGGTCAAGCCGCCGCACGAGTTGAAGGCCGTCAAGTTCGGCTCTTCCAACGACATCCAGGTCGGCGACTGGGTGATGGCGATCGGAAACCCGTTCGGGCTCGGCGGCAGCGTCACCATCGGCATCATCTCGGCCAAGGCGCGTAACATAAACTCAGGGCCCTACGACGACTATCTGCAGACGGATGCCTCGATCAACAAAGGCAACTCTGGCGGGCCGCTGTTCAACATGAACGGCGAGGTCGTGGGCGTGAACACGGCCATCATTTCTCCGACCGGAGGCTCCATCGGCATCGGATTCTCGGTTCCCTCCGACACGGTGCAGCCGGTGGTGCAGCAGCTCAGGAAGTACCACGAGGTGCGCCGCGGTTGGCTCGGCGTGAAGATTCAGAGCGTGACCGATGAGATTGCCGGCGCGCTGGGCGTGCCGCACAACACCGGCGCGCTCGTCGCCGCCGTCACCCCGGGCGGCCCTGCGGCCAAGGGCGGCATCAAGGCCGGCGACGTGATCGTGAAATTCGACAAGGAGGACGTCCCGACCATGCGCAACCTGCCGCGTCTGGTCGCGCGCGCGCCCATCAACCAGCAGGTCGACGTCGAGGTGGTGCGCAAGGGCCAGCACAAGACGCTGCAGGTTATGGTTGGCCGTCTCACGGACGACGAGGAGTCGAAGGCAGAGCTCGGCGATGAGGCAAAGCCCGGGACGGCCGGGGCGGAGGTGCTGGGCCTGAAGCTTGCGATCCTCACGGATGCACTGCGCTCGAAGTACGGGATCGGTCCCGAGATCAAGGGTGCGATCGTGGCCGAGGTCGACCCCAAGAGCCCGGCGGCGGCCGGCATCAAACCCGGAGACGTGATCGTGCAGGCGGCTGACGAGCCGGTGTCGGATCCCCAGGACGTCGCCGAGCGCGTCGCGAGCCTCAAGAAGGGCAGCCGCAAGAGCGTCATGCTCGAGGTCGAGGATGGCAAGGGCAGCCACAGGTTCGTGTCGGTTCCCGTCGAGTAAGCGTTGAGCTTGGGACGTCTTGCGCGCAAGCGCCGGTCCTGCGCCCGCAGAAATCTTCAAAAGGAGGCTGTTCCCCTTGTCGGAACGTCACGGCATCGTTGACACCATCATGGACAGTCTCGCGCCCGTGCATCGGGACGGCCACAAGTTCGTGGCCATCGCCGTGGGTCTGGCGCTGCTGTTCTTTCTGGTGTGGCCGCCGCTCGCTTGGATCCTGGTGATCGTCGCTTTGTGGATCGCTTACTTCTTTCGCGATCCCGACCGGGTGACGCCGCTGCGCGAAGGCCTGATCATCGCCCCCGCCGACGGGCGCATCGCTGCCATCGAGAGCGTGCGGCCGCCGGTGGAGCTGGGGCTCGGACCCGAGCAGCGCCTGCGCATCTCGACCTTTCTGTCGATCCTCGACGTGCACATCACGCGCGCGCCTGTGGCGGGGCGCATCGCGCGCTCGATCTACGTGCCGGGCGCTTTCTTGAATGCCGCCCTCGACAAGGCGAGCGAGGAGAACGAGCGCCGCGCCTTCATCATCGAGCGGCCCGACGGGGCTCAGATCGCGGTGGTGCAGATCGCCGGGCTGGTTGCCCGCAGGATCGTGGCGTTCGTGCACGAGGGCGACAGCGTGGGCGCGGGCGAGCGCATCGGCCTCATCCGCTTCGGCTCGCGCGTGGACGTCTATCTGCCGCCGGGCAAGACGGCGCTGGTCTCGGTCGGGCAGCTGGCGATCGCGGGCGAGACGGTGCTCGCCGATATGAAATCGGA
>Ga0307442_1001525_pt1 | contig 11494 bp, 10 predicted proteins | sample SalMarWE160430MG_FD_202143 | JGI IMG/M metagenome (GOLD analysis project Ga0307442, IMG submission 202143) | Salt marsh sediment microbial communities from the Plum Island Ecosystem LTER, Massachusetts, United States - WE1604-30 | ecosystem: Environmental > Aquatic > Marine > Intertidal zone >... | reverse complement strand
CATCGATGATAATCTTCTTCGAGTTCATGGACGAAAGATACCAAGAGCGACCGACATTCTTTTTCCCGACGTTGCTCTGCATATTCACTATTCAACCTCCAGGCAAGCATCACGCCAAGTAAAGCTCCACATACAGTGGCGGCACCTGCATTAGCTTTTATTATCAAAAATATGGTGAGTGCGAGAAGAAAAAGCAGTAATATCAAAAAAAATAGGCTCATTTTATTTTTGGAAGCAATCGACATCTTTCGCCTCCTATACTGCTTTGGTCTGTGCGATCCCATTGTCTATCCAGATTGTATAGCATTTAGCTCCCAGTGCCAAGGCTTCGTGCGTCGGCTTGAGGGACAAAAAGGGGAGCGGCTATTTTTGCAGCCTGCCCCTCTTTTCTATTTTACAACCTTCAGTCTTCTCTTCCCCTCCCTCGCTTTGCGGGGTCCCGTCTTTTGCAAAATCTAAATTAAGTCCCCCTCCACTTTGTATAATGATGCTCCTTTAAATCTTTTAAGGACATCATGCCGCAAGGCGGCAAAATATAAATGACGGCCCCGCACCTCAATATAATTTTTGCGGACTGCGGGGTCCCGTAAAACGGGAGATGTCGCAGAGCGATCCCCTGCCATTTTGATATCTCTATGGAGGGGATGTCGTGTACCGACACAGTGCGGGACTTCCCCCCTCTATTTAATGACCTTTAATTTTCCCCTCCCCCGCTTTGCGGGATGCCGTATTTCATAAACTATAAATTAATGAGCGGCACTTTCCTCCTCTTATTTTACAATCTTTAGCCGTGCACCTTTTTTCCTCTTTGGGCCTTTGTCGTCGGGTCCTTTTGGTGTTTCCCCATTTTGCCCTTCCAAGATGTGGTGATTGAAGAGGTTGTTCTTGGCGATCACGCCGTTGATGATGAAGTAGGTTACCACCGCCTTCTCCCATTCCTTGGTGGGCTCGAACTGAAAGAGCCTGTCCAGGTACTTTTTGCGCAACTGAGTCAAGGAGGCCTCGTCCAGGGCGATGATCTGTTCCGCAATCTTGTCCAGGGCCTTTTCCAGCATATCCATTTCCTCCTTGTTATAAGATCAGCCAGGGGCGCGGAAGGAATATCCTCTCGTAGAGATGAAAGGCGTATCGGTCCGTCATTCCGGCCAGGTAATCGCACACACACTTGTCAACGGTATCGTAGAGCTCATCCCTGTCTATCTCTCGCAGGAAGAGGTCGACGTCCGTGGTGAACTTTTCATAGAGCTCTATCAAGATTTTGGAGGACTTCACGAAATCCTCATGGACTACCTCGGATTCATACACCCGCTCGTAGAGGAAATCCCTCAGCCTCACCATGGCCTCCAGTATGGGGGGGCTGAGGGAGAGGGCGAACCCATCCCCCTGAGAGGAGAGCGTGCTGTAAATGACATCCTTGACCATGGCGTCTATCCTCTCTCCATGGGTTGTGCCAAGGACTTCGGAGTACTCCTGAGGGATATCCTCCTCAGCGAGTACCCCGGCCCTGATCGCGTCATCGAGGTCATGGTTTACATAGGCGATGACGTCGGCCACCCGCACCACTCCCCCCTCAACGGTAGCGGCCTGCTCTGCGGGGTCCTGAGGGATGATTGCCCCTTTCCCCTTGGAGTGCTTTGTGATCCCGTCCCTTACTTCAAACGTGAGATTCAGTCCCTTCCCCTCCCGCTCCAGCAGATCCACGACCCGCAGGCTCTGCTCGGTGTGAGAGAATCCATGGGGGGAGATCTGATCGAGGACCTCCTCCCCTGCATGGCCGAAGGGGGTGTGTCCCAGGTCATGGGCCAGGGCAATGGCCTCGGTGAGGTCCTCATTGAGCCGCAGGGACTTGGAGATGGTCCGGGCGATCTGGGAGACTTCCAGGGTGTGGGTCAACCGGGTGCGATAGTGATCGCCGGTGGGGGAGAGGAAGACCTGGGTCTTGTGCTTGAGGCGGCGGAAGGCCTTGGAGTGGATGATCCGATCCCGGTCCCGCTGAAAGGGGGGACGGAGATCACACTCCCCTTCTTCCCTCGCCCTCCCCTTGGTCTGGCTGCTCAGCTGGGCGTGGGGCGAGAGGATCTTTTTCTCTATCTCCTCCAAGGACTCACGAATCGTCACGGCAATGCTCCTCAACGATGAGCGTGTCTGCGTGCGGTGCTCAATCGGGGGGGGTGAGCACATTCCCCTTATAGGCATCGAAATCGGGTATTTCCCGGCGCAAAAAATCCCTGGCCTTTGTCAGTATCTCCTCCTCTATCTGCCGCACTCGTTCCGCTGATATATTATACTTCTGACCGATCTCTCGCAGGGTCAGCGGCCTCTCGGCCATCATCCGCTTCTCGAAGATCTCCCGGTTCCTCCCATCGAGCGAGAGGCGGAATTCACCCAACTTCTCGGCGAAGAGCGCCCTGAGTTCTTTATCCCCCAGCCGCTCATCGAGGGCGGGGACCCCTGTGGGCAGGAGGTCTCCATAGGTGGCCCGGGAATCGTCTCCCACCGGGGCGTCGAGGGAGATATCCGCCCCCGCCATCCGCTGGGTCATGGAGACCACTTCGTCCTCTTTAACGTTTAAGTTCTCGGCCACCAGTTTCGGGGCGGGGTCGAAGCCCATCCGCTCCAATCGCTCTTTCTCCTTTTTGAGGTCGAAGAAGAGCTTTCGCTGGGCCTGGGTGGTGCCGATGCGCACCAGGCTCCAGTTATCCATGATGAACTTCAGGATGTAGGCCCTGATCCAGAAGGAGGAGTAGGTGGTGAACCTGACGCCGCGATAGGGGTCAAATCTTGTGACCGCCTGCATGAGTCCCACATTGCCCTCCTGGATGAGGTCTAAGAGATTCGTGGTCCAGTAGCGGTGGTGTTCGAGGGCGATCTTCACCACCAATCGCAGGTTGGATATTACCAGCTTCAGGGCGGCCTCTTTGTCGCCGCGCTCACGGTACCTGATGGCGGTTTCTCGCTCTTCTTCAGCGCTGAGGATGGAGAGGGTGCTGATCTCGTGCAGATAGCGGCGCAGGGGGTCAAAGGGTACAAGGTGTTCACCTTTGGTCTTCTCCGCAGTCGTAATTTCGGCTAGCTCGTTGGGATATTGAGTCTTAGATTTCTTGGATGTCTTGGCCATTGCCCCCTTCCTTGCGTCCTTTTATGTTAACTCCATCAGGGGGAAATGACAACCCCTGCATCCCTACGATAACCCTCCTCAAGACAGAGCGGGCCAAGGAGCGGGCGATCACGATTGAGGTCAAGGAGAGAACAGAGGTCACCCGTAGGGGCTGGCGGTGGCATGTCCGGGTCTCTTTTCCTTTGCCTAGAAAAGACCTTTGTGCTATAAAAGAGTGTTACCTGAAAAGAGACAAGAGAGGACTATGGCGAAGGCAAAAATTCTCGTGGTGGACGACGAAGAGGGCATCCTCAAGTCCGTGGTCGGCATCCTGGAGGATGAGGGGTATAAGACCATCACCGCCCGGGACGGGCGGGAGGCCTTACAGCTCTATCAATCTAAGGCGCCGGACGCCCTCCTCCTGGATATCTGGATGCCCGATATGGATGGGATAGAGGTCCTCAAGAGGCTGCAGGAGATCGATGCGGACAGCGCCGTGGTCGTCATCTCCGGGCATGGGACTATTTCCACCGCCCTCAAGGCGATAAAACTGGGGGCCTTTGACTTCATCGAAAAACCCCTTTCCATGGATGTCCTCTTGGTCATCTTGGAAAAGGCCCTCGAACACCGCCGGCTCAAGCTGGAGAGCAAGCGTCTTCACAAGCTCCTGAAGGATAACGAGCGCAGCCAGCAACAATTCAACTTCGTGACGACCGACCTGGGGGAGGCAGCCGAGCGCCGCTCCCCCTCCCCTGAGACCCAGGTGGAGCCGGGTCTCGTGCCTGAGCGTACCCTCAAGCAGAGCATGGTCCTCTATGGGACCGGCCTGCATTCCGGACTGAAGACGGGGATGATCCTGTTGCCCCAACCCCCGGGCAGCGGTATTATGTTCTGTAATCTCTCCGAAGATCACACCGTACCGGGACACTTGGATTACGTCCGCTCCACGGAGTTTGCCACCTCGGTTGCCAAGGGGAGGACCGTTATCAGGACGGTGGAACACTTCATGGCGGTCTTACATGCCTACCGCATCAATAACCTCTTGATCAAGATCAACGGTGAGATCCCCATCATGGACGGCTCCGCCCTCGACTTCTGCCGGATCATCGAAGAGGCGGGGATCGAAGAGCAGATGGCCGGATACGAGGAGTTGGTGGTCGATCGCCGCTATCAGGTAGGGGAGGAGTCGCCGGAGGGCAAATACATCTACATCGAACCCGCCGATACCTTTGGGGTGAGGTACCGGCTGAACTATCCCCCCCCGATCGGTGAGCAGGAGTACACGTTTATGGTGGACGGCGCAGAGCACTTCAAAGAGGAGATCGCCCCTGCGAGGACCTTCGGGTTCTTAAAGGATGCGGAAAAATTGAGCAAGATGGGAATGGCCGGTGGGGGCCACCTCCACAATATTATCCTCTTGGATAACCGGGGGGTGGTCAATACCACCCTGCGGTTCCCCGACGAATTCGTCCGCCATAAGATCCTCGACATCTTCGGGGATTTTTATCTCTTGAACCGTCCCCTCAAGGGGATGGTTACCGCCAACATGACCGGCCATACCGAAAATATCGCCCTGTTGAAAGAGATCAGCAAGGGTATGGGGCTTTGAGCATCACCCTATCTCTTCTACTGATCCCAACGCCCTCCCCAAGAATCGTTCCCCTACCGCGATGAAGCGCTCCGCATTATCGGTGACATAGAATCTATACGACCCCTTTTTTTCTCCGGAGGCGGCGAGCTTTTCCTCTTCTAAGACCCTTTGCACCTCCTTGGCGGTTTCCTTGGCGGAGTTGACCAAGCGGACCGCATCCCCCATGACTACCTTGATGATCCCCTCCAAGAGGGGATAGTGGGTGCAGCCGAGCACCAAGGTGTCGATGGCCTCCTCACGCAAGGGGAGGAGGTAGCTCTGGGCCGTGAGGCGACTCACCTCATTCTCCACCCACCCTTCCTCCGCCAGGGGCACAAAGAGGGGACACGGGCGGCTGATGACGGTGATCTTGTGATTGATCAGGTGGATGGCCTGCTCATAGGCGCGGCTTTTCACCGTCCCCTCGGTCCCGATGACCCCTACCCGCTTGTTCTGCGTCATCTTTGCCGCCCGCCGCGCCCCGGGGTCGATCACCCCGATGACCGGCATATCATGCGATTTTTTAAGAGCAGGGAGGCTCACGGCCGATGAGGTATTGCAGGCCACCACCAGGAGCTTGATCCCCTGGCGCAGGAGAAAGCCCGTGATCTCCTGTGAGTACTTGATGATGGTCTGGGGGGAACGAGTTCCGTAGGGGACCCTGGCCGTGTCCCCCAGGTAGGTGATGTCCTCGTGGGGGAGGAGGCCGATGACCTCCTTAAAGACCGTCAACCCTCCTACCCCCGAGTCGAAGATGCCGATGGGCAGGTTTTCTTTCTTCATCGTTGCCACAAGAGGATCCTGCTGTTTGGGTTCTTGGGTTGACAATACTAACAATAACCAGGCGAAAGCTCAAGCGGTTTAATGGAGGGGATAGTGACCGGTGTGCACGGCCGAGATGGTGTCGGTGGCCGGTGTATGGTACAATCATGCGAGGCGATCCGTTACAAGACCGCAAAGACCAGAGGGTAGGATGGCAATGAAGTTGTTCGAGCCATTAACGGTACGGAGTATGGTGCTCAAAAACCGTATCGTGATGCCCGCCATGCAGCTCATGCTGGGGCTCAGAAACCGGCGCGCCCGCGCCTTTTATTTAGAGCGGGCGCGGGGCGGGGTGGGCGCCATCATCATGTGCGCGACCTCCGTGGACCTCTTTATCGACGATGAGGCCTGGGGGCGGGCCGACGGTGTGCACAGATTTATAGCACGCATGCAGTCCTTCACCGAGGAGATAAGGGATGCCGGCGCACGGATAGGGATCCAACTCTGGCACGGCAACCAGGTGCCCCCGGGGAACGGCGCATCCATGGTGCCTGGCGGTGAACTGGCGGCGCCTTCGGCCGTGGACACGATGCGGACCCTGACGAAGGATGAAATCCGATCCATCATTCACAAGTTTGCCCTGGCATCGGGTGCGGCCCAGGAGGCGGGCTTCGATTTCGTGGAGGTGCACGGCGCCCATGGCTATCTCCCCTGCCAGTTTTTTTCAGGGACGGACAACAAGCGGACGGACGAATACGGCGGCAATCTCCAGGGCAGAATGCGCTTCGGCCTGGAGATGGTCGAATCTATGAGAAGGACGGTGGGAAGTGACTTTCCCATCTTTTACCGGATCGGCGCCGAGGAAAAGAGGGCCGGTGGTATTACCATCGGACAGAGCAAAGCCTTTGCAGCCGCACTGGAACGGGCAGGAGTCGATGCCTTCGATGTCTCCATCGGTCTGCCAGTCGGTCGCGAGGCCTCACCCACCAAGAGGGCCAAGATGGGGACCTTTGTCTATCTGGCCGAGGCCATAAAGAAGGCCGTCTCCGTCCCCGTGATGGCCGTCGGGCGGATTAATCGCCCGGAGGTGGCCGAGTCCATTGTGGCAGGCGGAAGGGCCGACCTCGTCGGTATTGCCCGGCAGTTGATCGCCGATCCCGCATGGCCGCACAAGGCTCGGGAGGACAGAGCCGAAGAGATCATCCCCTGTACGTCTTGCAACGCCTGTTTTCAGCCGCTGCGGGGCGGTGCATGGAGCCCCGGCGACTCTGTTTGTACGGTCAATAAACGCGCCGGCAGGGAGATCGACACGTGATATAAAGGGGGGCAGTAAAACAACTTTACAGGTTTTTTGAGGCCCCGAAAAGACGGGTCCCGATTCCAGCGAAATACCTCCCATGGCAAAACCAAGACTTACAGATCCCTACCATCCCCGCACCAGGGAGTACCTAGACGGAGTGGTGCGCTCTCTTGCGCGGCAAGAGTCTCCGCTCATCCAGATCGTCAAGGAGTCTTCGGGGGGAATCAGGGATAAGCACGGGGGTGTCCTTGGCGTCCTCCCCGCCTCCTTTAACCCCCCTACCGCAGCCCATGAGGCCCTGGTCAGGGAGGCGAAGACGGCCGTTCCCTTTGACGAGATCCTGCTGGTCCAGGATCAGCAGGCCATGGACAAGGAGCTTCACGACGCGACGGTGGCGGACAGGCTCTTGATGCTTTTGGCTCTCTTCGGCGCAGATAGCCGGATCTCGGTGGGGATTGCCAACCGGGGGTTGTTCCTCGATAAGGTGGAGGCCTTGAAGAATATTTATCAGAAAAATACGCAGATCTATTTCATCGTGGGGTACGATACCATCACGAGGGTCCTCGACCCCGCCTACTATGCAGACAGAGAGGAGTCAGTGCGCTTGCTCTTTTCTCAGGCCCGGTTTTTGGTGGCCAACCGAGGGGCGTGCGGCGAGCAGGACCTCACCGACCTCTTCGGGCGTCAGGAGAACCAACAATTTACGGCACAGGTCTCCCCCCTCACGCTTCCCGCCAAACTAGCCGAAATCTCTTCCTCTGAGGTCCGCCGGCGATTGGCGGAGGGGCAATCGGTAAAGGGGTTGGTCCCCCCCCAGGTGGAGGACTTCTTGCTCACGCGGGGATTTTACGGTAGACAAGGCACCTAAAATTGACTATTATTTCAAGGCGTTTTATCACGTGGTCAGTGACAAAACTACCGGCCATATCCGTGAACCCTTGAATCCTTGTGTAGGGAATGGTATTTTAATAAGGCAGGGGTAAGAAAGGATTTTCATAGGGGTTTATGAAGCGCATTTTGGTGGTCGATGACGAAGAGAGTATCCGCCTCCTCTTCAAGGAGGAATTGGAGGAGGAGGGGTATGAGGTTGAGCTGGCCAAAGGGGGTGAGGAAGCCCTCAAGAAGCTGCGCACATCGAAGCCTGACCTGGTCACCCTCGACCTCAAGATGCCCGACATGGGGGGGTTGGAGGTCTTGGAGCGGATACGAGAAGAGGATAAGGATTTGCCCGTCGTCATCTGCACCGCCTACGGGGACTACAAGCGGGATCTCACCACCTGGGCCTCTGATGCCTATGTGGTGAAGAGCTCGGACCTGACGGAACTCAAAGAGGTGATTAAGGGCTTTTTTGAAAAGAAGGAATAGAAAGCACTTGTGTGGGGATGTAGCTCAGTTGGGAGAGCATCACGTTCGCAACGTGAGGGTCGGGGGTTCGAATCCCCCCATCTCCACCATTTATTTTATGAGGTAATAAGATAGTCCCCGGGAACAAGGCATCAGCGTGCTTTTTGTCTTGATGCACGTGCAATCCTAGTAAACATTCACGGCGAATCTGTGGGCCCCGTCTTGTGGATGGGGGGGTGAACAAACCGCATTCCAATTAACAAAAAGGAGCTGGAGATGCAGAAGAAAAAGATTGGAATCATCGGCTGCGGGAATATGGGAGAGGCCATACTGCGGGGTCTCCACCACCAGGGGATGGCGAAGAACATTATGGTCAGTGAGGTCCGTGCCGACAGACGTGCGTCCATCGAGAAGGACTACGGCGTTGAGGCGGTCTCGGATAATCGTCAGCTCGCCTCCCAGGCAGAAGTGGTCATCCTCGCGGTCAAGCCCCAGGAGTTGAAGGGGGTCCTGCAGGAGATCGCCCCAGCCCTCGATTCTGCGACACTCCTCATCTCCATCGCCGCGGGGGCCTCGCTGGGGACCATTGCCTCTGTCTTGGACAAGGGCGCGCGCCTGGTCAGGGCGATGCCCAATATCGCGGCCCTGGCGTTGGAGTCCGCCACCGCCCTCTCCGCAGGGGGGGAGGCGACCGAAGAAGACTTACAAGTGGCCCAGGAGATATTCAATGCCCTGGGCAGGACAATAGTCATTCCCGAGGCGCTCATGGACGCCGTGACCGGCATGAGCGGCAGCGGGCCGGCCTACGTCTGCCTCTTCATCGAGGCCCTGGCAGACGGCGGGGTGCGCATGGGCCTGCCGAGAAAAGATGCCCTGGCAATGGCGATACAGACGGTCCTGGGTACCGCCCGGCTCCTCTCGGAGCAGGGTGAGCACCCCGCCCATCTTAAAGACAGGGTATCTTCCCCCGGCGGGACGACCATAACGGGGATCGCCTCCTTGGAGGCCAAGGGGTTCAGGGGGGCCGTGATGGAGGCCGTGGCCTCCGCCACCCAACGCTCCAAGGAACTGGCGAAGATGAAGGGGTAACTTATCGAGCTATTACCTTGCCGCTTGCTTAATTCCATCTCGTAAATCGAAAAGGTAAAGGGAAATATGAATATTCATATCCGATCAGCCAGGAAAGACGACGCACCATTCCTCGCATGGGTCATGCTTGCGGCAGCATGGTCGCACCTTCGGTATGGGATTTGGGACCATTATATAGGAGGGACAGAGCACGATTGTCTTTCGTTCCTCAGCCACGTTGCCGCGACACACGAACCCCATCTGTTCCATTATTCTACGTTTATCGTGGCAGAGATAAACGGGCAACAGGCGGGTGCGTTAAGCGGCTATGACCCAACAATACTCGGCATGAAGGCATTCGCGCAGGCCCTTCCGGAGGTCTTTCAAAAGGCAGGGTGGTCCAGGGACGAGCAAAAGGCCGCCCTCGAGCGGTATCTCTCCTGGATGACCTGCGTGCCTGATAATACAGAAGGGGCGTGGATCGTGGAGAGTGTCGCCGCCCGCCCGGAGCATAGAAGGAAGGGTGTGGTGAACAGGTTGCTCGATGAAATACTCACAAGAAGCAGGGAGGGCGGGTATAAACGTGCCCAGATAGGGGTTCTCGTTAATAATACCCCTGCCCGGCGTGCCTATGAGAAGAGCGGATTCATATTCGATAGCGAAAAAAGAGCTCCGACGTTCGAGGCAGTCTTCGGCACCCCCGGCATCACGAAACTGCTGCGTGATCTATAGTCAATATCAGGGGAAAAGGGACATCCTTAATTTCTCCTCAATAAGTTATAGGCGAGAAGAGATGAAAGAGAAAGACCTCACAGCGTATTGCGGATTATATTGTGGAGATTGCCTTCGATATCAATCCAAAGCATCTGATTTGGCGACTCATTTATTACAGGAACTTGAGAGCCAACGGTTTTCAGAATATGCAAAGGTAAAAAGAGAGCATATCAAGGAATTCGACGATTATGGTTTGCTGATCTTTTTATTACAAGCAATTGCAGAGCTTAAGTGCGAAACACCATGCAGGTTGGGTGGTGACGGCTGCGACGGTTCATGTGAGATTATTACATGCATACAAGAAAAATCGTATGAAGGTTGTTGGAAATGCGGTGACTTTGCGTCCTGTAATAAATTAGACTTTCTTAAACCAATGCATGGTGATGCCCCCGTGGAAAATTTGCGAAAAATAAAGGAGTTTGGAATAGACTCTTGGGCCAAGCACCGCGCGAAATGCTATCCATGGCTTTGATTATATAATGACATCTAATATCGGTTGGACAAGGATGCCGAAAAAACGCCTTCGCCTCATATTAGCAAGCACATAGATACTATAGCACTCTAGGCAACGACCTTTTCCTCCCTCAATTTCTTAATATCATTCTTTGAATATCCCAGATCCAACAGTATCTCGTCCGTGTGCTGTCCGTATAACGGCGGCGGGATATCCTGTTTCAACCGCATATCGGAGAACGTCGCGGGGAAGGCGCGCTGCTTGATCCGGCCTTCAACGGGATGTTCTTGCTTGAACACCATCTTTCGGTGCCTTATCTGCGGATCGGCAAAACTCTCTTCAATGGTCAGCACAGAACTGCAGGGTACGTCCGCCTTATTGAGTATGGAGATCCATTCTTCCCTTGTTTTGGTCATGAAGGCCGTTTGCAGTGTGCTTACTATCTCATCCCGCCGCGCGACCCTCTCCATGAGGTCCAGGTCTTTCAGCGCACCGAGGTCTATCACCGCGCACAGGTTGTGCCAAAAATGCTCCTCGTGGATGATGCCGAGCGTTATAAATCGATCGTCCTTGGTCTTAAAAATCCCATAGTGGGGGATGTAGAGTGATTGCCCATCGTTTACTCCTTTAAAAGCCGCCAGCAGCGAGGTGCTCACCCATGAGAACAAACCGGCGGTCATGGAGACGTCGATATATTGTCCCCTGCCCGTCTTTCCGCGGTTTATGAGTGCCGTCAAGATGGATATGGCCGCAAACATGCCGCCCGCTATATCCGCCAGGGGTATGCCGGAGAGGTCGGCGCTTGCCGTAAGATGCTCCGTGAGACTCAATAGACCGGAAATTCCCTGATAATTTAAGTCATGGCCGGATATTGCTTTATACGGACCGTCCTGCCCGTATCCTGTGATCGAGCAGTATATGATCTGAGGATTGATCCCTTTAAGTGTCGCATAATCGATACCCAACTTTTTGGCTACGCCGGGGCGGAAGCCTTCCAATACGATATCTGCGTGCTCGGTAAGTTTAAGTACGATGGCCCGCCCCTGGGGAGATTTTAAATCCACG
>Ga0307442_1001524_pt1 | contig 11495 bp, 9 predicted proteins | sample SalMarWE160430MG_FD_202143 | JGI IMG/M metagenome (GOLD analysis project Ga0307442, IMG submission 202143) | Salt marsh sediment microbial communities from the Plum Island Ecosystem LTER, Massachusetts, United States - WE1604-30 | ecosystem: Environmental > Aquatic > Marine > Intertidal zone >... | reverse complement strand
AGAAAGGAATAATGGAAAAAGAGATGGACAAAGAAATAGAAAAAGTGGCAAAAGATGCTTCCAAGAAAATAGCAAAAATTAAGGATTTGATTGTAAAAAGGATTCTGAAAAGGAATTAAATGCCGCAAAAAAAGCTAAAAAAAGCTAATCTTCTTATATACGAAGATAATAAAGAAGCATTTTTGATCGATCTTCAAGAAAAAGGTATTTTTCATATTACTAATTCTCGTTCTTCTACATTGGCGGAAGAAAATCCGGATTTAATACCGGAAGAGAAATTTTCGGATGAAGAGGCAGAGGGAATTTTTAAGAAAATTCAGGATATTGTAAATTTACTTAAAGACCACGCGCAAAGTAAAGGAGTTCTCGGCCAGTTTATAGATCTAAAAACTGGAATTTCGCCGAAAGAATACAGGAAAATAGTTGAAAATTTCGATATAGAGGAAATTAATCAAATAAGTGAGTGGGAAAGAGAACTTTATCGTTTAAAAAATAAGGTTACCGAACTTACAGATAAAGCAGAATTTTATAAGGAATGGGTAAATCTTAAAGCCGAAATTGCCGAATTTGATAAGATCAAAGACGTTTCAGTAAAAGTTTATAAATTGAGCGTGGATAAAGATGAGTTAGAACAAAAATTAAAGGATATTCCTGTAGATTTTCATATTATTTTCGAGAATCAAAAGAAATTAGGTATAGTTTTTTTTGTTTACAAAGGATTTGAAGAAGATTTCAAAAAAGCTATCGGTGATTATGAAGCTGAAATAATAGATTTTAAAGATGAAGAAAAAGAACCCGCCCATATAGTTAGAGAGAGCACAAAAAAAATTAATGAATTAAATAAGAAAATTAGTAAGATTTCGGAAAAAATATCAAAAAAAGGTTCTGAATACCAAAAATATATAGTGCTGTATGATTATTTTCTTTCCAGAATAAACAGAACAGAAGTTCTTAACAAAGGCCTTTCTACAAGGAAAGTTTTTTTTCTGGAAGGCTGGGTCGAAAAAGAAAACAGGACAATGTTACAGAATGTTGCCGATGAGTATGATGGCGTCGAACTTACCTGGATGAAACCTGATGAAGGTGAAAGAGCTCCCGTTAAACTAAAAAACAATTCTTTAAGCAGCCCTTATGAAGCTATTACCGGTTTATACGCATTGCCAAAGAGAGGAGAAGTGGACCCTACTCCTTATATAGCAATATTTTTCGCTGTTTTCTTTGGTTTTTGTATGACAGATGCCGCTTACGGAATTATACTGGTCGCGATTTCTTTTTATTTGATGCCGAAATTACCCGAGGGAAGAAAATATTTATGGATATTTGTAGGAGGCGGTTTATTGACGATTTTTGCAGGAGCCATAACAGGCAGCTGGTTTGGAAACAATATTGAGATGGCTTTCCCCGAGCTTTCAGGTATTCATATATTCAGAGAAAAACTCACTATATTCGATCCATTTGAGAATCCTCTTAATTTCCTTTATCTTTCCCTTGTTTTTGGAGCTATTCAGATTTTTGCCGGACTTGCTATTTCTATTAAAGAAAAAGTAAGAAAAAAAAGATATTTCAATGCTTTTGCGAATGAGATATCCTGGATTATATTCTTTATTTTCCTGGGTTCATTTGTATTTACAAAATCAAATGTGTTTAAGTTTTTTATGCTTGTTCCGATTACTATAATTGTATTGTTTTCGAGTCAAAGTAAATCTATTGTTATGAGATTGGCAAAGGGTGGATTTACAGCATTTAATGGTCTTATCGGTTTTCTTGGTAATATACTTTCTTACAGTCGTATTATGGCATTGGGTCTGGTTACCGCGGGTCTTGCTATGTCTGTTAATATTTTAGCAAAGATAGTAAGGGAGCTTGTTCCGGGTTTTGGAATCATTCTAGCAGTTATTATATTCATCGGAGGGCACATTTTCTCCATAGCCATAAATACTTTAAGTGGTTTTGTCCATACGATGCGTCTCCAATTTGCTGAATTCTTCCCTTACTTCTATGAAGGCGGAGGCGAAATGTTTAAACCTTTTGGGTTAGATGGTAAATATACAAGAATTGAAACAAAGGAGGGTTAAGTGATTAGTGGTTTTTGGTTAGCAATGTCAGGAGTAGCTGCGGCTGTCTTTCTTGCAGGAATAGGTTCTTCTATCGGTGTTCAGATACCTTCAAGAGCAGCAGCAGGTGTACTTTCCGAACAGCCGGATAAGTTCGGAAGAGTTTTTATTCTGGTTGTTCTCCCGTCAACACAGGGCTTTTACGGTTTTATAGCAGCTATGTTTATGATGATGAAGTTAGGAATGTTTGGCGGTAGTATGAATTTTGATATGGCTGCTATTGAGGGTTTAAGATACCTTGTAGCCGGTCTTCCCGTCGGTATTGTTGGATTGATATCCGGAATTCATCAGGGTCTTGTTTCCGCGGCAGGTGTTGAACTTGCTGCAAAACAACCTGAGGCAACAATGAGAGTTGTTATCTTTGCGGTCATGGTTGAAACCTACGCGATTCTCGGTTTTGTTACCAGTTTCTTAATGGTTAATGCTATCGGTTGAAAATGGGTAAAGTAAAAGATAAGATCCTAAAAGAAGCCGGGGGCAGCAAAAAAGGCATAGAAAAAGAAGCCTTAGTTCAAATTGATAAAATTATAGAAAAGGCAAAGAAAGAAGCTGGCAATATAGAGAAAAAGGGTAAAGAGCGAGCCAAGGAAGAAGAAAAAGCCGAGAAGGAAAGAATCTTAAGCAGAATTAGGATGGAACTGTCTAACAGGAAATTGAATAAGAAAAACGAGATCATAGAAGAGCTTAAAAGCAAAGTTTCGGAAGAAATGAAAAAATTGAAGTGGAGTGAATACAAAGAATTAGTTAAGGAACTAATACTCGGGGCTTCGGAAGATGGAGATGAAGAAATTGTTCCCGGAATTTTGCATAATGATGAAGTTAAGAAGTTAATTCGTGAATTGAACGAGCAAGAGAAATATAATTTTAAAATCTCAGAGAAAAAAGGTGATTTTGAAGTGGGAATAGTCTTATCCAAAGGGAAAAGAAGAGTTAACGCGACTCTTCCCGTTTTGCTTGAGGAAGCCTTTCTGGAAATGCAGGAAGAAATAGTAGGAACTTTATTTGGCAGTGAATAGATTCGAAACAGTAAGAGTTCTGGATACAAAGTATACTTATGCTTTAGGCGTAATACGCGCGCGTGAAGTAAAGCTATTGACTGGAAAAAGGTTCGAGGAATTACTTTCTACCGCGGATGTTGAAGAATTGATGGCAGCACTGCATGATACGGATTATGGTCAATTCTTTAGAAATATCAAAGAAAGTGAAGCAGGGCAGGCCTTAGGAGAGGCTAAAGTCGCTCTTTATAATGATATCGAAAAACTTATAGATAATTCCGAGGTTATGAGTATATTAAGAGCGAAATATGATTTTCATAATGTGAAAGTTCTCCTAAAGGGGAAAATTTCCGAGGAAGATTTTTCTGATAAATGTTCATCCTTAGGTTCTGTGACTGTTTCTAAGATGGTTGAGATATTTAAGGAAGAGAAATATTCGTATCTTCCTGAATATCTAAAAAAAGCGGTGGAAAGCGGTATAGATGTTTACTATTCCACCAACCATAATCCTCAGTATTTGAGTTTTACTGTCGATGCTATTATGGCGGCAAAATTGACTTCATATATGGAAAATTCTTTTCTCAATAATTATTATAAATTATGGGTGGATTTGACAAATTTAAAGATAATGCTGCGCCTTTTATTATTGGAAAAATATGAGGAATTGATTAGCCTTGCTGTACTTCCCGGCGGAAATATCGGGGAAGATAAGATAAAGAAAATAAAAATCGAAAACCCCGATTCGGTGGAAGATTTTTACAGGGGAACGGTTTATAGCTCACTCTTGGAGTGGAAAGATTCTTTTTCGGTTTTAGAAAGAGAATCCGAAAAATTACTTATTTTTTATTTAAAGGCTGTAGCTTTTGAGTCTATTGGTGTAGAACCGGTAGTTGCTTATTTGCTTTTAAAGGAAAATGAGATAAGGAATTTGCGTGTAATTTTTATCGGTAAAATGAACGGAGTGGGTGAGGATTTAATTAGGGATAGGTTGATAATATGAAAATTGCTTTTGCGGGTCCTTATCATCTTGTTTCTCCTTTTAAATCTCTCGGCGCGGACATATTAAATACAGAAGATAAGAGTATAGAAGAGATTAAAGGCGAAATCGAGAGTTCCGATTACGCTATCGTTTTTGTTTTTGAAAGTGTTTTTAAAGATTTGATGAAATTCAGAGATCTCATGTCCAGTCCGGAGATTAATGTCGTTCCTATACCCGGGATACAAGGCAGTCAAGGATATGGAAAGGTGAGAATACGCGATATGGTCAAAAAAGCTGTTGGAATGGATATAGGAGGCTTTAATGAGTGAAGGAAAAATAATAAGGGTTTCAGGTCCTCTTGTTGTAGCGGAGAATATGAAAGGCTCGAGAATGTACGATGTCGTTCATGTGGGTGAAGAGAAACTGCTTGGTGAAATTATTGAATTAGAGCAGGACCTGGCTTCCATTCAGGTTTACGAGGAAACAGAGGGCATAGGTGTCGGTCAGCCGGTTTTTCTTACCGGAGAACCTCTTTCCGTTAGCCTTGGACCCGGTTTAATCGGGTCTATTTATGACGGGATTCAGCGTCCGCTTGATAAAATTAGAGAGAAGTCAGGAAACTTTATTTCAAGGGGAATATTCGTAAACGCGATAGACCAAGAAAAAAAATGGGAGTTTAAACCCGTAAAGAAAAATGGAGATAAAGTTGTTAGCGGTGATATTCTCGGTACTGTGGAAGAAACAGTTTTAATAGAACATAGGATAATAGTGCCTTTTGGTATTGAGGGAACTATAGAAAAGATAGAAAATGGTAAATTTACGGTAAAAGATATTGTGGCAGTTATCAAAACAAAAGAAGGTAAAAAAGAAATTAAAATGGAACAGAGATGGGGTGTAAGGAATGGGCGCCCTGTCAAAAAGAGACTTGCTCCCACATCACCTCTTTTTACGGGACAGAGAGTTATCGATACTTTTTTCCCAATAGCTAAAGGCGGTACAGCCAGCGTTCCGGGTCCTTTTGGTTCAGGTAAAACGGTTATTCAGCATCAGCTTGCAAAGTGGGCGGAAGCTGAAGTAGTTGTTTATATCGGATGCGGAGAAAGAGGCAATGAAATGACGGATGTGCTTAATGAATTTCCGAAGCTTCTTGACCCGAAATCCGGAGAACCTTTGATGAAAAGAACAATTCTTCTGGCAAATACTTCTAATATGCCGGTGGCAGCAAGAGAAGCTTCTATTTATACGGGTATAACGATTGCCGAATATTTCAGAGATATGGGATACTCTGTGGCTTTGATGGCGGATTCTACTTCCAGATGGGCTGAGGCTTTGCGTGAAATATCCGGAAGACTGGAAGAAATGCCCGGTGAAGAAGGATATCCCGCTTATCTGGGGAGTAAAATTGCGGAATTTTACGAAAGAGCAGGAAAAGTAAAGTGTTTAGGCAGTGATGATAGGGAAGGCGCGATTTCTGTTATCGGAGCTGTTTCTCCTCCGGGTGGAGATCTTTCCGATCCGGTTGTTCAGAATACACTTCGAGTCGTAAAAGTTTTTTGGAGTTTGAAGGCTGAATTAGCTTACGCGAGACATTTTCCTGCTATCGATTGGTTGACTTCTTATTCTCTTTATCCGGACAATGTTAAAGCTTATATAAATAATGAAGTAGCTGAAGATTTTCTGGAAATCGAGCAGGAGGCTATGAAACTGCTGGAAGAAGAAGATGAATTACAGGAAATGGTGAGGCTCGTTGGTGTCGATGCTCTTTCTTCCAGGGAAAGAAGGATACTAATTACCGCGCGAATCATAAGGGAAGATTTCCTGCATCAAAACGCGTTTCATGAAGTAGACACCTATACTTCGATAAAGAAGCAGTATATTATGTTAAAAAATATCATAACTTTACATCGGGAAGCAGAGAAACATGATGCCAAACCTGAAGAATTGGAAGATCTTGATATTCTCGAAGAAATTGCCCGTATGAAATTTATTGATGAAAAAGAAATGAAAAAAATTGAAAATTTACAGAATAAAATAAAAAGCGCGCTCCGTAATATTGCAACCGTTAAAGAGGAGGTTACGACATGAGAGTAGAATATCAGGCTGTCTCGGACATTTCCGGTCCTCTTTTATTTGTTGAGGGTGTTAGTGGTGTTAGTTATGGGGAACTGTGCTCGATTATATTACCAAATGGAGAAGAAAGAACCGGAAAGGTTTTGGAAGTTCATAGAGATAGAGCTATGGTTCAGGTTTTTGAGGGTACCAGAGGAATAGATATTCCGGAAACCACGGTTGTTTTTCAGGGTAAAACCATCGAGTTGGCTCTTTCCCGTGATATATTAGGTCGTGTTTTCGATGGTATGGGAAGGGTTATCGATGGCGGTCCGTCGATTTTACCAGAGAAAAGAAAGGATATCAACGGAGAACCGATTAATCCTTATGCTAGAGAATATCCCAATGAGTTTATCCAAACCGGTTTATCGACGATCGATGGGTTGAATCCTCTCGTCAGAGGACAAAAACTGCCCTTTTTCTCCGGTTCGGGTTTACCTCATAATAAGGTGGCCGCGCAAATAGTTCGCCAGGCGAAAGTTCTCGGTTCGAAAGAAAGTTTTGCGGTTGTATTCGCCGCTATGGGTATTACATTCGAGGAAGCTGAATTCTTTAGGAATGATTTTGAACAGACTGGAGCTTTGGAAAGAGTGGTTATGTTTTTAAATCTCGCGGATGACCCCGCAATCGAAAGAATATCCACACCCCGTGCTGCATTAACTGCTGCCGAGTATCTTGCTTTCGATCTTGAAATGCATGTTCTCGTTATTATTACGGATATGACAAATTACTGTGAAGCATTAAGAGAAATTTCTGCTGCTAGAAAGGAAGTTCCGGGAAGAAGAGGTTACCCCGGGTATCTTTATACCGATCTTTCTTCCATTTACGAGAGAGCAGGAAGAATAAAGGGGAATAAGGGTTCCATAACAATGATGCCCGTTCTTTCGATGCCGGAAGACGATAAAACCCATCCAATTCCTGACCTTACCGGTTATATTACGGAGGGACAGATTATTTTTTCTCGTTCGCTTGAAAGGAAAGGAGTCTCTCCTCCTATCGATGTTTTACCTTCGCTTTCAAGACTTAAAGATAAGGGTATAGGTAAAGAGAAAACGAGAGAAGACCATGCGGATTTGTATAATCAGTTGTATGCCGCATATTCAAGAGGTAAAGAAGCCGAGGAACTTTCAGTGATTCTCGGGGAAGCTGCTCTTTCGGAAATGGATAAAAAATATCTTGAGTTTATGAACAGATTCGAGGCAGAATACGTTGGGCAGGGAGAATATGAAAATAGAAGTGTGGAAGAAACGCTTGATTTGGGCTGGAAACTTCTTTCTATATTTCCCAGAAAAGAGTTAAAGAGAATCCGGGATGAATATCTGGATAAATATTTTGTAAAATTCGGCGGGAAGGAAGAAGAAGATAAAAAAGAGAAAAAAACAGAAGAGAATAAAGAACAACAGAGCAAAAAGACTAAAAAATAGAATGAGTATAAGAATTGAAGAGGTATAAATAGAGATATGGCGATGCAGGTAAACGCAACGAGGATGGAGCTGCTCCATCTTAAAAAACGGCTCAATATCGCGAAAAGAGGACATAAATTGTTGAAGCAGAAGCAAGATGAGCTTCTAAGAATACTTCAGAAGACTATAAGTATGCTTTCTTCTATGAGAAAGGAAGTAGAAGAACAGTTGGCGGAAGCTCTGAAGCAATTTTTCCTTGCGCGGGCATACCAGGATAAAAATATCTTTGAGGGGTCTTTTTTGATGCTCGATACCGATATCGAGTTATCTATGGATGTGGAAAAAGTTATGAATGTTCCCCTTCCGAAATATCAAAAAAGTTTGAAGGGCGAGATTGTCTCTTATGGATTCGCGATGACTTCTCCCGTGCTTGACGTTGCGCTTAAGGGTTTGATGGAAGTTTTTGATAGGTTAATTGAAATGGCTGAGTTAGAGAAAAGAATAATCCTTTTAGCTGCTGAGATGGATAAAACGAGACGCAGAGTAAACGCGCTCGAGTATATACTAATTCCTGAGATAGAAAGTAATGTTAGAGAAATAAATATGAAACTCGAAGAAAGAGAAAGGGAGAAAAATTCCAGATTGATGATAATAAAGGATGTGATAAGAGGTTAGTATGTCTTTTTTTCTTTTGTTGCTCGGTATCTCTCTAACCGAGGTTAGAGTTAATAAAATAGCTGATACTACGGCTAAGATGGTTTCTCTTTATCCTGAGATCGAGGGAATTGATTATATTGAATCTTTATTGTTTAAGTTGACAAATGAAGAGAGAACAAGAAGGGGCCTAAAGGAATTGCAGTTCGATAAACGATTGAGAATTGCCGCAAGACAGCATTCAAATGATATGTTAAACAGAAAATATCTTTCACACAATTCCGGCGATAATATTAGTAAAACCCCTTTACATCGAATATATAATTCGGGTTTATCTGTCCTTGTTGTCGGTGAAAACATTGCGGAAAATAAAGGTGGTGCGGTGCAGGCGCTTTTAAAGGAAAATCCGGATTCCTTGGCAAAAATTGTTATAAAAGAATGGATGAATAGTCCTCCTCACAAGGAAAACATTCTGAACCCCGATTTTACTCATTTAGGAATTGGTTCTATTGCGTATAAAAATACCCATAAAGTAACTCAGAATTTTGCGGATGAGAGAGATTTTTCCGTCGATAGTATGTTGGCTGAAGTAGATAAAAAAAGATACTTAATATCATTGTATATGAATTCAGTTGTTCCCGAGTTTAGTATTTTTGATAATGGTAAACCCATAAATACGGATTCTGTTTATTTATATTCAAGGCGGATAGATTTTCCTTTAATAAAAAAGTCCGGTTTCCATAAAGTAGAACTGTGTTTAAAAGAGCGGACGCTTTACCGTTGTGGGGTAAGACTTTTTGTTAATACTGATCCTCCGGTTGAAAACATTTTCCCGACCTTGAGTTCAAATTATAGGTAAAAAGCTATTTGCTGTTCGCCTTTTGCTTTTAGCTTACCACTAATTCCTAATAAAAAGTTTATTGTTTTTTAGCTAACTGCGAAAAGCCAAACGCTAAGGGCTATAAAAAATTTTCCCCCTTGCATTTATCTAAAGTATTTATATTTTGTGAGCAGTGAAGATAATGTTCTTAAATCGAATGATAAACTAAAGTGTTTTTTCCAAAATAAAAAAGGAGGAGCTAGGATGGAAAAAATGGTGTACTTCTTTGGAGATGGTAAGGCAGAGGGTAATATTTCTATGAAAAAAACTTTAGGTGGTAAAGGTGCCGGATTAGCAGAGATGACAAGTATAGGCGTTCCCGTTCCTCCCGGTTTTACAATTACTTCCGATTGCTGTTTATATTATGAAAAAAATAAGCAATATCCAGAAGGTCTGGAAGATCAAATAAATGATAATTTAAATAAATTGGAAAGTTCGATGGGACAGAAGTTTGGAGCATCTGATTCGCCTTTATTGGTTTCGGTTCGTTCCGGAGCAGCTATTTCAATGCCGGGTATGATGGATACGATTTTAAATCTCGGATTAAACGAAGAAATAGTAATGGATCTTGTTAACAATGCGGATCCTCGTTTTGTATATGATAGTTATCGTAGATTAATTCAAATGTATGGTGATGTTGTGATGGGTGTTGAGCACGAAGATTTTGAAGAAATAATACAGGAAACTAAGAACAAAAAAGGTGTAAAAGAAGATTCAGGATTGGCTGCTGATGATTGGAAGAAGATTGCCGGTAAATTTAAGGCGCTTATTAAAGAAAAAACAGGAAAAGACTTTCCTGAATCGCCTAAAGATCAATTGATGGGTGCTGTTAATGCCGTTTTTTCATCATGGGATAATAAACGAGCGAGAGAATACAGAAGAATAAACAATATCCCCGGAGATCTCGGTACTGCGGTAAATGTACAGGCTATGGTTTTTGGTAATAGGGGGGAAGGCTGCGGAACAGGAGTAGCTTTCACGCGTAGTCCTGCGACCGGAGATAATTCTTTTTACGGAGAATATTTGCTTGATGCTCAGGGCGAAGATGTTGTAGCAGGTATAAGAACTCCGGGTCCTGTTACGCATAAGCAAAAAGAAGAATCCGGTTCCTCAATTGATGCTTTCCAGGATTTAATGCCTGATATGTACAAGGAATTAGAAGACGTAAGGAAAAAACTTGAAGAACATTTTAAAGAAATGGAGGATCTTGAATTTACGGTTGAGGATGGTAAACTCTGGATTCTTCAAACAAGGACAGGTAAAAGAACTGCAATGGCTGCCGTAAAAATAGCAGTCGATATGGTCGAAGAAGGGCTTATTGATAAAAAAGAAGCAGTTATGAGAGTTAGTCCGGAACAGGTCGATCAGTTGTTGCATCCGATGATAGATCCTAAAGCAGAACTTGAGGTTATTGCCAAGGGTCTTCCTGCTTCTCCGGGTGCTGCTTCGGGAGAGGTTGTATTTACAGCTGATGATGCGGTAGCAAAAGTTAATACCGGTAAAAAGGTTCTCCTTGTTCGTCATGTCACTTCTCCGGAAGATATTGCCGGAATGCATGCAGCAGAAGGTATCTTGACTTCACGAGGAGGGATGACTTCACATGCGGCTGTCGTAGCAAGAGGTATGGGAGCGCCCTGTATTGTTGGGGCTGAAGATATTGTAATAGATTACAAAGCTAAAGCTTTTACGGTTGGCGACGTAACTGTTAAAGAGGGCGACCCGATAACTATCGATGGAACTACAGCCCGGGTCATTCTTGGTAAAGTTCCAACCATAGAACCTGAGATTTCAGGTAATTTTGAAAAGATAATGGAGTGGGCAGACGAGATAAGAAGGCTTGGCGTTAGAGCTAACGCCGATACTCCGGCTGACGCAAAACAGGCAAGGGATTTTGGTGCGGAAGGGATCGGTCTTGCAAGAACAGAACATATGTTTTTTGGCGAAGATAGAATTCCGGCTATGAGAGAAATGATATTGTCTGAAACTCCCCAAGAGCGAAAGAAGGCTCTTGATAAGATACTTCCTATGCAGAGAGGAGATTTTGAAGGGCTATTTAAAGCAATGGACGGATATCCTGTTATAATAAGACTTCTTGATCCGCCTCTGCATGAGTTTTTACCTGAAGATCCAAAAGCAGTAGAAGAACTTGCAAAAAATATGGGTGTTTCAGTGAAAAAAGTAGAAGAAAAAATATTGAGTCTGGAAGAAGTAAATCCAATGTTAGGCCTTCGTGGATGCAGACTTGGTATTCTTATTCCCGAGATAACTGAAATGCAGGCAAGAGCAATTATTGAAGCTGCTGTTAACGTAGCTAATGAGAATATAAAAGTTATTCCAAAAATAATGATACCTCTTGCGGGA
>Ga0307442_1001520_pt1 | contig 11523 bp, 14 predicted proteins | sample SalMarWE160430MG_FD_202143 | JGI IMG/M metagenome (GOLD analysis project Ga0307442, IMG submission 202143) | Salt marsh sediment microbial communities from the Plum Island Ecosystem LTER, Massachusetts, United States - WE1604-30 | ecosystem: Environmental > Aquatic > Marine > Intertidal zone >... | reverse complement strand
CTGCAGCGCCGCGATGGTGAGATGGCTGTCGGTGCGCACGATCGCCTCGGCGAAATCGTCCATCGCATTTATGTTGCGCCAGGACTCATCCGCTGCGCTCGGCGCCGCCTCGATCGCATTCAAGTCCATGCCGTTCGACCAGAAATCCGGCCCGCCCATGAGCACAATGACTTTCGTCGGCCGCTTCAGGGCCTCGCGATAGGCAGTGGCGAGACGCGCGCATGCCTCCGTCCCCATGGCGCCATTGAGAAACGAGAAGTGCAGGTGGCCGACGCCGTTCTTCTCCTCGTAGCGGATCTCGCGGTAGCCGCCTTCGCTGTCGCGCGCGACCTCCGGTAGTCCCACAACGGCCTCGCCCAGCAGCCGCGTCGCCGGCAGCTTGAAGGGGAAGACGCTTTCGGGATCGCGCAGGCGCCCGATCCATACCGCCCCGTCGACTGTGGCGCGCGCCACCGCCGGGCCGCTTCTGGCGACAAGCGCGCCCGGCGCCCCGGCAAGTCCCGGTGCGGGATGTGCATCATGCAGATAGGCCTCGCGATCGAGCAGCGTGTCGCGGACGCCGGGCGACCCGTCGGCGCTGGCAATCTTGCGCAGCACGGTCTGGGTGTCGTCGCGCTGCCAATCGATGGCGCGGTCCTCTTGCCGGCAGAGCGGGCGCCAAGCATCGGCATGCGATCCATCCTCTGGCAGCGGGCCCAAGCCCTGCTCATAGCGCGCCAGCGCTTCGAGCACGCAGCGCGTCGCAGCCTCCGTCACCTCGCTGCGATAAAGGCTCGACTTGGCCGCCGCCCGCATGGGGAACTCGGCGCACCCCCACACCGGTCCTGCGTCCATCTCCGCATTGGCCTGCAGCACCGTCACGCCCCAGGTCTTGCGCCCGTCCAGGATCGCCCAGTCGAGCGCAGAGGGTCCGCGGTCGCCGCGAACGCCGGGATGCACGACGAAACAGAGCCTGTTGCGCCAGACGGCCTCGGGGATCGCCCGCTTCAGGAACGGCGCAACGATCACGTCGGGCTGAAACAGCGTGACCGCCTCACATGTCACCTTGTCATTGATGTCGAGTTCGACCGTCACCTCGTGACCGCGCGCTTCCAGCTCCACGAAGACGCGCTGCGTGAGGCTGTTGAAGGCGTGGGTGAGGAGGAGGATGCGCATTATTAGCAGATCCTCGGCAGTTGCTCTCCGGCGAGCCAGTCGACGATGCGGCTGCCGCCGAACTCGGTCTCCATCTGCACAAACGAATTATCGTCGGCGACGACCTCGCCGATGATCTGCGCGTCGCGCCCAAGCGGATGCGCGCGCATCGCGGCAAGCAACCGCTCGGCGTCCCCGCCTGCGCAGATGGCAACCAGCTTGCCTTCGTTCGCCACATAGAGCGGGTCGAGACCCAGAAGCTCGCAGGCCGCGTGCACCTCGGGCTTGAGCGGGATCGCCGGCTCTGAGATGCGCATGCCGACGCGCGACTGCTGCGCCAGCTCGTTCAAGGCGGTGGCAAGACCGCCGCGCGTGGGATCGCGCAGGCAGTGGATCTGCGGCACCGCCGCGACCATATCGGCCACGAGCCCGTGCAACGCCGCCGTGTCGGAGCGGATCTCGGTCTCGAACTCCAGGTTGGAGCGCTTCGACAGGATGGCAACGCCGTGATCGCCGATGGTGCCCGAGCACAGGATCTTGTCGCCCGGGCGCGCCTTGTCGCCGGAAACGTCGATGCCGTCCGGCACTGCGCCAATCCCGGTGGTGGTGATAAAGATGCCGTCGCCCTTCCCCTTCTCGACGACCTTGGTGTCGCCGGTGACGATCGGCACGCTCGCCTCGCGCGCGGCCGCCGCCATGCTGGCAACGATGCGCTCCAGATCGGCGAGCGGGAATCCCTCCTCGAGGATGAAGCCGGCCGATAAATAGAGCGGCCGCGCCCCCGACATAGCGACGTCGTTCAAGGTGCCGTGCACAGAAAGACAGCCAATGTCGCCGCCGGGAAAGAAGAGAGGCGAGATCACGTGCCCGTCCGTGCTCATGACGAGACGGCCGGCGGAAACGTCGAAGGCCGCCTGATCGTTGCCGGCCGCCAAGAGCGGGTTGTCGAAGTGCCGCACGAACAGCTCGGAGACGAGCTGCGCCATGGCGCGCCCGCCCGAGCCGTGGGTCATGTCGACGGCGCCTGCGCGCATATCGATGCGGGAGGAGAAACGCGTCATGATGGTCATTCGGCAGCCTCCTTCTGTGCCGGCACCGCGCGCCTGGGCGCACCCTGACGGAAGCGGCCGTAACTCCAGTAGGCCGCGCACGCGCCCTCCGACGACACCATGCACGAGCCGATGGGATTCTCGGGCGTGCACACGGTGCCGAACAGCTTGCAGTCGGTGGGCTTCTTGGCGCCGCGCAGGATCGACGGGCACTCGCAGCTCTTGGCGTCGCGCACCTTCTTGGTCTCGATGGCGAAGCGCTTCTCCGCATCGAAGTCTGCAAACGCATCCTTGGTGCGCAGCGCGCTGTAGGGCACCTCGCCCAGACCCCGCCACTCGAAGCTGGGGCGCAATTCGAACACCTCGGCGACCAGCGCCTGCGCCTTCAAGTTGCCCTCGCGCGTGACGACGCGCACGTACTCGTTCTCGACCTCGTGGCGTCCTTCGTTGAGCTGGCGGATGACCATGAGCATTGCCTGCATGACGTCGAGCGGCTCGAAGCCGGCGATCACGACCGGGCGCTGGAACTCTTCGGCGAAATACTCGTACGGCCTCGAGCCGATGACGGAGGAGACGTGCGATGGCCCCAGGAAGCCGTCGATCGCCACGGTGCCGAGCTCGCGCACGTCGGGGCTCTGCAGGATGTGCTGGATGGCAGCGGGGGTGAGCACGTGGTTGCAGAAGACGGAGAAGTTCTTGAGCCCTTGCGCCTTGGCGTCCCGCAGCGCCACCGCCGTCGGCGGCGTGGTCGTCTCGAAACCGATGGCAAAGAACACGACCTCGCGGTCGGGCGTCTCGCGCGCAATCTTCATGGCGTCGCGGATCGAGTAGACCATGCGGATATCGGCGCCGGCCGCCTTGGCTTTGATCAGGCTTTTGCGCTCGGACGCCGGCACGCGCATCATGTCGCCATAGCTGCACACGATGGCGCCGTGGCGCTCGGCCAGCTCGATGGCGTTGTCGATGCGCCCGATGGGCAGCACGCATACGGGGCAGCCGGGCCCGTGCACGAAGCGCACGTTCGCCGGCATCAAGTCTTGCACCCCATAGCGGAAGATCGCGTGCGTGTGGCCGCCGCAGAACTCCATGACGTGATAGGTGCGGGCCGTGTCCGCCTCGCGCACGATCGTGGCCGCCAGCCGCTTGGCGAGCGAACCGTTGCGGAACTCGTCGACGTACTTCATGCGCCGATCTCCTCAAGCGGGTCCTCGCCGGCTTCCTCGATCATCTTCAAGGTGCGCTCTGCCTCCTCTGGCGACACCTTGTGCAGGGCAAAGCCGACGTGGACGAGCACGAAATCGCCGATGCTGAGCTCGTCGAGCAACGCCACCGAGATCTCCTTCTTGACGCCGCCCAACGCGACGACGGCCGTCTCCTTGTCGCGGTCGATCGAAACCACTTCGGCGGGAAGCGCGAGGCACATGGGCTCTAAGCTCCTTGGACCGCAGCGGCCGCCTGCGCGGTCTCGCGCCCGGTCATCGCCATGGTGCGGGCAGCGCGGATCCATTGCAGCCAGGCATCAAGTCCCTCGCCGGTCTTGGCCGACACCTGCAGCACCTTGATGCGCGGGTTGACCATGCGCGCGTTGGCGATCGTGGCCGCCACATCGAAATCGACGTGTGGCAACAGATCCGTCTTGGCGAGGATCATCAGGTCGGCGGCGTGAAACATGTCGGGGTATTTGAGTGGCTTGTCCTCGCCCTCTGTCACCGACAGGATCACCACCTTGTGGGCCTCGCCTAGATCGAACGCAGCCGGACACACGAGATTGCCGACGTTCTCGATGAAGAGCACGCTGTCGTCGGGCGGGCTCACGTGCTCGACCGCGTGCCCGACCATGTGCCCATCGAGATGGCAGCCTTTGCCGGTGTTGACCTGGATCGCGGGCACGCCCGTTGCGCGGATGCGCGCGGCGTCGTTGGAGGTCTGCTGGTCACCCTCGATGACGGCGACCGGCAGCTCCTCCTTCAAACGCTCGATCGTCTTGACCAGCAGCGTGGTCTTGCCCGAGCCGGGGCTCGAGACGAGGTTCAGCGCCAGAATGCCGTGCGCGTTGAAAAAGGCGCGGTTGTCGGCGGCGTAGGCGTTGTTCTTGGCCAGGATGTCCTGCTCGATCGCGACCATGCGCGCCTGGCTCATGCCGGGCGCGTGTGCGTGCGCCGGCCCATGCCCATAATCGATTACCCCATCGCCGTGGTGAAGGTGATCGTGGTGCGCAGCCCCCTCGTCATGAACATGCATGTGCTCATGATCGTGGGCGTGCTCGTGCGTGGTGCCATCGCCGTGCTTATGCTGGTGCGAATGGGAGTGCGCGTGAGCGTCGCTATGGCTATGGCCATGCTCATGCTTGTGATGAGCGCCCTTCTCGACGCGCGTCTCGCCCGCGCCGCAACCGCATACTGAGCACATCAGTCGACCTCCAGATCCTTGATCCTCATCTCCTCGCCGGCCGTCACCTGCAGTTGATGGCTGCCGCACTCGGGGCAGGCATCAAAACGCTGACTGATCGCAACGGTCCGCTCGCACGGCAGGCACCATGCCTGCGCCTGCGTCTCGATGATCTCGAGCACGGCGTCCTCGGCGAGCGTTCCCTTGGTCACGACGTCGAAGGAGAAGCGCAGCGCCTCCGTCTCGATGCCGGAGAATGGGCCGATCTCCAACCGCACCTTCCTGACGCGCGAATAGTGCTGACGGCGCCCCTCGTCCTCGAGGATGCCAAGGATGCCTTCGGAGATCGCCATCTCGTGCATCAGTTCACCTTGAGCTCGTAGCCGACACAAGGATCGACCGCGGTGACGAAGAGATCGGCGAGCGCGCGCACGTCGCTCCCGCGACCAGCAATGTCGGCGAGACCGTGGGCGGCCGCACTGTGCCAGTGAAAATTCCACTCCGTCGGCGCCAGGATCGCGTAGCGCCGCACAATATCGTCCTCGATCTCGACGCCGTGCACGAGACGGCCGCGCGCGGCCTCCACCTGGGCCAAGCCGCGCCCCGAGCGCGGCGTCCGCTGCGATGTCTCATTCTCATCGGCGTCGGCGGCGGGCGTGGATGCCGCTGACAGCTCCTCCACCAACCCGGTCATGATGCGCGGCAACTCAACGATTTCGACGAGGCGCGCGGCAATGCGCGTCAGAAGGCCGCTGCCATAGCGCCGCGCCAGCTCGCGAACGAGCGGGACCTGCGCCTGGCGGGAGAGCGCGCTCGTCTCGCACGGAACACCCTGCCACGTCGGCGCCGCCACGAAGTCCTCGTTGTCCCCGCCCAGAAGCTCATCGGCGAGGTCGTCGTCGGCAAGCTCGGGCAGGAAGCGTGTCTCGGCGCGTCCGGCAGCGGCCCAGCCGCGGTCGAGCACGAGCGGCACCAGCCGCTGCGACGGGGTCTTCGCCGCCTCGGCCCACACTTCGAGGCTCGCGGCATCGCGCCCCCGCCAGGCGTCGACCGGCTCGCCGACCACGAGGTCCTCGATCAGCCGAACCATTTCCTGCATATCCGCGGTAAATCGGGCGCGATCGAACCGGCCCCGGCCGCCGATCGCGAGTGCCTTCGCGTCGGGATCGAGCGTGCGCCTGAGGCGCATGCACAGCCGCATGCTGCGCAGCATGTCATCCGTCTGAGGCTCGCTGCCGAGGAAGCGCGGCCAGTCCATGACGGCGCGCACCAGATGCTCGCGCAAAGTCTCGACGCCGACCAGAAGCGAGCGCACGCAGCAGGTCTCGCAATCGGCCTCGATCGCCATCGCGCGCTCGCAAGCCTGGACCGAGGCACTGCCTTGCGCCAAGCCGCAGACGTTGAACAGCACCGGAAGCATGCGCACCGCCTCATCGGCATTGCGGCCGACGAAAGCGCGCGCAAGTCCGAGCGGGCGGCTCGAGACGATCGCGGCCCGTCCGCTGCCGTCGGCGGCGCGGTCGAGATCGATCGTGAGCCGGCCCTCGACGCTCATCGCACGGCACCTTTCTCGCGCGCGACCTTGCCGGTCAGCAGACCGCGACGTGAGACGCTTGAATCGAGCCGCACGGGTTGCACGGTATCTGCGTTCTCGCCGCCATCGGCTTCGGCCGCCGCATCAGTCTTGGCGCGGTCCTCGTCGAGGTCTGCATCGAACAGCGCCTCCAGCGCTGCCCGCCCGGCGACCCTCGCCGCCTCCTGATCCTCGAACTCCAGCACCGGCGAGAACAGCGAGCACATCTGATAGCGTCCGAGCCCCGTCTCCTCTGCGACGATGAAGTCGAAGCGGCCGGCGGGGAAACGGTGCACCGCGCTTCCGCCCAGCCCGAGGCTTTGCCAGGCCTCTTCCTGTTCGGCCGTCGCCGGCAGCAGCATCAGGTTGATGAACCACGGCGTGACCAGCACGGACAGCCAGTGGCCGTTCCACGTGCGCGTGTCGACGACCTCCACGACGAGACGAGGATTGAGTATGGGCACGCCGTCCATGCGCTCGGCCTGGATCTTGGAGAAGACCGCCGCCAACCGGCCGGAGATCTCTTCGTTCTCATGCGCCTCGGGCATCGGCATCCTCATCCAGAACCATGAAGCCGGACCTGGCCCCATCGCAGTTGGGGCAGGTCCAGTGGTCGGGCAGCCGCGAGAACGGCGTGCCGGCCGGGATCTGCCAGTAGTCGTCGCCGACGCTCGGGTCGTAGACGTACCAGCAGATCTTGCATTCGAGGCGGCTCCGGTCATTGATCTTCGTCGTATCGCCGCCGAAGGAGCCGGCAAAGAATCCCTCGCTCACCGGTACACCTCCAGGACTTCGCCGAGCCTCTGCGCGCTGTCGAGGAGATCCTCACGGGCCGCGCAGGCAACGCTCGGCACGTCGACGACCTCGATGGTGTTCAGCACCACTGCATCGCGCGAGTTGAAGTAGCGCACCCACCAGGCGTTGCGCGTGCCGGTGGAAGTGATGCGGCAGTTGCCGTAGCCGCGCGAAAGGATGGTGACGGAGCCTGGCCCCATCCCCTCATCGAGAAAGGCTACGTCCTCCTCCGTCAGCGGCAGCAGCGTGAGGTTGATCACGTGCGCGTCCTTGCCCGGACGGTGCGCGGCGATCTTATCGTCGAGCTCCGTTGCGAGCGCCGGCGCGTTGATCACGCCTTGCGGCAGGCTCCCGCGATGCGAGCGCGTCACATCGAGGCCGGCCGCGTGCGCGATGTCGAGCACGGCGGCCGGGAAGGTGCCGACCTCGATTGAGTCGTGCACAAGCGCGCCAGCCTCGTCGACCTCATGCAGGCGCCAAACGCCGGCGAAGACCGACTCCTGCGCTTGTATGGTATTGCCGGCGACGATCGACACCTCGCCGTCGCACAAGGCCTGATCGACGAAGGCGCGATTTTGCGTATCGAAGTCGGTGATGTCGAAGGAGCGCGGGGCTGCGTCGCTGGCTTGCGTCTCAGCCGCCGCCTTCACCTGGGCAAGGATGTCGAGCGCGCGCTCGATGCCTTGCGTCTCCTCCGGCTCGGGCAAAGCGGGCGCGGAATAGGTGCGCATGCCTTTCGGCATCTCCATGTACTCGAGCACCGTGCCGTCGTCCTCACCGGGCTGCGTGCCGGGGCCCACCATGGCCGGATTGGCGCCACTCATTGGAAGTCTCCTCGTCTCGCTTGTTCGGCTTCGCGGGCTAAGCCACTCGAATAACAGCCTTCGGGAAATTCGAACGGCGGCGGCTCACTCACGTCGCGCGCCAGCAACTCCGGGATCTCCGCCATGTAGTCGGACCAGTCGAGCACGCGCGAGAGAACGCCGAGGTAGCCGGCACCGCGCATGAACACGAGCGAGGGGAATGCGTTGAAGCGGAAGCGGCGCTGCAGCTGCCGCTCGGACGCCTTGGCGACCAGCGCCGGCGCCAGCTTCTTGTCACAGACCTTGAGGATCTCCGGCAGGATGACGGCGACGTCGTTGCTCTCAACGAGGCGCTCGGCGTCGCCGGGAAAGAACAGAACGCTGTGCTCGCTGGCGCCAAGAAAATCATCGAGCGAGCTTTCGTCGACCACGGCGAAGCCGTGGCGCGCAACGAGGGCTTCGATCAGAGGCGACGTCATAAGCTCTCTCCTCAGCTTGCCCGCTTGGGCACTTGGTCCTTGAGATGATCGGGAAGCTCCGGCTCGCGCCCGACGAGATCCGGGAACAGGTGGTCGATGTCGGCATCGCCTGCCATCGCCAGCCCCAGCGCGTCGAGCGCGCCCGTTATGAGGGCCGCCTGCTCGGCGCTCACCACCTCGCGCGCGGCATCGAGGAACACCAGAACCCAGGTGCCGGGCTCCTGCTCGCCGACGAGCGCCATGTCGATCGTCCGCCGCTCACCCTGGCCTTCGCAGATGGCGCGCCCGGGCAGGCACTCGACCACACGCAGGGGAAGCCCGATGCACATCAGCGCGCCTCCTCAACGTCTGACGCCGGCGTCTGTGCGGCGCGATCGTCCTCATGCCCCGCCGCGGCGAGCACGCGCGCGTCGCCAAAGCGGCAGGCCTCTGCCTCCGAGGGGCGGTTGCCTTCGTAAAGCTGAAGCGCAAACTCGGGCGAGGACAGCGTGGCGTCATCGCTCAAGGGCGTGCCGCGGCGCTCCGGCACGATGCCGAAGCGCTTAAGGTAGGCGAGTGCGGCATCGATGGCGGGCGCAATCTGCGCCTTGACCGCCTCGCGCAAGGAGCCGCCGTAGTCCTCAAGCTCCACCGGCTGCACACCGACGAGGTAGAGGTGCTGCGGCAGGTCGCCCAGCATCTCCGCCATGGCCAGCACCTCCTGGAAGCCGGTCTGGTGCAGGCTCATCTTCTTGGCGCCGAGGAACTTCGGAACCTCATCGTCGGCGACGAGCTTCATGGCTCCGGGCTGAAGCCCATAATCGACGGCGTCGAACACCACAAGGATGTCGGCGCGGCGCACATGCTCGATGAGATAGATGCCCTGCGTGCCGCCATCCATCAGCGTCACGTGATCGGGGAAAGCATAGGCGCGATTGAGCGCCTCGACGGCGCGCACGCCGAACCCCTCGCCTGCCCACAGCAGGTTCCCGATCCCAAGTATCAGGACTTTGGGGATCAGGACTTGCGGTCGTTCCTCCATCGCACACCCTCATTATTTTCTTGGCGAGTGTTGCGTTTCGAGACGTTAAGCAAAGGCTGGACCACTTCGCCCGATGTGGCTCAAAGCCGCGCCAGAGGCCGGCTCGTTTCGGGGCCGCTGGTCACAATCTGCAAAGAAGTATTCCAGCAATCGAGCGAACTGCAAAGTAACTTATCATGTGTGCTGCGCTGCAGCGTCAAAGCGAAAAGCAGCCATCCAGTGCCGATAAAGTCTACTTTCCAAGTATAGAAATAGGCGCCCCGCAGGTCGCGCCGCCTGGCGGCAAAAAAAGCCCACGCCTGCGGTGCTCGCCAGCAGGGTGGGCAGGGGAGAAGGAAGCGGCGCGCCGACGGCTGAGCGGGAAGAAGACCCGCCGCCGGCATGCCGCAGGGCTAGGGATGCTCGCCCTCGGCCGGGCGCGCATCTTTGAAGGTGCGCCAGCCGGAGATCATCGTCGAAAGGATGCTCTGGCGGGACATGATGTCCTCGCGCAGCGCCGCGTAGATGTGGATCATCACGAAGGTGACGATCACCCACATGCCGAGGTGGTGGTAGGTGTGCACCCATTGGCTGTTGCCAAACAGCGGGATGACCCAGCTCGAGAACAGCTCGTACTGCCAGGAGCCCATGCCCTCGCCCTGGCCATAGAGCGCCAGTCCCGTGATCATCATGAAGATGATACCCCACACGAACAGGACGTGCATGGCGAGCGTGGCAAGCGGGTTGTGCCCCATGTACTTCTTGGGCTCAGAGGCGAGGAAGGCATACCACTTGATCTCGTGGAAGAGCTCGCCCCACCACTTGCCGCTCCATACCGGCGGCAGAAAGATCTGACGCGCGTGCTCGTTGCCGGCGAAGGCCCAGTAGAGGCGCAAGGCAAACGCGACGATCAGGATGTAGCCCGCCGCGAAATGGGTGAAGCGGATGTAGCCCATCAGGAAGTGGTCGCTCGCCTCCCCCGGCATGGTCGGCAGCGGGCTGGCGATGAAGTAGCCCGTCAGGCACAGCGTGATGATCGCCAGCGCGTTGGTCCAGTGCCAGAGTCGCAGCGGACCTTCGTATACGTAGACGGAGGGCTGAAAGTGCTGGCCGGCCGTTGCTTTCATGGTCATCGGAGCACCTTTATGAGGCCAGGAGATAGGCGCCGGCCGCAGCGGTCAGGGTTCCGGCGGTGATCGAAGCAAGCCGCACCCGCGTCATGGCAAGGCCGATGCCGATGCCGGCGACGTGCAGCGTCGCGGTCGCGAGCGCAAAGCCAGCCATGTAGGAGACGATCTCGCCTGTCACCTCAGAGCCGTGCGCGTGCCCGTGATAGATGGCGAAGAGCGCAATGAGGGCAACGCCGACGGCGAGCGGAAGCTCGACACGCGCCACGATCATGAGCCCCAGCAAGGTCACAGAGAGCGCAATGCCTGATTCCACCATCGGCAGCGGCAGCGCCAAGTAGCCTGCTACGGCGCCAAGGAGCATGGCCACGACGAAGGCGACAGGCGCGATCCAGATGCGCCGCGTATGGCCCTTGTTCGCCAATGCAGACCAGATGCCGACGGCAAGCATCGCCAGCATGTGATCGAGCCCGCTTAAGGGATGGGTTATGCCGGCAAAGAAGCCGCTCGTCGGACCGACGCCGGTATGCGCCAGCGCCGGAGCCGCTCCAGCCGCCAGCGCGGCCAGAGCTGTGATCATGACAGTTCGTACGTGTCTCATTGTCCTTCTCCTCCCTCTCCTCTAGCGCACCTTAACGCGCGCCAGCTCCCGGCCGTCCTCGCTCATGACGTGGGTCGAGCAGGCGAGGCAGGGATCGAAGCTGTGGATCGTACGCAAGATCTCGACCGGTTCCTCCGGCCGCTCCACTTTGGTGTCCATGAGCGACGCCTCGAAGGCGCCGATGTTGCCCTCGTTGTCGCGGGGGCTGCCGTTCCAGGTGGTCGGAACCACACACTGGTAGTTGTCGATCTTGGTGTCCTTGATCTTGATCCAGTGGGCGAGTGACCCGCGCGGCGCCTCGCTCCAGCCGACCCCCTTGGCTTCCTTGGGCCAGGTCTCGGGATCCCAGCGCTCGACGTTGGCCGTGGACGAGTCGCCCGCCTTGATGTTGGAGACGAGCTTGTCCATGAAGTGGCGCTGCAGATGGCAGCAGCGCTGTGCCTCGAGCGCGCGCGCCGCCGTGCGCCCGAGCGTCGAGAACAGAGCCTCGACCGGAACGTTCAGCGCCGCCAGCGTCGCGTTGATCTGCTCGGTGATCTCCTTGTGACCACCGACATAGCCGACGACGTAGCGG
>Ga0307442_1001517_pt1 | contig 11539 bp, 16 predicted proteins | sample SalMarWE160430MG_FD_202143 | JGI IMG/M metagenome (GOLD analysis project Ga0307442, IMG submission 202143) | Salt marsh sediment microbial communities from the Plum Island Ecosystem LTER, Massachusetts, United States - WE1604-30 | ecosystem: Environmental > Aquatic > Marine > Intertidal zone >... | reverse complement strand
ATCCCTCTTTATTCTATTTTTAATGTTGTCTTCAAAAGAGAGGGACATTTCTAATTCATTTTTGCCGTCTAAGCATTTTATAAAACTGTCTGTCTTTTCTTCTTCTTTTATATGTCTTCTTGAAATCACACCTTGTTCTATTGGGAAGTAGGCTGGTTCTACTATGTTTTCATCAGCATACCACAAATAGACTCTTGGTTTATGGTCGATTTGATCTGCCCTCATTCTCATCATTGAACCTGGATTTACAAGCAATTGCCCCCTACTGTTTTTATAAGTGAAGGGGATGTGATTGTCTCCACTCACTACTAAATCAAAGTCTTTTAATTGATCTAATATTTGTTCTGGAGTTCCTTCGTATTTTATGTTTTTGTCCGTAGAACCTGGATTCATAATAAGTTTGTGTATAACGGCAATTTTTCTTCTTTTTAATGATATTTTATCTGCCAAATTAAACATCAATTTATTATAGTTTTTGATAAGGCTTTCGTCAACATCTCTAATATGCCATGGAATAAAACATCCGATAAATTTATCAAACCCTTTCACAACGAATCCTGAAAAAACAGTAACTTTCGTTGAATTTTGTAAAACAGCAAGAGGAGATTTTTCAAAACTGTTGATGTCGTGATAAGGCAAATCATGTTGTCCTGGAATTGCATAAACAAAAGACGGCAGATATTTTAAAGCTAAGGTTGCTGCTTCAAATCCTTCAGACAATGTGGTTGGTTTCCATGTATGAAAAACATCTCCAGCTACAAGTATAGGACAATCTTCCTTTAAAATATTGCCATGTTTTCCTCGAAGTGCAGACAACCCTATTAATTTGCCTTTTTGAGCTTCTTGATAATTATCCAATCTGCAAAGAGGTTGATCTAATCTTAAATGCATGTCCGCAGCTAAAATAGCGTCGGCTCTTTTATTTTCTTTTTTAGTCACTCTCATTTTCAAGTTCCCATGTGAATATGACGTTCTTATATTTTCTTAGTTTTTCAACTCCTGGAAGGACAACCCTTTCCCATATTTTAAATTTGTTTGCCAAACCGCTTCCTATTGGAGTAAGCAAAAACGTTTTGTCTTTGTTGTTCTCTATAAAAGCGATAAGTCTTTTTACTTCTTTATCAAAAACAGAGTTATATTCGGAAGGTCTATAAAAAGCAGAAGCGTCTGTTCTTGGATACTTTTTAGTGATAAATCCGTATGAATTTGGCTCATATCTGAACTGTGCTGCCCCCAAGCAGCCTTTGTGAATGGCATTGTCTCCATAGACAAAAATATGATCTTTATGTTCTCTCAAATATTTTAGAGTTATTTTCATTTTTTTGTCCTTTGTCCACATGTAGGACAAATGTCCGGCATGTGTTTGTGAAACTGTTCGTCTGTATGTTTTATTCTTCTACTTAAATAGATGATTTTATTCTTAATAGTTTCTATTTCATAAAGAATGCCTTTAAGTTTTTCTAATTTTTCTTCTTCTCTTTCTAATTTCAAAAGCACACTATCTAAAGTCAATAGCTCACTTTCTCCATCCCTATCTTTTATTAGTATTAGTTTTATATGGGCGCTTTCATAATTTGACTTTATTTCTTGTAAATCAAAAATTATTTTTTTTGATTTACTCAATTTATTTACAACGCTTTCCAATTCCTTTAGATCATGTTCTGCTTCATCAACGTATGAAAATAAGTCAAGTTCATTATGTATTGAATGAATGTTTGCACTCAGTTCTTCCAATTCCAATGCTGTGTTAGTTGAAGAAGCAATTCGCTTCTCTAATGATTCCAATGAATTTAAACACTGCTCTTCGTCGTCTAATCCTGCATATTTTTCATCAATCTCTTTTTTCTGTGCGTCTGTTTGGGCTTCAAGCGTTGCTAATCGTCTTTTTGTCTCTTTGATAGTAGAACTACTATTGGACATTGTTGTGTCAATTATATCCAGGTTTACATACTGATTTATTTGTCTTGCGACTTCTCCTGGAGACATAGGAGGCAACAGAAAATGGCCGTCAAATTGTGTTTGAATGTTAATAGGATTAATGTTTAGGACTTTTTGCACTTCTAAAGGAACACCTTGCTTGGCAACCGCTTCAAATTCTTTAACTGTTCCGTCCTTGTAGTTTATAATATATTTGTGTTTTTTGTCTTTGATTCTGGAAACAAAGCAATTGTCCATTTCTATGGTTACAGAAGTGTCTCCCCCCCACCTTGAACAGAATGAGTTTCCAGATGGTCTGTTTGTTACAACCCAAAGAAGCGCTCTGATAATAGCGGACTTGCCTTGGTCTGATTCACCGTAGATTACATTTACTCCCTGATCAAAAATTAATTTTGTGTCTTTATGGCTTTCAAAATTTTTGATCTCTATAGATTTTATCATGAGAATAGTCTGTCCCTTATTTTTTTACAAACTTCTTTAAATTCCTTTTGTGATTTCCCATAATTGATTGCTGCTGATCTTGCTGCATCTAATTGAGAAATTTCTTCATTCGTAAAATGACTATAGGTCCATCTAAACGCATTGTTGGCTCTTTTCTGGTTTTCTGGTTTGTTTACCACAGCATTGGCAACAAATGTTTCAAACATTCGTTTTAGGCATTTTCGTGGGTTCATATACCTTCAACTCTCCTTCTTCCAAATTCACAAAGCAACAAAGCGTCTGCTTTTCCTATGTCTTTTTGTTGCACCAGATCCTTACGACATTGTGGAAAGAGTTGTTGTGCTACAACCAAAGAAGCTTCTTTGTCTTTCATGCCTTGCATTAGTTCTTTTTTCCAAGATTGTGGAGTTACTAGGGTACAAGGAAGATGATATGCAGCAATTATGCCTTTCCAAAGGCCATAGCCAGTTCCAAAAGAAAACATAGAAGCCACGCCTTGTTTAGGCATTGCTCCTACTTTTTCAAGAAACACATGGCAGGTGGGTCTCCCCCCTCCATAAAAATCCTCCAGTATTTCTGCCATTGAGTTATCAAGATATTCTTTTCCTTTTTTTTGATTTCCTTTTTTGGTTTTTCCGCTCTTTATGACTTCTACAAAAGGAACATCAAATAACTCTATTTTATTTGTTAAATCTCGCCACATTATGCATACAGCTCCATTAAACCCTGGATCGATGCCAATTATTGCTTTCTTTTCGTCTAGTCTCATTGGTATTTGTTCTTTCTGTTTAATTTAAAAGATTCTTCAATATCATGCCATGCTTTTCCTACAAGTCTGCTTAATTTAGTCTCAAGATTGTTTTTTTCAATGTGGTTAATAAGGCGTTCCTTTGTAGCTTCAATTTCAAAATCCGACGATGAAATCAAACGGCCTCCCTCTTTCTTTTCAAAAACATCAGCATCAATAAGAAAATCGATGTTGACTCCTACATCATCTATTCCATAATCTGTGTAAATGTCAAATTCAGCTTCTCTAACTTTCCCTGTTAATTTGTTCTTTGTTACTCTTACTCTTGTACGGTGGCCAATTACTCGCTCAAATTTGCCTACTTTTTTCTTATATGTTTTTATAACAGCAAGCCACATTTCATATGATGAATAAAACTTCAAAGCTCTTCCACCGGATCTTGTTTTTTCTTGGAAAGAGAACGGATCAATATTATCCCTGGTTTGAGAAAGAATAATTAGAATTGATTTAGTGTTTTCTAATTTTCTAGTTATAGAACCGAGTACGTTTGATAATACTTTTGGCTTCTCCATTCCATAACTGCCTTTTTCTTTGTTTCCTTTTAATGCATTATCTAATTGCTTTTCAGATTCTTTAGTGTCTAATGAATCAAGAGAATCCAATATATAAATAAACGGCTTATCAGAACTAAATAATCTCCATACATTAATTTTAAAATCATGAATATTTATGGAGTGTTCGCCAGGAGGATGCTTAATCCGACCTTGAAGTGTTTTTCCAAACATATTAGCAATGCCGGTTGTTGGAGAGGCTTCTGCTCTATCATAATAAATATCATACTCACTAAACTCTCTGCGTAGAGCTGCCTCAGCCATGATTGAATGTGCTAAATACGTTTTACCAGCATGAGAATCCCCTACAATGTTGACTAGAATGCCAGTTGAAAAAGCCGCCCTAATGGTGTCTGAACACGCCAGATTTAGCTGTGTTGATCCTGTAGGAAACACAGGTGTCTCCAACTTAATAGCTTCTGGCGAACGCTCCGCTGATTTTTCAATTTCCTTTGCAATCTCCGTTGTCTTTTTCTGAGTCCTCATAAAACACCGGCTCCTCTTCTAAAAATCTAAAAAGCTTTTTAACTCTGACATACCAAAACTTTCCTATTTTATAACCAATTCCAGTCTTTGCACACCAATTTGCCATTGTTGTGGGTGTGCATGAGATTCCAAGTTCATTTGCTATTTTTACAGCTTCTTTTAGTCTAATATACTTTGGGCGCGTTTTTTTATCTACCTCCCAAATTCTTTTCCATCGAGGCGGCAATCCGGGAGGATTTTTTCTCATTCTTAAAGACCTTTAAATGGCAGTGCTTCACATACAAATCCTGCTGCTCCTTTATGTCCACCACCACCAAACTTTTTTGCTATTTCTGAAACATCCACAGTTTCAGAATAAAGACTGACTGTAAACTTCTTGCCATCATGAATATAAGCAATACAAACTGGATATTGTTGAAACTTCTCTCCAAATCCTTGTGATCCAAAATGATACATGTTTGTAGCAAACGCTGTGTGTCCATCTATAAAAGTATTGTATCCATAACCTTCTCTAATGTCTTTACAGTAATTGTTTCTATATTTAATACAAGATTTTCCAATCCACAAAATTTCATCAACTAGGGTGTCCTGATCAAATTGTTTACTAAAATTTAACAATACGCTCCAAAAATCATCATGAAAAGGCTGTGTGTCAAATGTTTTTATCCCCTCATAAAATTTAAGACAAGCTGGAGCCAACTCCATTCTCCAGGAATCATAATCTCCAATTAGTTCTACAGCTCTTGGAATGGCCCTATCTGGGAAACAAAATTTCCATGTGCATTCGCAACCTGAAAGACCTTTTTTTGAGAAATCGCGATAACCAGCAAGATCATCATATCCATATTCTTTTGCTGTCACATGATGATCACACCAAATTACCTCATCTGCTCTTTCACGAATCTTTGCCATTGTCTCAGGTAAAAAACTGAAATCAACTACAGCAACTTTATCTCCTTTTTTAATAACATCTATGTCAATTTTACTTTTATAATCAACTTCATGAAAAACGATGTCGGAGGTCTGCGGCCCCCTATCATGCCATTTTACCATAATTGCAGCGGCACATCTTCCATCTGCATCATTGTGGTGAAATATATGAAACATTGTGTTCTCCTTTATTTTAATCAAACTTCAACATATTTTGCAACGTCAGCACAAATAAATTCATCAAATTGGAATACAGCTTCTTTAAACTTTTCTGTTTCAGTTGCGCTTAATTTTGGCATCATTACAAAAGGCAATAAACGATATGGGATACGAATGATCGGACCACACTTTGTTTTGTCCCACACAATCATTTTGGACCACCCATCTTTAGTAACAAGTAGTGTGTTCATTGTTCATTCCAAGCCTTCCTTGAACTTAGTCTTTCCTTCTGGACGAAGGTTGTGTATTTTTTGCTTTCTCTTTTGTACAAGCTTCCCAAGTGTCTGTATCGCAAGCAGAACAATCTTGAGTCATTTCTGTATCTGCACCAAACTTATGGCCGTGTGGACAATCAAATGTGTTCTTTTCTTTTGGCTCTTCTTTTGGCTCTTCTTTCACAGTTCTTCTGCGTCTTGCTGGAGCTTCTTCGGCAATAGTAGGTTTGTTTTCTTCAACAGAAGATCCTCGTACTCGTTCGCGTCTGTGCTCACGATCAACATCAAATACATGGTCTTCTGGTTCGGCAACAGGTTTTCCTGATTCAATTTCACTCACATCATCGATCCCCAAGAAAATTGCTTTTAATTCATCATAAGGAAGAATATTTAAAACAGTGTCAAGATCAACAGTGTGTTTTAAAATAGAATCTGTATAAGGCTCTCTGGAAACAAAATTCATTTTCCAAGCCTCAAAGAACTTGTGTCCCATAAAGCTTTTTTCTTCAAACTCGGTTTTAATTGTAAACCCGTTTGACAATAAAAAGAAACCGCTATGTTCTTCGCTCATAGTTGTCAGTTCTTTTCGTAGGAGTTTACCAAAGTTTCCCATTGATGTGGCCCACAACATAGGAGCAAATTCTTTATTAACAATTGCGCCTACGTCAATATTAAACAACTCTTTGGCGTGAAGCTTCAATGCTTTAATTATTTTTTCATCCTCGCCTTGTTTTTCCAATTCTTCTTTGTGTTCACAAATTGGACATCTTTTATTAACTGTTCTGGGACATACATAAGGTCTGCCTTTGCCGGGACCAATGCCGGAATGAATAAAGAATTTTTTCTGGCCCCAAAGATCTCCTTTTTGCACATATTGATGATTTGAAATAGACACTTCGTAGGGGATAATATCAATTAAATACATTCCGGTTTTCGTAGGCCCCTCCCAAAGCTCCGCTCCTTCAGGAAGGTTAAAAAAACTTCCACCACCTTTTCCAGCATCATCTTCCAACATCCTTCTAACACCACTGCGAACTGCGTTTGCTTCTCTAGCCATGTGTTTTCTCCTTTTTATTTATTATCGTTTTCCTGAAGTTGAGTGACCTATTCTTTTCAAAACACCGTCTTCTTTTTTATAATAATCACTTATGTTGCGCGGCTCTCTTGGTCCTGCAAAGTAATTCATTCCTAATAACTTAACTTCGTTTTCCAAAGCTGTCTTTCTTTGATCAAACGCTTTAACACCAGATGCCAATAAATCGACCACCAACTCTTGGTCGAGTACGTCTTTTGCGCTTTGAATTATTTCCTTGTTTTGAATTATCAAGCTGTTAATGGCATTTTCAGTTGGTTTTTTGTCTGGATATTGGCTTCTGATTTTGTTTCCTACTTGTGCTTTTAAAACCTCATATTTTTCTTTCAGTCTTCCGAGTTCTCTTTTAGCATACGCCAATTCTTTTGAATATTTAAAGAAGGTTTGCGGTTGTTCTTCCCACTCAATATCTAAAGCGCTTAAATCAATTTTTAAATCGGTTCCAAATTGGGTGGATTCTGTGATCTCTTCTTTTGGGATTCTAGCCATATGCTCCTCCTGGAATTTTATTTATATACACTATTTCTAGTGAATATGCAACATAAATTTTACTCAAAAATTGCTTGATAACAGGCCCTAGTTAGTCCGGCGTGGTTGCTGTTGTAAAACGGATCTTTAAATGAGTCTATTATTAAAAATGCGTTTGGATTTTTGACTTTTAATAAAACAGTATTACAATAGGCCAAAACAGCAAGTCTTATTTTTTCAGGGTCAGTGTGTTGTAAACCTAATAGAATCTTTGAAATCTCAGGCCATTTTTTCTTTTGAATTAAAGCTCTACATAAGTCAATAACTTGGGTGTCCTCATTTAAAGCTTGTTGAACTGCGTTCTTTTGATACCTTGGTTCTAACTTACTGATACTTTCTAGTAAATTTAATGCCATCCTTGGAGAGCCTTTACAATTAGACATTATTGTTTCTTCCGCTTCTAAAGACAATTCTATTCCTTCCTTCTCACAGATCCTATGTAGTAAAAATGATATTCTGTTTTCTGGAAGTGTTTGTGTTACAAAGTGTGTGCAACGATTTATAATAGTTTTGGACAGCTTTTCTGGATTGGTGGTTGCTAAAAAGAAGTAAACATAGTTGGGAACGTCTTCCAATGCTTTTAAAATAGCTGATTTAGCTTCTGTGGTTAACATATGACATTCATCAATTATCCATGCTTTTTTGCCGCCGCTCAAGGGTTTAAATCTACTGTATTGAATAATGTCTCTAACCATGTCAATTCCACGAGAGTCCGCTGCGTTTAATTCAACAATGTCTTGTTTTGTGCATCCAAATTTAACTGCCATAATACGAGCCAATGTGGTTTTTCCTGTTCCAGACTCTCCAGAAAACAAAAACACATGCGGGTGTTCTGAAGAGTCTAAAAACGATCTTAGCTTGGCAACGGTCGGTCCATTTCCTATTATATCGTCAAATTCTACAGGCCGATGTTTTTGATATAACATCACTCACCATCCCTTGTTATTTCTTTTTCTGGATCTTCTGAAGAAGACAAAAAGTTTTTCTTGTACTCACATTCATCACAAACCAACCTGTTTTTTATAAGCATTAAGCATTCAGTTACAGACATGTTCTTTTCTTCCAAAGCAGATTTTATTCTCTCTATATCACCAACAGTAAAAACCATTTTTATGCTCCTTTCCTAATTTTAAATGTAAGTGTTCTTTTAAATACGTGCGAACAATGTTCCAAATTATTCGTCTGTTTTCCTCAGCTTTATTTCCTTGGAAAATAGATGGGTGGTAAGGTTTTTCTTTCAACTTGGCAAATATTTTATATTTTAATAAATATGTTGTTTCAAACAATTCCTTTGAAAAGTTTCCTTGTTTTAAGTTTAAAAGGAGTTCTCTTGTTGGATTGTCGTCGTCATATTTTATAAAATACACGCCAGTCTCCAAAAGAATGATTGCTCTATCTAATAATCGTATACAGTGGGAAGCATTTTTTGGGGAGTATCCTAATTTCTTTATTTCTTCTTTTCTCTTCTCTCCTAATTTTCCAGTTGTTTTTCTAAGTGCTCTTTGATACTCACACAAGAAATATCCATTCAAACAATGAATAATTCTGTCGTTTACAAACAATTTCCTGATGTCTCTGAGTTTTTGTCCCAAAGGATTAATATGAACAACATGCTCAATTTTAACAAATAAAGGCTCCATTATATTTGTATTGTTGTTTAAAGCAAGGTGTATGAATTTAATAAGATTATAGAGTGAAAGATCTGGTTCTTTTCTTTCAAAAGTCAAATCATTGCTCTTGATTCCCAAAAGAGTTTCCCAACGATCATCTAAATAACAACCCCTATAATCATGATCAGAATCTTTAGTTCTCAAATTATAGGTTGTGCTTCCAAAATTAGTTAATAAAATTACATGATCTGGGACCTCTATATTTTTATCATTCAGATACAGCAACATCTGGCGGCTCCTTAAAGTCTAATGGATATGTGTAAATTACGAACAATCTGGCTCGTTCTTTGCTGTTTTCAATCAAAGGAACATTGTGCTCTATAAGATAGTCGTGAGTTTCTTTTAACATTGTTTTAAATTCTGGTCCTGGTACATATCCCCACTCAATAAGATCATCTCCGGTTATAACTTGGGGCATTTTAACTTCTTCTTTTGGTTTATCCAATTCTTCTTTCACTTTTTTGATAAATCTAAAATTTTCAAGATTTTTGTTGCTTGCCATGCAGTCTGCTACGTGTAAATGTAATTCGTCATTGAAAGTTGGCCTGTAAATAAACCTTGCCAATTTTGATTTTTTCATCTCTTTTGCAAATCTAAATTTCATATGATTTGCTGTCATTTCCACAACTGCGTTAATCAATTTATTGTCGGCGTTTAAATCTTTTAAAATTTGTTCTGCCATTCCTGCGCCAACGCTATCATGTCCGTAGTAAGTTGGTTCTCCCTTTAAAGAAGTTCCCAAAGTTCCGTTTTTACCAACATCATGCAAAAGAGCGGCCCATACTAATTCTCTTGAAACACGGTTGCCAAGACACTCAAGGGTCAGACAAGTGTGTTCAAAAACATCTCCTTCTGGATGGTGTTCTTTTGGTTGAGGCATCCCAATCATTGCTTCAATAGACGGTAGAATTCTTTTTAGAATTCCGAGCTTTTGTAAAATTCTAATTCCTTTAGCTCTATTATGGTGCATTAGAATTTTAGTAAGTTCATCAAATATTCTTTCTTTTGATATGTTGTAAACAAAAGCCACATTGTCTCTTATGGATTTTGCTGTATCTGGATGAATATGAAGATCATATTTTGCAGCGAATCGTGCTGCTCTTAACATTCTCAAGTGATCTTCTTTTATTCTAATATTTGGATCTCCAATAAATCTTAAAACTTTTAAACGAATGTCTTTCTCACCATCCACATAATCTAAAATAGCTTTGGTGTCTAAGTCATATAGAAGACCGTTGATTGTAAAATCTCTACGCAAAACGTCTTCTCTAGGATTATCAACAAAAGTGACATTGTGTGGATGCCTCCCATCTGCATATGGAAAGTCATGTCGAAATGTGGCTACATCAAAATAAACTCCGTCCATATTTACCAGTGTTACCCCAAAACTTTTTCCTACTACTAAGGAATTGCTTTGATTTTGTAATTTAAAAAGAGCAACAATCTCTTGGGGTTGTGCGTTCGTCGTGATGTCTATGTCGTTACAAAACTCTTCAAAAGGATAGGTAGAGGGATGGTGTCTATGAAATAAAGTGTCACGTATGTATCCACCAACTATGTAAGCTTCGTAACCAGCGCTCTTTAAAATTCTTATTATTTTTTCAGCTTTTTCTAATGTTCCCATAATTTCCATTTGTTTTCCTTCCTTAATCCCAAAAATGCCAGAACCATTTGGCAAATAAATTTGTAGCTTTCTTGAATTTCTTATTTAGTTTTTTCAGATCATTTTCATCTGCAATAATCTCATCTCTTGCTTTTTCTCCGGCTTCAAACCCGTCAATTATTTCTTGAATTATATTTTTCCATTCCTCATATGTTAGTACATGTGGATGTCCACTCATTTCACTTTTAAACATTTTTAAAGCAGGAATGGCAATAGATAAAAAATAGCAGTCAAAATTCCAAACATCACAATCGGCATATCCTCTCCATCCACGCTGAAAAAACCATTTAATATTATTTGGCAAATCCTTAAAGAAATACCAAAAATTCCAAGGGAAAGGACGCGCTTTAAAATCAGTAAACAAATCAGAAGGCTTCATTGGTTGTTTTTCCTTTTATTTTTTTCTTTCAATATCTTCCCCATTTGATCCCAATACTCTGCTTTCCTTTTTGTTACTCCCCATTCTTCAGCATTAATCCACATGTCAAGCCTCCAAAAGTTTTTTATAATACCAACTTTGATTCACATCAGCTATTTCCATATCCACCCCCATAGGAACTATAATCCATTTAAAATGCTCAGGCAGTTCTTTTGTACATACATGTTGGATTAGATCAGACACAACATTTTTCTCGCCTGAATGAAGGTTCCAAACTTGTTCATCATGGATCTGAAGAATTAATTTTGATTTTAATTTCTCCTGTTTTCTTATCTCATTCAAACGTGTTATGGTCCATAAAAGACAATGGAATGCTGAATTCTTTGTTATTATTCCATTTGCTACAAATTGATGAAGACAATCGTCAACTACCATAGTATATGTTTGTTCTTTTTTGTCAAATGTTTTTATATTTTCTACTGTATCATACCGATATATTTCAAATTTTGGATTTTTTCTTTTTAAAATTCTTTCTGCAACATATTGTGTTATTGCTTTTCCTGAACGCAATGCACGGTCTTCAGTAATTATGTTACAAGTATGTTTGTATTTTTTTTT
>Ga0307442_1001516_pt1 | contig 11543 bp, 6 predicted proteins | sample SalMarWE160430MG_FD_202143 | JGI IMG/M metagenome (GOLD analysis project Ga0307442, IMG submission 202143) | Salt marsh sediment microbial communities from the Plum Island Ecosystem LTER, Massachusetts, United States - WE1604-30 | ecosystem: Environmental > Aquatic > Marine > Intertidal zone >... | reverse complement strand
GCCTTGGCGCTGTTCATTGCCCTGGGCGAAAAACAGGGCCTAAAAACCTCGGATTTTGTAGTTGATCTGCAGAATGATGTTCTCAAGGAGTATGTTGCCAGAGGCACCTATATTTTTCCTATTCGGCCGGCAGTGAGGTTGGCAACAGATGTGGTGGGCTATTGTGCCGAACATGCCCGCCACTGGTATCCCTTAACCTTTTGCGCCAACCACCTTAATGCTGCTGGTGCGGGTTCATCAAAGGCCGCTGCCTTTGCTATGGCCAACGGCGTATGCTACATACGGTATCTGTTAGATCAGGGCTACCAGATCGATGATGTTGCCCCATTTTTTACCATGTTCTTAGATGAGCGCATGGATTTCTTTGTGTCGATTTGCCTTTTTCGGGCTGCCCGAAGGGTTTGGGCACGGATCGTAAAGGAAAAGCTTAAGGCCCAGAAACCGGAATCGATGGCCCTGAAGATCACCGCGTACTCCCATGGAGGAGAAACGCTGCTTGAACCCACGAACAATATCGTCCGCATCACCCTTGCGGCATTGGCCTATGTATTGGGAGGCGTACAGTTTCTTTATAATGCATCATACGATGAGGTCCTGGGAACCCCCACCGAGGAGGCCGCGAAGATCGCGGTGAGGACTCAGCAGATACTGGCCCATGAGTTGGGAATAACCAATATTGCAGATCCCTTGGGCGGATCTTATTATATAGAGAGCCTCACCACGCAGATCGAGGAACAGATCTATGAGGAGTTTGTGAAGGTTGAAGATCGAGGCGGGGCAATACAGGCAATTGAAAGCGGCTATTATACGACCCATATCAGCGACGGGGCAATCAGGCGCCAAAGAGAATTTGAAGGGGGGCAGCGGGTGGCCGTCGGAGTCAACAAGTTTAGGACCGAATCCAAGACGTCTTTCGGCGCCTTTAGGATTGATCCGGCTATTGAGGCCACGCAAATAGACAGACTTAACGCGGTGAGGCATGAGCGCAATGCTATACTTGTCAAGGAAGCCTTAGCCCATGTTCAAGAGGTGGCGGCCGGTGACGGAAACCTTGTTCCACCGGTGCTGGAGGCGGTGCGTGCTTATGCCAGTGTCGGTGAAATCTGCGACGTTCTGAGAGTCGTTTTTGGGGAATACCAGGCAAGGGAGCACTTTTCGGCCAAGGGATGAGAGCGAGAAAGGCGATGAAGCGGAAGCACAGAATACTAATCGGTAAGGTAGGGCTGGACGGTCACGATGTAGGAGCCAGGGTGGTGGCAAGGGCATTGGCTGACAATGGCATGGAAGTGATCTACACCGGCCTAAGGCAAACTCCGGAGCAGATCGTTATGGCAGCAATCGAGGAGGCAGTTGATGTGATCGGGATCAGCATACTCTCTGGTTCCCACATGACCCTTTTTGTCCAAATCATGCAGTTGCTCCGTCATCACAATGCCGGTGATACCCCCTTCATTGCTGGCGGAATTATTCCAGCAGAGGATATCCTGGAATTAAAACAGATGGGAGTCGCAGAGATTTTTCAGCCTGAAACACCTACCCCTGAGATTGTGGATTTTGTGAAGCGACTTTTGAAAGAGAAAGAGAAGGATCAAGATAAGAAAGAATCTTAAAGAGATTGCGGCACCAGAGTATGGCATAAGAGGTGAAAAGCAGATGGTGCAGCCATGGTTATAGAGTCTTCACCTCAAGAGATTCCTTAAAGTCATGATTAGGTAAACAATATAAACATACAAGAAAGGAGGAAGCATCATGAGAATTTGGTGGCAGAGCAGTACAGCCATTCATGAGGAGGGGTTAAGGGGCTACCGAGAGGCTCTCACTGAGCACCTTAACTCGGTAAAGAGGGCTGATACCAAAATTTCAGTAAATGGCGTTGAAAAAGGGTCCTTGGATTTACATTTTAATTCAACAGTAGCTTTAAATAGCTTTGCCCCGGGTGGTGTTATGGATAAACTCATCCAGGCTGACAAGGAAGGCTATGACGGGGTTGCCATTGGATGCTTTCTTGATCCAGCCCTCCAGGAAGCGAGAGAACTGGTCGACATCCCCATTTTTGGCCTCGCTGAGACATCTATCCATATGGCATGCATGTTGGGGAACACGTTTTCAGGAATTGCATTCAGTGATAAACAAGCCCAATACTATGATGCTACAGTACGAAAGTATGGATTAGAAAACCACGCTGTTCCCTTTCTCTCTCTGGGGATGGACCTGGAGCAGGTTCAGAAGGGGTTTTCCGAACCGGCGGAAATGATGGGTATTTTCAAGAAAGCCGTTAAGGAACTGGCAGCAGCTGGAGTGGAAGTCATTCTACCGGCATGTGGCTGTGTCAATACGATTGTGGTGAGGGAAAAAATCACCGAAATGGAGGGAGTGCTTATCGTTGACATCAATGCCCTGCTCTTGAAGATAACTGAAGCCATGGCAGACTTCTATAAGTTGACCGGGGTGAGCCGAAGCAGAAAACTGCTCTATCAAAAGCCGACACCCGACAACATTCAGCAGATCCTTGAGACATATAACTTCAGATCGGCATGACGAAAACTATTGTTAGACAAGACCATTTTGCTTAGAATGGCGATAAGCATCCGTTTTCATTTTGGACGAAGAGAAAAGGCAAACCATAGTGTAAGAGAGATAAAGTAAACTTTTAACAGAAGGAGGAACGTAAAATGGCAGAGTGGAAAACAACATATGCAGAAAAACTGGCGTATGGTACCATGGGTACGGATTGGCAGGACAGGATCAACTGGGAGCACCTGCGCCAAGAGAGAGAGGCCAAAGGATTCGCGGCAATGAAGAAACACGGCTATGCCGCATTTATCCTTACTATGGGCGAGAACCAGCGTTACATGACGCACCTTCACCCTGGGTGTATCGCCAGTTTTGTGGCAGGCGGCGCCGGTTTCTCGATGGTGTTTGCGGAGCATCAGGACGACTCGCGGGCATGGCAGACCGAGATCAATATCGTGAAGCAGTCCCAGTTTCACTGTCCCTGGATAAAGCCAGAGAACATTCGGGCAGTTCACTCGCTGTCGCTGAATCAGGGGCCTGAGGCAGTGCAATGGATGTGCGAGAAAAACGCACAAGAGATCATCGAGGCCTTACGGGATCATGGCCTTGAAAAGGAAAAGATCGGTATTGATGCACCCATTGCAGGAATCATGCCCTATCTAAAAGAGGCAGGAATAACCGTGGAGGTGGCCCCCCATGTGTTCTATGAAGCCCGCGAGTGCAAGACCCCGGAGGAGATCAAGGCCATGATGATGGCAGGCTGTATCGCAGACATTGGATGGGGCGCGCTGGCCGATATCATCCGGCCGGGACTCAGGGAGAATGAACTCGGTGCGGCTATCGCGAGTGCCCTGCAGGGCGCAGGTGCGCAGGAGACCTTTGTTGTCTCTCTGAGAACTGGCCCGAACACTGCCCCGAATTACCTCAGCCACTCTCCTGTTGACAGGATCGTGGAGGCCGGTGATATCCTGACCTGTGATCTCATTGGCCCGGTGTATATGGGCTACCGTATATGCTATTATAGAACCTTTGCAATCGGGTTACCTCCAAAGCAGGAGGTCGTTGATGCGTATAAGGAAATCAGAGATTGGCTCTATGCAGCAGCAGATCTGCTCAAACCGGGTGTCTCGACCGCCGATGTGGTTCAAGTATGGCCGAAATCCACAGAGTGGGGCTACGACAACGAGGATGACTGCTGGACCAATGCCCTGGGGCATGGCATTGGATTGGGGCAATACGAGGTACCCAATCTGCGGCGCTCAAGCTCCATTAAGTTCCCTCAAGAGATAAAGAAGGGCCAGGTTTTTGCCCTGGAGACCTGGAAGGGCGTTGATCGCCAGTGGGGCGTCCGGCTCGAGGATGTCTTTGTTGTCACGGACACAGGTGTGGAAAATATCTATATGTGGCCCGATGAGCAGATAACCTGTCCGTGGAAGCAGCGGATCTGGTAATGGTATTTTGCATAGGGGGACAACGAAGGGCGTCCCCCTATGCCCGGAACAACGAAGGGATACCTATCTGTCAGAAAAAGTTTTAGATTGTGACCTGGAGTAGAGAAGAAAGGAGGTGAAGAAAAGCATATTTGATACTGTGTAATCTTTTCGAGAAAGATGAGGCTAAGGGAAAAAATTTATTGGCAAAAAAAGGAGGCTAACATGAGAATGAAAATAGGAGCAATTATAGGGATTGGCATTTTACTAGTAGTCGGGTTATCGCTTGCATTGCCCTCAGCTGGTATCTGTGAGTACAAACCTGATTATGTCGCCGTTACCTTCCCTGGGACCGCTTCAGTTGGGTACCAGAGCGGTAGCGCAATGATTGGTGTTCTAAAAAAGAGAACAGGGGTTCGGTTCCAGTTTACCCCTGCCACCAAGACCATGGGCAGGTTCAATCTTTTGAAATCCAAAAGGGCGCATATAGCCTGGTCTCCATCAATAGATCAGCTGTTTGCTTTGAAAGGGCAAAAAGATTTCAAACAGTGGGGTCCTCAATCAACTCGTACGCTGTGGGACTGTGGTGCTATTGATCAGGGACTGGCGGCCCGAGCAGATTCGGGAATCAAGACGGTCGCCGATATTAAAGGCAAAAGGCTCTGCTCATATCCGACCTATCCCCAAAAGCAAGCAGATGTGGATGCCATACTGGCGTACGCAAACCTGACCTGGGATGATGTTAAGGCTGTCCCGGTGAGCGGTTTTCCCGCCGGACAGCGTGCTGTCCTCGAAGGCGCTGTTGATTGTTGCATCGTATCCGGTCAAGCGGCAGCGGCCTACGAGCTCGAGGCATCGATCCACGGGATTCACTGGGTCGAGATGCCGAACGAGACGCCTGAGGATAAGGCAGCCTGGGCCCGCTTTCAAAAGATAAACCCTTCCATCTACCCCAATACGACAGGTACTCCCGCGGGTGCGTCAAAGGAGAAGCCGGTCAACATCTACGGGTATAGCTACCAGGTTGCCTGCTACGATTGGGCCGATCAAGACCTGATATACTGGTTTGTCAAGCAGATGGCAGAAAACTACGATGAATATAAGAATGTACACGCCTATCTCAAGAAATGGACCGTTGATTGGACCCTCAAATATGATAAATGGTTTGTTCCCCGGGCTGAGGGATTTATCCGGTATTTCAAAGAGGTAGGCAAGTGGACGCCTGCCATGGAGAAAAAGAACAACTACCTGCTCGCCAAATACCCACAGAGGATGACAAGGTAGCGTGAAGAGCAGCGATGCACTATAAATGAAAAAGAAATAGAGGGGACATAGCTTATGGACAAAGCAGAAAGCCAACTGTTGTTAAAATACAGGAAGCCCGCTACGGGGTGGAGGGCATTTTCGATAATATTTGCAATTGGGGGTTTATTCTTAGCTCTTATCTACGCCTTCCACTGGAGGCCTTTTGGTTTTGTGCTCGTAGATATCACGTATCTGTACTACTTGATCCTAGTGTTTCTCCCATTACTTTTTATCTATCTTCCAGCAAGCAAAACGGCCTCCAGGGGTAGTATTCCATGGTATGACGTCATACTGATTGTACTTAGCACGGCTGTTCCCCTCTATTTTGTTACTCAGGAATATGAGATACTCATGATGGGATGGGAGACAGGGGCTCCGACCATTCCAGTCATCCTCGCTATTATCCTGTGGGCGTTAATCATAGAAGCCGGCAGGCGGGCTGCAGGGCCCTCATTTTCCATTATTATCCTTGTCTTCTCCGTGTACCCTCTTATCTCCGGGTACCTGCCCGGATTCCTGTGGAACCCCAGCATCTCATTTCACCAGCTCGCAAGCTATCATACCTTTAGTGAAGAGAGCATTATGGGGATACCTCTTCATGTCTTTGGCAGGCTCTTCTTTGGCTTTATGACCTTTGCCATAATCTTACAGCGGCTTAATGCCGGTAAATTCTTCAATGATATGGCGTTGGCCTTGGTGGGGAAGACCAGAGCCGGCAATGCCAAGGTGGCTATTATTGCCAGCAGTCTTTTTGCCAGTATCAGTGGCGCCCCCATAGCCAATGTCATGACTACAGGGGCATTCACTATTCCGGCGATGAAGCGCGAGGGGTTGCCAGCATATTTTGCCGGGGCGGTGGAGGCATGTGCCTCCAGTGGAGGAGCCTTGATGCCCCCTGTGATGGGGGTCGTTGCCTTTATCATGGCCGAGTTTTTAGAGGTGCCCTATGCCCAGGTGTGTCTGGTAGCGATCGTGCCCATCACCCTGTATTTTGTGTGCCTTTTTTCCCAGATCGATTCCTATGCGGGGCGTGTCGGAATGCAGGCAAAGCCCATAACGGTTGAAGTTCCCAAGGTTTGGGTCACGTTATGGCACAATATACACATCCTGTTAAGCTTTGCCGTGCTCGTGCTGTTGCTCTTCTTCCTGCGGCTGGCTGCTCAGGGAGCCTGGATAGCCACAGGGGTGGCGATCCTGGCAGCCCAGTTCAGAAAGGAAACGAGATTGGACTTTAAGGGCATACTCCTAATGTTCGAGGATGTGGGCAGGGTACTCGGCGAGCTCATGGGTATTATGGGCCCGGTTGGCATGATCATCGGCTCATTTATCATAACGGGACTGGCCTTTTCTCTTCCGTATCAGATTGTTGGTCTCAGCGGTGGCAACATCGTGTTTATGCTCTTATTTGGTGCGATTGCCTCATTTATTCTTGGCATGGGGGTTACCATATCCGCCTGTTATATCTTCCTGGCCATTGTCCTTGCCCCCGGGTTGGTTGAGTACGGCTTTGACATATTTGGCGTGCACCTTTTTATTTTGTATTGCGGTATGATGTCGTACATCACGCCACCGGTGGCGCTGGCTGCCTTTGCTGCGGCTACCATATCCGGGGCCAGCCCCATGAAAACTGGTATCCAGTCGATGAAACTGGGAGTTGCAAAGTATATCCTGCCTTTTATCTTTATTACCAGTCCGGCCTTGATACTTCGCGCACCGGCAGGAGAGTGCGTTCATGTAATCTTGACCTGCGCCCTAGGGCTTGTAATACTCAGTGGTGGCCTTGAGGGGTACTTCTGGGGTATGGGCAACCTGAAGACACTTACCAAGGGTATTATGATCGCCGCGGGACTGCTGGTGGCGATTCCAACACTGTCTACCGATCTCATCGGCGGTGCGATTTTTCTGGCCACCTTTATTGTCGGGTTTCTCCTGCGAAAGCGTGAAAACTTTTTCGCTCAGCCGGCCCCGGGGTCCAAATATGCCCCGGCAAGTGCGTAAACCGGCTGTGACAACAACATGCGGCGTTTACCGTGGGAGTGAATACGAAAAGGGCATAACCTATTCGTACTGAGCAGTAACGAAATGTGTGTCCCAGGAAGGCAATAATTGCCTTCCTGGGACTTTGATCCGCGCGGAGGCGACTGTTTGATGTGCGGAAAGTGTAAGGGAGTATCCCAGCAACTACGCTTCAGAGCAAGTTTCAGTCATTCCGAGTGCACTCATCGTCACCGATGAGTGAAAACACCGAACAGACTCAACAGAGCGTATTCCAATGGAAGAGGGGAGATCGTCGTTCCCTCGTTGTGATAGAGAGTTTAAAAATACCTACAAGGACTGGCGTGAGTAAGGGCTTGTCTCTTTCAGTATGCCAACAGCTGGTGTAATAGGCGAAGGTCAAATGAATTCTAAGGGAGGTAAAATATGGATACCATTAAGAAAGAAGATTCAACAACGGAAGAACAAGTAATCAGGTCAGCCTGTGCCCATCATTGTGGTGGGTCTTGTGTCTGGAATGTACATGTCAAGGATGGGGTCATTATCAGATTGGAGCCCGATGATGATCCAAAAGAAGATCAGCTGCGGGGCTGTCTCAGGGGTCACTCCCTGCGTCAGCAAGTCTATGCCCCTGATCGCCTTAAATATCCCATGAAGAGGGTTGGGCCTCGAGGGTCTGGGCAGTTCGAGCGTATTTCGTGGGATGAGGCCCTTGATACGACGGCATCTGAATTGATTAGAATCAAGAAGACCTACGGGAATGCATCCATTCTCTCTGGCGGAGGATGTGGTAATGTGAGCCTGGTCCAGGGCATGCATTTTGGCATGTCACGAATACTCACCATGTTCGGCGGTTGCACCGACACCTGGGCCTGGCCTTCATGGGAAGCAGCAACGTTTGCCTCAACAGTCAACTACGGTACCATTGAAGTTGGTAACTCCCGCGACGACTTGCTGAACTCTCGGCTTATCATCATCTGGGGCGTAGATGCCGTATCGACCATACACGGCACTAACACGATGTGGTATTTGGCCAGGGCTAGAGAGGCAGGGGCTAAGATAATCTCGATTGATCCCCGATACACCAAGACTGCTGCTGTTGTTGCAGATCAATGGATACCTATCATCCCAAGCTCGGATACTGCTATGGCTATTGCCATGGCCTATGTAATGGTGACCGAAAATATCCAAGATCAGGCGTTTCTTGACCGGTATACCATTGGATTTGATCAGTTCAAGGAGTACTTGCTGGGGAAGACGGACGGCGTGACCAAGGACCCCCGTTGGGGCGAGGAGCGAACCGGTGTGCCGGCCGCTACTATAGAACAGGTGGCCAGAGATTATGCTACCATTAAGCCCGGCGCGCTTTTAAGTGGCATATCACCCGGTCGGACGGCATTTGGGGAGCAGTTCCACCGGGCTACGGCAACCCTGGCAGCAATGACAGGAAATATCGGCATAAACGGAGGTGAGGCCGCAGGGAGGTCTCTCGGCGATCAGCACCCGTACAACTGGTATCCGTTTAACTTGGGACCGACGCTCAGGGCCGGTGAAAACCCGGTTGATAAGGAGGCAGGTACTCGGGCAATTGCTATCGAAACCTATAAGGCCTGGGGTTTCAATGTCCCCAGAAGCTTCGCCAGGGTTCACCAGAACAAGGTATCCGATGCCATCTTAAAGGGAAAATCCGGCGGGTACCACGCAGACTATAAGGCATTTATCGTGTATAACCACAACTTCGTGAATCAGTTTCCCACCACAAGGAAATGGCACGAGGCCCTGAACAAACTTGAATTCATGTTGGTGTTCGAACAGTTTATGACGGCTACCGCACGGTATGCCGATATTTTGCTGCCGACATGCACCATTTTCGAGAGGAATGATCTGGTAGCCGCAGGCAACAGACCGTTTTATGGCTACCTAAAGAAAATAGTAGAGCCCTTGCATGAGTCCAAGCCACAGCTTGAGATTTGTGCCATGCTCGCCCCGCGACTCGGTATCGATGCAGAGGCCTTTACAGAAGGCAAGACAGATGAGGACTGGGTAAAACAGATCGCAACGGGAGGCGGTGATGTCCCTGAAGAGGAATGGGAAACTCTCAAGGAACGGGCAATCTATCGGATACCGCTGAGCGGGCCGTTCGTATCCTTCAAGAAACAGATCGAGGATCCTGAGAACAACCCCTTTGCAACACCTTCCGGGAAGATCGAGATCTACTCGCAGCTTCTGGCGGATAAGCACGATCCCCTACTGCCGCCTATACCCATGTATTTTGAGCCCTGGGAAGGCCGCACCTCCCCGCTGGCTGGGACATTCCCCTTGCAGCTTATCACTGTCCGTTCCCAGAGGCGATCTCACACGCAGTTTGAGACGATGCCCTGGCTGCAGGAACTTATCCTGAACGGCGCGGAGATCAACACTAAAGATGCTGAAGCAAGAGGGGTAAAGGACGGCGATATGCTAAAGATCTATAATGATCGAGGTGAAATACGGATCCCTGCCATAGTAACAGAGCGAATTATGCCCGGGGTTGTGAACGTGCCCCAGGGTGCATGGTTTAGGCCCGATGAGAACGGGGTTGATAGAGGCGGGTGCCCCAATACTCTGTGCACTGAAGAGTATTCACCGTGCGGGTCATATACGTGGAACACGGGTCTGGTTGAAGCAGAGAAGGCCAGGGACTAAGAAACGTGAAAAGTGGAGATAAAACGGCTCTTGATGGATGTATTCCGAGAGTGTACAAGGAGGTATTTAATGGAAGAAGCTACTATGAGATCGACTGAACCAAAGAGTACAGAGAAAACGAAAAGCGCTGCATCAAAGCAGCTGGGGATCTATTTCGACCAAAGCCGATGTGATGCGTGTTTCTCGTGTGTAGTAGGGTGTAAGGACTGGCATGATGTATCTGCTGGGCCGGCAAACTGGCTGAGGGTTTCCACAACAGAGAAGGGCACCTATCCCAATCTCTTTATGGCCTTCAATGCGAATCTCTGTTATCATTGCGAGAACGCACCCTGTGTGACGGCATGCCCGGCAGAGGCTATCACCAAGCGAGAAGAAGACGGAATTGTCGTGGTGGACAGGGAAAAATGCGTGGGAAGGGACCAATGCGGTTATCCTTGTTCGCGAGAATGCCCTGCAGGAAATGATGTTCTCGGATTTATTTCCCTCATGCAAGAGGGCAAGTATGCGGCCGCCTGGCAGCTGCTTGTTGAGAGCAACCCCTTTCCCGGGGTGTGCGGAAGGGTATGCGCGCACCCCTGTGAGACAGTGTGCAATCGCAGTCAAGTAGACGAGCCTGTTGCCGTCCATTCACTGGAACGGTTTCTAGCAGATTATAAGCACAGCATACCACCGTTCACGGTAGAACGGAGAAACGAAAAGGTGGCTGTTGTGGGTTCCGGTCCGGCGGGCCTCTCGTGTGCCTATCAGCTTGCAAGGCGGGGGTATCGTGTGGTCGTGTTCGAGGCCCTGCCTGTAGTCGGAGGTATGCTTCGGGTGGGTATTCCCGAATACCGGTTGCCATCTGAGATTCTTGACAGGGAGATTGCCTTTGTTGAATCAGTGGGCGTGGAGATACGGACCGGCATGGGCATGGGGCAAAACCTGAGCCTCGAAGACCTGGATGAGTACGACGCCGTATTTCTTGCGGTTGGGGCTCACAAGGAAAAGACCTTGGATATCCCTGGCATGGAGCTGAAGGAAGTCATACCAGGTGTGGATTTCCTCAAGGAAGTGAGGCTCAATGGAAAGGCCAGTATCGGTAAAAAAGTAGTCGTACTCGGAGGCGGTAATGTTGCCGTTGATTGTGCCCGGAATGCCCGACGGCTCGGGGCAACTGAGGTGCACGTGGTGTGCCCCGAAGGTTACGAGGACATGCTTGCCCTTGCGTCGGAGATAAAGATGGCCGAGGAGGAAGGGGTGAGTATCCATGCTTCAAGCCTTTCTTGCAGGATACTGAGCGAAGATGATAAGATCTGTGGCGTTGAGTGTATGAGCCTTCGCTCTATGGAGTTTGATGAAGACGGGAAACTGCACTTTGACGCCATTGAGGGCTCTGAGAAACCGCTTCCCGCTGATACGGTTATCCTCGCCATCGGACAGGAGCCTGACCTCTCATTCCTGTCTTCTGATATTGCGGTTAAGAAAGGATTTATTAGCATTGATGAGAATGGCGCTACGTCCGATGCCAAGTTTTATGCCGGCGGTGACGCAGCTGATCCGGTGGGAACGGTGGCCTGGGCTATCGGGTCAGGCCGCAGGGCTGCAGAGGCGATTCAGCGAAAATTTAGAGGGTCG
>Ga0307442_1001514_pt1 | contig 11560 bp, 12 predicted proteins | sample SalMarWE160430MG_FD_202143 | JGI IMG/M metagenome (GOLD analysis project Ga0307442, IMG submission 202143) | Salt marsh sediment microbial communities from the Plum Island Ecosystem LTER, Massachusetts, United States - WE1604-30 | ecosystem: Environmental > Aquatic > Marine > Intertidal zone >... | reverse complement strand
ACGGATTAATTTCATTAGAACATTATGAATTAATAAAAATATACGGGAAGGAGAGTTTTATGGGAAAGAAATTTGATGATATATTGAAAAAATTACTTAAAGGAAATCCTGAAATTATTGCAGGAGCTATTATCTCAGCTGAAGGACTTCCCATTGCATCCTTGCTTCCTAAAAATGTCGATGATACGAAAATCTCAGCAATGACTGCAACTTTACTTTCCATATCCGAAAGAGCAATCATAGAGATGAAGAAGGGGAATTTCGAACAGTTATATATAAAAGGAAGCGAAGGCTATCTCTTGGTCATGCAAGCGGGCTTGAACGCGGTGTTGACAATTTCTACCACGAATGATGCCAAGCTCGGTTTAATCTTGTTAGATTGTAAAAGGACATGTAAAGAAATCGCGAAATCATTTTTAAATGATGACAAAGCAGAATAAGATTAATTGCTCTATCTTTTGAAATTTTGTTAATACGAAAGTGATTTGAGAATAATTTGGAGGAGAACGTCAATTTACAAGAATAATAAATGGTATTTTAAAGTCGTATATTGGGGCATGGCAGGTTCAGGAAAAACAACTATATTGGAGACACTTTATAAAATTACGAAAGAATCCAAAAAGGATATTGAACCCGTTGAAGATCTTAAAAAAATAGAAAAAGCAAGTGGTGCAACGTTATATTTCGATAGAGGTCTATTCCAATCCACAAAACAAAAAAAAAATTTTTATAGAGTATTTACTGTAGCAGGTCAATCAAGCTTTAGTCCTCTAAGATCAAAGATTTTCCAGGGAGCGGATGCAGTAATCTTAGTAGTTGACTCACAATCCATGTATCTGGAAGATAATGTGGAATCCCTATTGGAATTAAAAAATATTGCACAAGATAAGTTAATTAAAGAAATCCCGCTTATCGTGATGCTAAATAAGAAGGATCTCGAAGACACCATCAATGAAGAAAATTTCAAGCACGTGCTGCAAAATGAAAAATTATGGTATGAACGAAATCATGAGCTTTCCAATTGGAATCCCGCAATTTATAATACTTGCGCCCTTTATGGTCGGGATATAAATATTTATCAAAGTTTCTATGAATGTGCAAGAAGAACCATTTCATATCATGCATCCAGAGACGGAAAGGGTGGTGATGACAATTTCCCTTTGCCATATATTTTCAAACCTCCAGAACCTCCCGGAGACTTAGGACTTGCAGCTCAAACTCAATTAAAAAGTTATACTCCCATAAATGAAGAAGATCCCGATTGAGAACTTTACATCGGGAGGAGATAAGTTACGTGCTCACCTGGAGAACCTTGAAACTATAAAAAACCAATATAAATTACCTCTAGAATTACACGAAGAAGGGATTTTTAAATATAAACATGGATTGAAGTACTTGCCGCAAGAGGTTATTAGTACTCTCAAGATAAGGTTTTTCTTGACTGTGGGGCGTTTACAGGTGATTCAGCTATTTTATTTGAAAAAGAATATCATCCATCACGTATCTATTCATTTGAACCCGTTTCAGAGAATTATGCTAATCTTTTGGAAACAATTAAGTTAAATCATTTAGAAAAAGTAATTCCTATCGATAAGGGAGTAGGGGAAAAGAGTACCATAGTCAATTTTAGCTCACTCGGCGCGGCTTCATGCGTTGCTGAAGAAGGCAATGACAAAATGGAACTCATCTCTATTGATGACATTGTAAGAGAAAATGACTTTACAGTAGGCTTGATTAAAATGGATATTGAAGGTTATGAATTCGAGGCATTAAGAGGAGCAAAAAACACGATAGAAAAATTCAAACCGGTGTTATTAATCTCGATATATCATCATCCATAAGAATTGTTTGGAACTAAAAAATTAATTCAAGAAATCGTGCCAAATTACAAATTCAAAATCAAGCAGTTAACAGATATCAGACCTCTTGGAGAGATTCATTTAATTGCCTGGTAATTCATTATTTTTCTGAATATTTACGCTTTCTAAAACTTTTTAAGATCATTTATGATCTATTAGAATATCGTAATGATGAATAACTCGTTTATAAGATTCAAGGCGTGTCTTTGTTGTTGTTTCTCTTATTGAAGAGTAATGGATAAAAATCATGATTTGATAACTGGTGGTGGGAGATAAATTTCTCTTTGTTCTGTTCGTTCTAGAGATCTTGCTTCTTCAGGGCAATGGTGAACACAAACCCCACATCCAATACATTTAAGTTCATCATTATGAGCTATTCCATCCATCAAGTAAACTGCCTCGATGGGGCATTTATCAACACAAATTCCGCATCCTATACATTTATTTTCATCTATTCTAGCGATGTAGGATGTGATCGTATGAAAGGGAAAAATTCCGCGATAGTAGCTTTGAAAAAGGATGCAACAACACTTACAACAATTGCATATTGAATTTTCCTTCTTGTCAAGATTGAAATCATCATGAAAAGTCTTATGAACAAGTCCCTCCTTTTCTGCATCTTGTAAAATTATTTTTGCTTCTTCTTTTGAGATTGACTGTCCAAGATTATGTTCAATAAAATAACGACCCATGTTCCCAAAATGAAGACATCGAAAGATATCGCTTGCTGTTTTGCATGGATTATCTATGAGAGCTCTTTCAAGCTTACAAGGGCATTCAGAAACAGATATTATCTCTTGCTGGTCTATAATTTTAGAAGCTTCGTGTAAAGGAAGTACTTTTTCTTGAGGAACAGTCAATTCTTTTTCAATTGGAATGATTCTGGCAAAAATAGGCATTTTATCTTTAAATATCGGTACCAATCCCTCATAATTAGATTGAGTCAATTCGATTGCTTCTTGAAACAATTTCTCATAAAGTCGTGCTAATTTCTTTTTCTGCTCAATTGGACGATCAAATTTAACGAGAGAATACTCAAATGTATCCGCAACAGGTGGCAATAACCTGTATTCCATGATGTTCGTGTTTTCAATCGGAAAATCCATAATAATCCCATTATCCATTAATGAATTTAGTATTTTCATTAGATTAGCATCATCCATCCCTGTTTTTTCTTTTAACTCTTGAAATGTCAAGTTTGGCTTTCTAAAATTAAGCAAAAAATTCACTTGTTCTTCATTTAATAGTGTTTGGAGGATTTCGACTAAAGTTTCATTAGCTTGAAACAATGGATTTCCACTTGCTCTAACAATCAATTTTGCGGCTTTATACCATATCTTTTCTGACATTTTAAATTTCCTTAAACAATTTGGATATGAATGAAGTACTTTCTCATCATATTTATAGCTTTCTTTCACAATTTGTTGGATTAAATACTTTGTCTTCAAGGCTAAATATGGCTATATTCCTAAAAGTTTTTAAGGTGAATGTTATTAGGGAGATTTAATTAAACCACAGCAAAGGGAGTCCGTGATGTATTATTCTTGTTTTCTCTTTTGTCTCTTTCGAAAATATAATACAGCAATCAAAAGAAAAGCAATTATCACGATTATGCTTGTAGTTAAAGCAATTTGTTCGGGTTGGTTAAAAACTATGTTATCAATAAATTGATTATCCACGCAATCAATTTGCTCTATCGTTCCTTTGTTATTCGTTATATTATTTCCACGAATATTATTATTATTTGAAGAAACCAACATGAGGGGACAATTATCATTGCTAATAATCTTATTTTCTCTTATAGAGTTAGTATCACTTAGGAGAAGATAGATTCCGTATTCATTGTAATCAATCGTGTTTCCCCAGATGTCAATAACATTACTTTCTTTGATGTTAATCCCGCACCATAAATTGTGACTTATTTTATTGAATTGAATATCAATATTATAACAATCTACACATATTATGCCATCAAGATAACTATTTTTTATCGTATTTTCCCAGATCCACGTATAGGAACTACCGGTAACTCCAATTCCTTCATAATTATTATTTATCAGATTATGATCAATGCTGTTCGTTTGGCTATTATCTTCAATCGTTAATCCCATGTATTCATTATTCTCAATTAAATTATAGGATACATTACTTGCATAGGAGTGAATTATTTGAATCCCGTTAAATTTATTTTCGCTAATATTATTTGAAAGCAGGTTCATGTAGCTACAGTTTTCCATATAGAGTCCTATGGCAAATTGCGAGGACGCTCCTGTAATATTATTAGAATAAATCTTTCCATGCTTAGAATTGTTTAGGATAATATTTGCAGCATGCATGCTTGAGACAGCATTTCCGGCATTATATAGATTACAATGTTCAATTGTAAAGTATGCTAAATTAGAATTTCTTATTTCAATACAATTATTATTCCCCATTCCATTTATGTTTAAATAAGAAATGCAATAAGGATCTAATTGTGATCCCGAACCATTACACCAAGATTGAGTAACAGCCCATGACCAATTGTGAGCGTTTACTCCGTGAGCTTTAGCATCAATAAATATTGGATTTTCATTTAAGTTTGCAGTTTTGAGATCCATATCATGAAAATTACTTGGATTGAATAATCCTTCTTTATTTATCTCATAATTGGTTACGATAGATAAGTTTACTGAAAGAATCATTATTACTATAATAATTTTAGCTGACTCTAAAAATCCATTATCCTTCATTAAATACACCACATTTATGGTTAATTTATATATATTAAATTACCTATTTAAATGAATGGGTTCTCAATCCATAAATACTACAAATCACTATCATTTGGACCTCTATATTTAAATTCAAGGGTGATAATATAATGCTTATAATATACGGTTTTGATAAATATGTCAAAAAAAGAAATTAGAATACCTGTTAACTTAGAAGATTTAATGCAAATCTACACCGACTATGAAAATAGTCAAAAACATAAGGGCCCTTTCGACTCGCCCGACATCTTGCAAAATTCCGCGTACGGCTCAGATCCAATGACGCCCTTTCACAAGAAATATTATTATTCAAAGTATCGAGCCGTGCATTATTGGATAATGCTCTCGTGTTTATTATTAAGCATCATATTGTTTATAACATATTTCATTGGATTTTATGTCGTGCTCAATTTTACAGGGTTCGATGTGTGGACGAGTTTCGTCTCAAGAAATATCATGTTTTTTGTTGCTTTCTTGTATTCTGTTTTCATATCAATCCTTATTCCACGGTTCTTACTCAACAGGTGGAATTGGAAATACCCTTCGATATTAATTCCACTAAGCATCGGGATAATTTTCGCGATCTTGTCGTTTTTTGGTATTGACACAGAATCTACAGAATCACTTGTTGCAGCACTTTTTACAATGTGTGGAATTTCTTTGGGTCCAGCTTGTTTGATGATTTATCTTTCTTACAGGAATTATAGTTACATTACGGATTATGGGGGAATCCACCTGCATTTGGGATGGATATATCGGATAGCTCAGACAAATGGAAATTTAAAAGTATTAAACATTGCTATCGCGCGTTTAATTGAAGATTTAGATATATGGCTAATTGACACTTCAAAAATTACGTTAAAGAACAAGCAACAGATTCTCCAAGGCTTTTATCTCAAGATAATTTCTGAGAAGAATTATTTGGCGGAATTTTATCAAAGTTATAAGAACGATTTTGAGAGAATTTTTAAGGGATTGCTAGTCGAAGAAGTGTTGCATTCAGACGCCTTTTCACATGTGAAGGATAAAAGTATTCCAAAATTGAGTCGTACTGACTTAGAGTACCTCCGATATAGGTTAGCTCTTACTCAGCTCCCAGGAATCATAGAACTAATAGAAAAATTGACTTCAACAAAAGTAAAAATTAAGATCTACTCCACCATTGACAAAATTAAGAAAATCTGGTCGAAAATCCTTGCTGCATTCATATTCTTGGTCTCAACCTTAATACCCCTGATTTTATCTTTAGTTATATCTTGATTCATCACAAAAGGAAAAATTAATTAGAATTATTATTAGTATTATTTTCCAACTGAATTTCCTTTTTTTTTATGTATTTTTCATAATACTAAGGTTTAATACATTTGGAACTATATCTTACTTGCTTGAACAGAAGCATTTCAAGTATAAAATTAAAATTTGGTGAAACAATGTCTAATAGAAATTATGGCAATAGAACGATGCACAAAGCCACGTGTGCCGACTGTGGAAACGAGTGCGAGGTTCCATTTCAGCCCAAAGAAGGCAGACCCGTCTATTGTCGAGATTGTTATAAAAAACATAAACGATAATTTATTCTAATTTTTCTAAGTTGTGATTACTCCCTAATACTTATTCTTTAATTTATCGAGTAATGATTTATTTTTTTTTAGATCCTAATTCTATTAATTTCTCACAAAAAAGATTAATACCTTGAAACATGAAATTAATTAATTTTTTTTACATTTTTTTTTGAATCAAATAAATGAATATTGCAATCGTTTATTTCTCCGCAACGGGAATAACAAAAAAAATTTCAAGTCATATTGCTACGGTTTTAGAATCAGAGGGAAACTTTCTAAACCTGACAAACATAATTAAGCCTGATAATAGGAAATCTCAAATTGATTTCTCTAAATTTGATGCTTGTATCTTTGGATTCCCAGTCTTCGGAGGAAGACCTCCCGTTGTTGTTGAAGAGTGGTTAAGTACACTTGATGGTAAGAACCTAAAATGCGCCATGTTTTTTGCCTATGGTGCACGAGATTTAGAATGGGCACATCAGATTTCTTACTATTTATTAACAAGAGCAAATTTTCAAGTAGTCCTATCAGCAGAATTCATCGGAAGTCATTCATTTAATGTCGCAGAAGGATGGTCACTTGCAGAAGATCGTCCTAATGCCTCAGATTTAAATGTAGCTGCAGAATTTGCACGAAAATCAATTATTCGATTTCAAGAGCCCACTGAGTTCAAAATTGATTTAACAGGATTTACTTATAAACCTTTAGAAGTTAGTGAAACTACTGGATCTTGGGCTAAATTCTATCCTTCAAGAGAAGAGAAAGAATGTAGCATGTGTTATTTATGCGAAAAAGAGTGTCCAACAGGATCTTTTGATGCAAAGGAAGGGAAATCTAACAGAAAATCGTGTATTACGTGCATGCATTGCGTGAGCATCTGTCCGGAAAAAATTATCAAGATAGGGAATGTATCTAAATTATATAAGAGATTTATGAAGCGATTTGGGTTAACTGAGGAAATAGTTAAACAAAAAAGAAGTAAGATTATATTTTAGTTATTTTTTATAACTACACATAATAGCAAGCTATTGAAATACTTCTTTACACGCATATTGATTGATTAGATCGCAGAGCTATTGCATCAAAGATACCTTTGGCTTGATCTATTGAATAAATATAGGGACAGACGTCTCCAAAAAACCTTTCGACCATGTAATGCAGATGCGAGTAGTAACCCGAAAATAATAACGTTGCGATCCGCGTTCCAACTTCTATTCGTTGAAATAATGAAACTCCAATCGATTCCCTTTGTAACGTATTATTATAAATATCGTCTCCAGGAAAATTTGGCTCTAAAACTAACTTCACGTTCCAACCCCAATTTATTTGAATTTGAATATCAAAAAGTATATTTTTAATAACTGAATTCTCATTTTGGTGCTCGGTTATTGCAACAACCGTTCCCTTAACTGGTGATATAATTGTAACTGATGTGTTTATGACCAAATCAACACCATTATGATGAGTACCTGGACCGCTCCAATCTTCAATACCATAGGCACTCATTGAAAATATATTATCTTCTTCAAGAATTGGAAAATCTAATAAGGGCTGGCTGAATGTTGGTGGAACACCTAAAATTAAAGCATAAGTTAGGGTTCCTCCTCCTATTATTACGAGGATCAAACCAATAATCTTCTGTTTCTTTGAAAACTTCATCTGATTATTAGTTATTTATCTGTTCGATTTTAAACTTTTTTAACTTACAATTTAAGATCTTATCAATCAAACCTGCAAATGAATCACGATTCTGAATATGATCAAATTCCATAAAAATTTTTGAGTATAAAATCTGCATCAGGAACGTCTAATCTACGATAATCATTAATTAATTTTCATTGATCATAAAATTCATTTCTCAGAGAGATATTAAATTTCCCCTTATTTACTTCAAGCACGCAAAATGATAACATTGACTCCTGAACAGAGCATCCGACTAATCCCGGATTGATAAATGACTTCTTTTTCCAATGGAGATAAAGCTGGTGGTGAGTATGTCTAAAAAAAATGAAATCCATATCTTTCGGATAATCCCTCACGAATTTGCTAAGTGATTTTTTACTATATAATAAAGGGAATTCCCACATATTGCTTCGGTCCGCATCATAGATTCGCGAGTGTGTCATTAATAATTTTTTCTCATTCAACTTCAATATTTGAAAAGTTGGGATCTCTTTGATTCTAGCGAGCAATTTAGGACCAATCTGTTTTTTAGTCCAATCAGAATGTCCCGTTTCATCTTCTCTGGTGACCACATTTAACTTTTCTGTAATTATAAGCTCATTATTTCCGAGGATATTAATAAACCGATCATCATTCAGAATTTCCTCAGCTACTTCTTTCGGATGTGGTCCAATTTGAAGAAAATCTCCTAAATTTAATATGAATTTTATATCAGATTCTTCTTGTAAAATTGAAAGGAATTTATCTAATGCGTGTTTATTTGCATGAATATCGGAGACAATGGCTATTTTTTCATGATCTTCCAAATTCAGATTTTCCATATTTTTAGAATAGATCCAAATTAAATATTATTTACCTTTATCTAAATTTTCCTTTACTCTAAATTCTACAATCTTTCTCACTAGATCATTAGGAATCGGCTTATCTATCGGAAACTTGACGGTACCCTTTGAGGTTTCATACGGAGCCAATTCTTTTTTAAATACGTCAATTCCAGAGGGAGTTGGATAAAAACCAACGTGATTTTTATATGCTGCGAAGTGCACCAAGTTACCATTAAGCTTGAACGTGGGCATTTGATAACTGATCGCTTCTTTAGCCTCGGGGGCTGCCTCTCTAATCGTTTGCCTCATTTTTTCTAATATTTCTTGGACATTTTCTGGAAATGTTGCGATATACTCGTCCATGGTTTTAAATCGTTTCTTAGGTACAGCCATAATGTTCCCTCAGAGATTAAAATATTTAAATCTGTCGCTTTTATTGAAAGCTTGAGTTTTTTCAAAAAGAAAAATTTTAAGCTTAACCTAAGAAATCATTTTTTGTTCACACTTTTTTCTTTTATATAGAATAAGATCATTTTGATTCATGAAGGATATGATAAATTCTCAAATAACACTCAATGTAAAACTACAAAAAAAGCATTATTCAAATGGTCAACTTGCAGTTTTTGTACATAATTATAATGATGAACCATTGGCTGAGATTTCTATTATATGCAATTCAGTAGAACTTGCTCCAGATGAATTTGTTCTCAAGGATTATGCGGAAAATAAACATCTTGTTCAAAAACTTTTTGATTCTGATATGATTATTCAAACTGATCGGTTTATTTTAATTGGTTCACACCTTTGCCTTATTTGTCAAATTAATTCTCAGCTTGGATGATTTTCCAACAATTTTATCAATTCTGTTGATTTGTTAGCACTCAAGACTAACTTCTTACGAGAACGGGTCATACCAACATATAATAACTGTCGATCTTGGTTTGAATAATATGTATCTAATTCAGGTATTATTATTGTATCAGACTCTAAACCTTTAGTTCCATAAAGTGTTCCGATTACTAACCCGGGGGAATCGTAATTATAATCCTGTAAATCTTTCCATTCAATATTTTGACTTTTAAGATATTCGAAAAATGGGTGTTTATAATGTAGCTTTTTCATATTTAATTTGAAAAGCACTAATATTTCTTGAGGACTTTTTAAAGAACGAGCTATTTTTTCTGCAAGCTTAATGTATTCCTCTTCTCGAGTATCAGATATGAAAATTTCAACAGTTCCATGATTTCCAATAAATTGTTTCGTTGACATAAACTCATCAAATTGACCAATTAAGTCGGTTATATTCTGAGGTAATACTTTCTGAGCAATTATTCCTATTTCGATTGGTATTCGATATGATTTATCAAATCTTTTCACTCTTCCTCGTGCTTGTATTCCAACACTCAACCAGGTAAACCTCTTCCGAGCATAAATTCCTTGCAACCCATCACAGGTAATTAATAATGAATTTGTATCTGGGTTCAACACTTGCATTATAGGCTCAAACCATACCTGTTCAAAATCCTGGGCTTCATCAATTAAGATCGCGTCGTAAAGTAGTTTATTTTCACCTTGAGATTTTATCATCTGATTTAATATTTTTGGCACAAATTCTTGAAAGAAATCATCTTTCTTATCTTCTTTCCTTGCTTTCTTATTAGCTTCGTAGTATAATGAAGAGAATTCATCATCACCATTTAGAATGTAATTCCTTGCCCATCCGTGAAATGTACTAATAGTCATGTCAGCTTCGTAATCTTGAGGATTGAGAATGTTGAAAATTTGTTTTTTCAGCAATTTGTTGTAACATAAGATTAGAATCTTCCAATTTGGATGGCGCATAGCCAAAATTCTTGCTCTCGCAATTAATTGAACCGTTTTTCCACTACCAGCAACTCCAAAAATTAACCGATGTCCTTCTCCTAACTCTCTCGCTAGTTTTTCTTGATCTTGATCCATTAATTTAACTTTATCTTCACAACTAAAAAAATCCATTAAATTTGATTGATTTAAAGTAGGTAATCGACAAGATGGTATAATATTAGCTCTAATAAGTTTAAATTGAGCATCTGAAAGCTCAATGTTCGAAGGAATAATGTCATTTAAGATTTCTTTAAAATTGTCATCTCTACTAAGTGCTTCCTTGAAACATAAATGGATTTTATTGGGAGCGATTTTCTTTATCTCTTCAGTAGCATACCCTTTTTGTGAAATTTGACTGAAAACGACTAATCTAATAATAGGTAACTCTAACTCTTCAGGAAAATGACAAAAACCAATCCGATCTTTTATTACACGCCAATATTGATATATTTGATCAAAAGGATTATCGATCGATATTAATTTATCATATTTCAACCATTCCCATTTCCCGGATTTTGATATTGTTTTGAGATATCTTTCAGAATAATCTTTAATCTCTACAATTAAAATTCCAAATTTAGGAGAAAATATAAGAAAATCGGGATGAATACCTCCAATATCCGGCTCAAAATATCCAAGAATATGGTTTTCTCCAAGAAAAACCGATTTCATCCTATTATAAAATGATCTTTCTCCATCGGTTGCCGTTAAAGGAGGTTTACTTAGGAAATTTGCCATGTCTCAAATATAGATTTAAATTTGATATTATAATTATATGATCCAATAGCTTGTTTATATAATTTAAGAAGAAAAGTAAAGATTTGTGTTGAAATACTTATTTACCATCTAGTTTATTATTGTAATTACCACTGTATATATTCAGACCGTATTTTTTTTTGAATAGTTATCGTTCATTATTAGCTTTTTCATCTTATCTAAATTCTAAGTTCAGCCATATAAGATTTATAACTATAGGAAGAGGAAAATTGATATAAATCTTTAAAAAAAAGAAGAAT
>Ga0307442_1001511_pt1 | contig 11592 bp, 10 predicted proteins | sample SalMarWE160430MG_FD_202143 | JGI IMG/M metagenome (GOLD analysis project Ga0307442, IMG submission 202143) | Salt marsh sediment microbial communities from the Plum Island Ecosystem LTER, Massachusetts, United States - WE1604-30 | ecosystem: Environmental > Aquatic > Marine > Intertidal zone >... | reverse complement strand
TGCTTACAGGTTTCAGCTGTTGCTGCATATTGGTCTGGGACTGTCTTGTGATCTTTATCTTTGATGAGGCTGTTTCCTCCGATTGCTACAATTGCCTTCTTAACCATCATAATCATCTCTACTTGAGGAATCTGTAAAAACTCATAACTTCCTCTTAAACGAATGGGTGTGATATTTCGATTGAACGCAGTTAATATTTATCTTTCACGAAGCCATTCATCGAGGTATGCAGTTTCTAATTCATCTGCTCCATCAATGCCTTTTCCAGTCATAGCATCAACTAGGGTCTTGGTTCTGACAAGTATCTTTGGATTTTTCTTCAATAGCTCCTTGACAAATTCTAGGGTAGTACTCATGATATCTTCTTGCTTGACCAATCTATCTGCAAGTCCGATGCTCATAGCTTCTTCTGCAGAAACCTTGCGACCTGTCAATAGAATATCTTTACTTCGTGATGGCCCCACTAAATGATATAGGTTGGACGCTGCGCCTGCACCGGGAAAGATTGACAAATCGACTTCAGGAAGACGAAATACTGCATTCTCTGAGAAGATCCGAAAATCGCAAGCAAGGGAAATCATGGCACCAAAACCAATTGCATACCCATTGACAGCTGCGATTGTTACACAAGACCGATTCTGTCTAATTGTGCGCATTGTGCGTTCAAGCAGTTTGAAGAAATCTTTTACTTCTTGCCCTTCTAGGCTCGTTACCATTTCCATATCGAATCCTGCGGAGAATGATGTCTCACCTTCGCCTGTGAAAATGATTGCTCGAATACTTGGATTGTTTGAGATAGATGATACTTTTTCGCTAAAGGATTCTAACATATCCTTGGTGACAGAATTGAGTTTCTCTGGTCGTGAGATTTTCATAATTGCATAGGAATCTTCAATCGTGGCAATGATTTCTCCGTTCACTAGTTATCACCTTTGGACATTTATCTAAGGAGTGTAACAATCGAATAAAACCTTCGCTACTATTTATCACATGCACTGCAATTGTCCTTGACATGCGCAGAGAACTGTCGATGGATATCGCACATTGCACCATCATCACGCATTATTTTGATTAACCTATTAATCTCAGAAGTCATAGCCTCGAACATATCCTCATTTGCTCCTTTTGTTTCATATTGCTTGATCATAGCGTCTGCTGATTTATCGAGTTCTTGTCGGAATTTCTCAGGAATGACTACTTGATCTCCGCGAGATCTACGGCCTTTCTTCTTTAATAGATACTGAGTAATTGCTGGTTCTGTCACTCCGAGCATCTTAGCAATCTCTTTTTGCGTAATTTTGTGATCTCTCTTCTTACCATCCTCACCAACTCTGGGAACGGATTTTGTTTTCATGATTTTTGCTAATTCACGTCTGATTGCTGGAAGGACGTACCATACCTCAACTTCTTGAGGCATCATCCATGTTCTTCTCTTTATTTGCTTCTTTTCAACCCCTGACATCAGTTTCCCTCGTCGGTATTCAATAACAATAGTGAATATTATTCAACTTATTTACCTAATAAGATTGCTGGCGCTGGCATCATTATTAAGTTACAATAAGCTTGAGGAAGCCTGTGTTACTGATGGAAATAGAAAGTTTACACTCAGTTGCTTGTACAATTTCAAACGCTGATTATATGATTGTATTAACTGGTGCTGGTGTTTCAAAGGAGTCTAACGTTCCTACATTTCGAGGTGAAGATGGTCTGTGGCGTAATTACAATGCTATGGACTTAGCAACTCCTGATGCATTCAGACGAAATCCTACTCTTGTTTGGGAATGGTACACATGGCGTCAAGGGCTCATCGCTGAATGCGAACCCAACCCAGCTCATTTCACATTGGCTAGTTGGGAGAAACGAGGATTGCTCAAGGCGTTAATCACTCAGAATGTTGATGGTCTTCATATCCGTGCAGGTTCTACCAATGTCTATGAAGTTCATGGAGATATTTGGGCACTGAAATGTACTTCATGTGAGTATAAAGGAAGATTAGCATCTCCAGCTGTTGGAATACCAACCTGTCCTGAATGTTCTGATAATCTGCGACCAGATGTCGTTTGGTTTGGCGAGAGCTTGGATCGAGATACAATATCCAAGGTATACAATGAATTGGAACAAGCTGATGTGTGTTTAGTGATTGGTACATCTGCATTGGTTCAACCAGCAGCAACCTTCCCACTTACTGTGAAACAGAGAGGCGGTCAATTGATAGAGCTGAATGTTGAAAGAACACCTCTCAGCTCTGCTGTCGATTTTCACGTATCTGGGAAAGCGGGAGAGATTCTACCAATACTAGATTCACTACTTAACCAGCCGTAACTAACGCTTTGAATCGAGTCTCACAAGTTCTGCTTTTCTTCTTGCTTCACGGGCTTCTCTTGGTCTATTCAATCTATCAAAGGCAGTAGCCATTCGTAGTAGCATTGAATGTGTGAGACCTGCAAGGTTTAGAAGCTTCAAGTACAAGCTCAGTGCATGTTTTCTATTCCCTTGTCTTTCCATGCACATTGCTAGATAGAATAATGCATTCTTGTGATTCGGAAATATTCTCAAAACCCTAAGCAGACTTCTCCCTGATGTTTCAATTTGGCCAAGGTGAAATTCAGAGAGACCTAGAGCCATCCAGAAATCTGCATTATTCTGGTCAATCTTAATTGCATTCTTGATTGGTTGTATTGCCTCGCTCCATTTGTTCAGCTTCTGATAGCAGTAACCTAATTGATACCATGCTGCTGAATTTGATGGCATTATATCGGTTGCATTCTTCAATGCAGCAAGTGCTTCATCATACTTATAGCGCTTAATCCTTAGACTGCTGAGACTTAGCCATGCATCTCCATTACTTGGATTAACTGTCAATCCTTTGACCAACGCTTCTTCTGCTTTTTTAACATCTCCACGTTTCAGAAGATCCTCAGCTGCTGCAAACAACATTTCTGGACTTTCCACTTGCGGTGGAATAATTTCAGATTCCTTCTTCTCTGAAATGTCATACATTTTTTCTGGTATGTCAGATTTCTTTGTGGGTTGATATTCTCTCATAGATTTCAATTCGTATTCTTGTTCATCTTCTCGGTCCTCAGGTTTTTGAAACCGTTTTCCAGCTGATTCGTACTTCTTCTTCTCGGTCAGCTCAAGTTCCCTTGTAGGAGTATATTCCTTCGATGATTTCGTTAGTGACTGCGATTCTTCCTTATCATCAAGCGTTTCTTGCGATGAAGAAATCTCATCTAGCATTTGTTCGCTAGCTGTTCCCAGTGTCAAAAGAAGATTACCCCATTCTGTTGTAGCAGTCGCCTCAATTACAACCCTTCGTGGATCTTTCCAGCTTGATCCTCGAATAATCCCATTAGCAAAAAGGATTGACCTCATTTTTGGCCATGTCATCTTCAATCCTTTGCATTGTGCTATTGCTTTCTTTCCAGCTTGCTCAGCATCTGTTTCTCTCCCTTGTGCAAGTAAAATAGCACTCAAAATTGCCCACGCAATTGGATTGTTGTCTCTTTTACTTAGAGACCTTCTAATAGTAATCTCAGCTTCTTTTTGTTTTCCGTGGGAAGCTAGATAGCACGCTACCTTAAGCAGTTCCTCAGGTGAGTCATTTTCCAGTATTAATTTATCCGACTTGTTTTGAGAACCTGCACTCCGCTCCTGTGCCACTTGTCACACCATTCCTCATTTCTCTTATGTACGCGAGGCTTAATTAGACTTCCAGTTTTTGATAGGTAACAAATAAATGGGAGATAACGAGGATAATCAACGAGGTTGAGTTCAGTGAAGGTACTTGTTACTGGAGCGACTGGGTTTCTTGGTGCAAAAACTATTGACCTGATTGTAAAGGAAGGTCATGAAGCTATAGCTATGGTACGGTCCACAAGCAACAGAGAAGGACTTCCAAAGAACATTAAAGTTCGCGAGGCTGACTTGTTTGATCAAGAAAGCCTTGAGAAAGCAGTTCAGGGTGTCGATGCGGTAATCCACTTTGCTGCATATTTTAATTTCTACCCCAGTGATGAAGAACTCATGTTCAAGGTAAATGTTGAGGGAACAAAAAACCTGATGAACGCCTGTGTAGGAACAACTGTTCAACGCTTTATTTATTGCTCCTCAACGGAAACAATGGGCCCAATCAGATTTCCTCCTGGAACTGAGGACACTGAGCTGAAACCTGATTATAGTTATGGTGAAAGTAAGGTTCTAGCAGAACGTGCAATTCGGGAAATCTCCAAGGATACTGATTTAGGACACATCATAATTCGACCCACAGGAGTGATGGGTGAAGGTGACCTCTACGTTATATATGAGGTTGCAGAACAACTTTACAAAGGGAATGTCTTTGCTCTACCATCGGATCTCAGCGCTGAGTTCATGTATACCCATGTTGATGATATTGTAGCTGGATTTGTGGCAGCTTTAACACCAATGTCTGCATTAAATAACACCTTCATCCTTTGTCCTGATGAATCAATGAGCTGGGAAGAATTCGTTGATGTAATGACAACTCGACTTGGTGTCAAACCTCCCAAGTTGCGAGTCCCTCGTATTTTTGCCAAATTTGGCATGATGCTTCTTAGTCCCTTCAAGAACAGAAAGAAGAATTCATTCTTCTGGCACGGTAAGTCTGTTGACATGATGTATGCGACTCGAGTCTATTCAAATGAAAAGGCAAAACGTATTCTGCATTGGACTCCCAAGGTAACAATGGTCGAGGGTTTTCAAAGAGCAGTTGATTGGTATTTTGAAAACGGTTTTCTGAAAAAGAAGGAATAAACAATGGACCCAATTATTGGATTTTTTCTGATCATATTACCAATTATATTGGCGTTTGTGCTTTTAGTATATCTGCGAAAAGCTGCAGATATTACTGGAGTCATTGTTTGGTTTGTGACAATCGTAATTGCGATATTAGCTTTTCAAACGGACATAATTATCGCATTTACAGCCAGTCTTGCTGGGATTGTGAAATCATTTCCAATATCACTCATGGTTGCAACTTCTATTCTCATGATGACTTTTATGCAGGAAACTGGAGCCCTTCAGCGGCTAATTGTTTTCTTCAAAACTCTCGGGGGTGGGAGCAAACCTATGCAAATTCTGATGATCAGTTTTGGCTTAGGTCTCTTCCTTGTTGGAATTGGCGCAACACCGGTATCGATGTTACCCCCAGTAATGCTAGCACTTGGTTTCAATCCGATGGTTGCAGTTGCTCTTCCCTCAATTGGCTATGATCCTCTTACAACATTTGCTCTTCTTGGAGTCCCAGTTGTTGTCTTCCGTGGAGAATACAACGCATGGACGGGTCTCGATATCACACTACCTCAAGCAGGTTCAGTATTTGCATGGTTCATGCCCGTCGTGAGTCTCGGGATAGCAATCTCAATGTTATGGATTGCTGGAGGAAGAAAACTACTAACTAGTCGTGATGGTCTAATCATTGCATCGATATGTGGTCTTACTGCAGGGATTATGGCAATAATCTGTAACGTAATATTTCCTCTAACTACCTTAACCAATGTGTTTGCAGGTGCTGCAGTCTTACTGGTTCTATTTATCTTCAACAAATTGCAAAACAAGCCAATCATCGATAGAAGCATACTCGATGAGAAGGACCTTGAAATCGAGGAAAGTATCAGTCTTAAACGAGCGAGTATTCCTTGGGTTGTGTTGGTAATTCTTAGCCTTGCAACTAATTTGATTCCTCCAGTATTCGACTTCTTATTCAGAGACCTCGCCTTTCCGGTAGCTCTAGGCGGTTATTATAATGCGAATCCTATCCCTACAAGATTTCTCTGGCAAGCTTACACACTGATGCTGATTGCTACCATTATTTCAATGCCTTTCTTGAAGACTAACAAAGATGTATTGCGAAGAACATTCTCTGGGTTCAAGAAGCGAGCCCCTCGACCAGTATTAGCTGCAGCAATCTTCTTTGCTATGGCTGAAGTTATGAATTTCAGCGGATGGATTATTGATGGATCTGGAACTTGGCTTAATCCCACAGATCTTGTGAACGGTCTCGACCCTACGAATAATATGATATTTCTACTTGCAGGATTGACACTAGGAATTGGAATATTCTATCCAATCTTAGCACCTTTCATGGGTCTCTTAGCTGGTTTCATCTCCGGGTCTGAAACCTCTGCTATAGCAATGTTCACGAACTATCATATTGAAGCTAGTACTGCCATAGGAGCTAATTCGATGGTTGTAGCTGCATCAAATGGAATTGGTGGAGGACTCGCTAGTGTGCTGAGTCCTGCTAAGATACAGAATGCTGCGGCAGTAATCGATAAGATTGGCATTGAGGGACAAGTAATTCGTTATGGCTTAGTTGTTGCACTTCTCATGACCTGGGCAACTGCAGTAATGACAATGCTTCAAGCCTTTGCATTGTCTCCGATGATTCTCGTAATTGTTGGAGTCATGATTGCGATACCTGTTGTAATCGGCCTAATACTGTACTTCAAAGGAAGCGAAGCTGATACGCAATTATAACTCATCAATCTTTGCGGCAACGATGAAGTCATTATCAAATAGACCATTGATTGCATGAGTCCAAGCAGTGATAGTCACTTCATTCCAATGGATGAAAATATCAGGGTGATGGTCCTCTTGCTCTGCAATCTCTGCGACTTTGTTCACGAACTCCATTGACTCATTGAAATCTTTGAACATGTATGTCTTGGTTATCTTATCCACAGAATTTTGTACTTTCTTCCAACCTGGGATTACATCAAGCATGAGCTTTACTTTGTGAGCTTCCAAAGGAGGAATTCCTCCCCTGCAAGGAACACAAGTTAAGGATGCGAGTTCTTTTCTTGTCGGTTTTGACACTTCAATTCACACAATGCCTTGCGCATTCATCAAGATAACTATAGCTAAGTAGGCATTTGCCCAATCGACGACTTCAGGTAGTTTCGACAATATTAAATGGTATCAGCTATATCTTACTGCTTGAGTGGCTGCAAACGACCGCTCGTTCATAGCAATTTGTAAACCGAAGTGCCAACCCAATGTCAGAGTCCAATCTTACCTACTGGAGAGGTACAAGTTTCTACATTAATCCAACGTCTCGTTGTACAAACAATTGTCTCTTTTGCGTTAGGAATTTTTCAGATGGGGTATTTGGGTTCAATCTACAACTAGATGAAGATCCGACTCCTGAAGATCTTAGTTTTGAAATTGAGAAGACTTGGAATGATCAGTTCGATGATATTGCAATAGTCGGATTTGGAGAACCTACAATCAACATTGAAGGAACCCTTGCTGCCATCAGGAAAATCAAAAGTCTGACTACTGTAGAAGTCCGTATGAACACTAATGGTCAAGCACTTTTGATTCATCCAGAGAGAGATATCCACATAGAACTTGCTGAAGCAGGTCTTGATAGAATCCAGATTTCTCTTAATGCTCCTGATCCTGATACGTATCTTCGACTTTGTCAACCCAGCTTTGGGAGAATGACATTTGACTCTATTCTTGAATTTGCTGAAAAATGCAAACCCCTAATGCGAGTAGAACTTTCTGCTGTTAGCATTCCTGGTGTGGATATGGATGCATGCAGAAGCATTGCTGACCGATTGGGAGTCGAATTTCGAGAACGAATCTTCAAAGGACCCGAGGGAGCATTAGAAGGAATATTACGTACGCTATCCACCTGATTATCCACGGCTCTATTAGTGAACAACTATATCTACATGATAGCGTATGTTTTTTTTATGGCGCTCAAGAAAATCATTGATGGAATTTACGTTAGTGATGATGGTTCTAATGGTGGAAATCATGGAGCAATTATTCTTGATGATGAAGTAGTCATGATAGATTCTGGAATGATCCACCCGAAGAGTGCTGAAACCCGAAAGTTCCTCGAATCGGAAACCGGATTACAAATCCGAAAACTTGTCTTTACACATTCACATAGCGACCATGTATTTGGAGCTCAAGCCTTCGAGCCCATAGAGATGTTTGCCTCCGAGCCAATGATGAATAGATGTAGGGAGAACCTGAAAGGGGATTGGGAGTTCACTTCTTTAGTAAAGAGATATTCAGAGATGAAGGACCAACGTCCCGAATTATGGAATGCTGTGCAGACATTATCCCTTAGACTTCCTGATACTATTTTTCAAGAACAAATTAGAATCGGCAAGAATGATGAACTCAGTATACGGTTGACTGGTGGACACACTTCCGGTTCTTCAATTATCATTGTCCCTCAGTACAATACTGTGTTTGTTGGCGACCTCATTTTCAATGGTCAATTCCCGTATGGAGGAGACCCTACTTGTGATCCTGATAGATGGATACTAGCACTTGAGGAGATTCATGCTCTCGAACTTGAAATCATTGTTCCTGGACATGGACTAACATGCGGACAAAACGAACTAGCAGAATATATTGAAGCTCTATCAGATTTGCGAGAGAATGTAAAGAACGCTTTGAAAACTGGGTTAAGTGTTAATTCCTTTATTGCAAGAGATATGGTTCCAGAATCTATTACTTCAGGATTCGAAAGATTCGGAGAAGTTACTCTAAATCACTGGTTCAGCTTCTTCAGTTAAGGGATGATTATGAAGCTGTGGGAATCTGTTTCTATTGGAAACATGAAGTTAGACAATCGTCTGGTCATGCTTGCAACTCATTTGGGCTATTGTGGTGAAGATGGAATTGTGACTGACAAACTTGTAAAATTCTACGAAGAGCGAGCACGATATCTACCTGGATTGATTGTAGTTGGAGGATGTTACACCGAGCACCTTGGTATGAGCGGTCCAACAATGATTGGTATATCTCGTGATGACCATATAGAGGGTCTTAAAAAGTTGGGTGATAGTATCCATGCTTTCAACGTTCCAGCTGCAGTACAGCTTTATCATGCTGGTCGATATGCTCATTCACTTGTTCTTGGGCAACAAGCTGTTTCTGCTTCAGCGACAAAATGTCGACTTACTAGAGAAACCTCACGTGAACTTTCAATTGATGAGATTCAAGAAACCATCAGTAACTTTAGTATTGCAGCTAATAGAGCAAAAAAAGCTGGCTTTGATGCAGTTGAGATAATTGGGTCTGCTGGCTACATCATCAATCAATTTCTTGCTAAGGTAACCAATCAACGAACAGATGAGTATGGCGGCGATTTTGAAGCACGTTCGAGATTTGTACTTGAGCTAGTCACAGAAGTGAGGAATGCAGTTGGTTCAAAGTTCCCAATTCTTTACCGAATGAGTGGTGAGGACTTCGTGCCTGATGGATTGACATTGGCTGATAACCAAAAGCTTGCTCCGAAACTTGTTGATGCTGGTGTTGATTGCTTGAATGTCACTGGAGGATGGCACGAAACCCGTATTCCTCAGATCACAATGGATGTTCCTCGTGGTCACTATGCCTACCTTGCGGAAGGAATTGCTGAGGTGGTTGATGTTCCAGTTGTGGCTTGTAACAGAATAAACAGTGTGACTATTGCAGAACACATCCTCAAAAGAGGAAAAGCCCAACTCATTGGGATGTCACGAGGGTTCCTTGCTGACCCGCAGCTGCCACAGAAAGCACGAGAGGGAAATCAGTCTCTGACTAGACCTTGTATTGGTTGCAATCAGGGCTGCTTAGACCGTGTCTTCATGATTGAACCTGTGACATGCGCAATCAATCCTATTGTTGGTTATGAGGGGACAATGTCAATAGGTCCTCCTAGTTCTGGAAAGATAGCTGTTGTTGGGGGTGGTCCTGCAGGGATGGAGGTCTCTCGAATCTTGGCAATGAGAGGTTTCAAAATAACTCTGTTCGAAGAACAGATTCGTCTGGGAGGTCTTCTCAATCTAGCCGCAAAGATACCTGGGCGTGGTGAATTTGCTGCATATGTAAGTTATATGGTTCGCGAGCTCAAGAATCTCAATGTCGATATCCGACTCAATACTCTGGTTTCATCAAGTACGATTGTAGCTGAGGATTTTGATTGTACAATTTGTGCCACTGGAACTGTAGCAGGTGCTCCTCCAATTGATGGTGTAGAAATGTCGCATGTTACCAGTGCATATGATGCCATCAATTTTGAACTCGATGATTTGGGAAACGTCGTTGTTATAGGTGGTGGAGCTTTGGGTTGCTACGCCGCATTGTATCTCTCTTCTAATGCCGATTCAATTCAGATAGTTGAAGCAGATGAAGCTCTTGGAGTCGATCTTGGACGTACCACACGTTGGGTGATACTAAAAGCTCTGAAAGAGAAGGATATAACAACTCACTTGAATATGGAAGTTATTCAAATTGATAGCAAGAAAGTCATAGTACTTCAAGATGATAAATTTCATCATATCACAGCTCAGACAATTATTCTAGCAACACGACCTCAGCCAAGAGATCGTTTAGTAAAGCAATTGGAGAAAAAAGATCTGAAGTTTGAAAAGGTAGGTTCTGTCAGGAGACCTATGGATTTATTGGACACAATCCAGAATGCGTTTGAATTTTCCAGCACCTTTGAGTTATGATATTTAATAGTAAAATAGTACAACTCTGCCTGAGCGGGAACCCTTAAAATGATACAGATTGAGATTTCGAATATACTTGAAACTTCGGAGACCAGATACTAGTGGCTTTTGATGATGAACCGACGAGCGTTATTACATATCCAACGTTTGCTGAGTTAAATGAGATCCTTGCTGGAAAGTTCGATATCAAGATGAGTGTTCTTGAATACGGAATGCCAACATTCGTCGCTCAGTGGGCAGAGGGTGTTATTCCAAGCAATCATGAACAAGAGGAAGTCTTCGAGGATATTAAAAAAGCAACAGAATCGCTAAAAGTGTGGCCACTTGTGAGATGGCGAAATGAGAAAGAAGGCGAATACATCATCAGGTTTATTCCCAAACAGCAATCTAAGCCTAGCAACAATAGAATCAATTATGTGCTTTTCATAACCACACTTGCAAGTATCGCATTAGCAGGGTTCCTTCAAGCAACGAGTCCAATCTTTCTGGACCTATTTTATCCGACAGGTTATACTATCTGGGATATAGCATTCACAACTATCATTTTCATTGCAGCTCTCATGGGGATTATTTTCACGCATGAAATGGGTCACTACAAAATGAGTCAACGGTTGGAAATTGAAGCATCGTTACCGTATTTCCTTCCAGGTCTACCTCAGATTGGTGGGACATTCGGTGCATTCATCTCGCAGAAGAGTCCCCCAGTTAATCGAAGAGACCTCATCGACATGGGTCTCGCTGGTCCTTTGGCAGGATTTGCAGTCACTCTTGTAGTTCTCGTTATTGGATTCGTCATGTCAGTACCCGTCACTTCGACACAAATGGACGCGATTAATGCAGCGTATCCTGGACAAACTGGCTCCTTTCCAGTTCCCTATCTCTTTACTTTGATGGAATACTTGTTCGCGGGTTTCATTCCAGTCGGTGGAACTATCTACATTCATCCAGTAGCTTTTGCAGCCTGGGTTGGAATGCTAGTAACATCTCTCAATCTTTTCCCCGTCGCACAACTCGATGGTGGACACGCATTAAGAGCAATTGTCAGCCCTCAGAGGCATAAGCAGATTGGCTGGGCTGCAATTCTGATAATGCTCCTTACAGGATTCTA
>Ga0307442_1001502_pt1 | contig 11619 bp, 5 predicted proteins | sample SalMarWE160430MG_FD_202143 | JGI IMG/M metagenome (GOLD analysis project Ga0307442, IMG submission 202143) | Salt marsh sediment microbial communities from the Plum Island Ecosystem LTER, Massachusetts, United States - WE1604-30 | ecosystem: Environmental > Aquatic > Marine > Intertidal zone >... | reverse complement strand
ATGCGTGGTGCGCATGACGCTTGTGCGACCCCGGAAAATCTGCGAAGCTGCCCCAAAAGGTCAGCAATCCTGTCCTTTATGGCGATTGGGACGGGCTGAGCCGCCACCGGAGCCTCAATTACGGGGCCTCCGATGAGAGTCGAGGAGCATACGAGCGAGGAACGTAGGCCAGCCGGAGCGGGCCCCAAGCCTACCGGACAGATGCCGACGAAGTGTCGATGCAGCTCGCTGCGCGGCGGCCGGTCGCCGAGGCGGGCGACCCGATCCGAAAACTTGACGAGACCTGCAAAGGACCGATCAAATCGATCCGAGGCACCCCCGCCTCCCCATAGCAACGGTTGAGACCTGCGCACCGAGGCCGCAGAATGACGAAGAGCCCACATCAGAGTCGCACAGATCCTCGCCAAGGCGTGACCGCGCTCCCAGAGGCGCAAGGCCTTTATGATCCTGCGCACGAGCGCGATGCGTGCGGCGTGGGATTCATCGCCGACATGAAGGGGCGCAAGTCGCACAAGATCATCGTCGACGCCCTGAAGATCCTGGAGAACCTGGAGCACCGCGGCGCGGTCGGCGCCGACCCCTTGGCCGGCGACGGTGCCGGCATGCTGGTGCAGATCCCGCACGACTTCCTCAAGGAGGAGTGCAAGACGCTCGGCTTCACGCTGCCGCCGTCCGGCCGCTATGCCGTCGGACAGCTCTTCCTGCCGCGCGACGAGCGTCTGCGCTCGCACTGCGAGCGAGTTTGGGCGCGCATCGTCAAAGAGGAAGGCCTGGAGCTCCTCGGCTGGCGCTCGGTGCCGGTCGACAATGCCTCGCTCTCGGAAATGGTGATCGCCACCGAGCCGGTGCACCGCCAGGTGTTCATCGGCTGCCCCTCGTCGATCCTCGACCAAGACGACTTCGAGCGCCGCCTCTACCTCACGCGCAAGGTCGTCTCCAACGCTATTGAGCAGGCCTACAAGGGCCGCGACATCGGCCACTACACCGTGTCGCTGTCGAGCCGCACGCTGGTCTATAAGGGGATGTTCCTGTCCTATCAGCTGCGGGCCTACTACAAAGACCTCTCCGATAAGCGTTTCGTCTCGGCGATGGCGCTCGTGCACCAGCGCTTCTCGACCAATACATTTCCCTCCTGGAAGCTCGCCCATCCCTATCGCCTCGTCGCCCACAACGGCGAGATCAACACGCTGCGCGGCAACGTGAACTGGATGGCGGCGCGCCAGGCCTCGGTGTCGTCGCCGCTCTACGGCTCGGACATCTCCAAGCTGTGGCCAATCTCATATGAGGGCCAGTCGGACACCGCCTGCTTCGACAACGCGCTCGAGTTCCTGACAATGGGCGGCTACTCGCTGCCGCACGCGGCCATGATGCTGATCCCGGAGGCCTGGGCCGGCAATCCGTTGATGGACCGCAAGCGGCGCGCCTTTTACGAGTATCACGCCTGCCTCATGGAGCCGTGGGACGGCCCCGCCGCCATGGCCTTCTCCGACGGGCGCCAGATCGGCGCCACGCTCGACCGCAACGGCCTCAGGCCGGCGCGCTATTTTTTGACCAAGGACGATCTCGTCGTCATGTCCTCGGAGGCGGGCGTGTTGCCCACGCCTGAGGAGGAGATCGTGCAGAAGTGGCGGCTGCAGCCGGGCAAGATGCTGCTGATCGACCTGGAGAAGGGCCGCATCATCTCCGACGAGGAGCTAAAGAGCGAGATTGCCGCCTCCAACCCGTACGAGTCCTGGCTGAAGCGCACGCAGATCCTGGTGTCCGACCTGCCGCTGGCCACCGATGGGGCGGCGGCCAAGACGTCCAACATCGGCCTGCTCGATCTGCAGCAGGCCTTCGGCTACACGCAGGAGAGCCTCAACCTTCTCATGAAGCCCATGGCCGAGGCCGGGCAGGAGGCGATCGGCTCCATGGGCAACGACACGCCGATCTCGGCGCTGTCGTCGCGCTCCAAGCTGCTGCACACCTACTTCAAGCAGAACTTCGCCCAGGTGACGAACCCGCCGATCGACTCGATCCGCGAGGAGCTCGTCATGAGCCTGGTCTCCTTCATCGGCCCCAGGCCCAACATCCTCGACCTGGAGGGCACCTCCAAGCAGAAGCGGCTCGAGGTGTATCAGCCGATCCTGACCAACGAGGACCTGGAGCGCATCCGCCAGATCGGCGAGGTGAAGGACAACGATTTCTCCCCCATCACGCTCGACATCACCTACGCGGCCGAGAAGGGCCCGGCCGGCATGGCGCCGGCGCTTGACTGCGTTTGCGCGGAGGCCGAGGAGGCCGTGCGCTCGAAAGACTACAACATCATCATCCTGTCGGACCGCGCGGTGGGCCCCGACCGCATCCCTATCCCGGCGCTGCTGGCGACCTCGGCCGTCCATCATCACCTGATCAAGCAGGGCTTGAGGACATCGGTCGGTCTCGTCATCGAGACGGGCGAGGCGCACGAGGTGCATCAGTTCTGCACGCTCGCAGGCTACGGCGCCGAGGCGATCAACCCTTATCTCGCCTTCGAGACGCTGGAGGCGATGCTGCCCGACCTCGACGAGCCGTTGACGCCTGACGAGGTCAAGACGCGCTACATCAAGGCCATCGGCAAGGCCATCCTCAAGGTGATGGCCAAGATGGGCATCTCCACCTACCAGTCCTATTGCGGTGCGCAGATCTTCGATGCCGTGGGCTTGCGGTCGACGTTCGTCAAAAAGTACTTCACCGGCACGCACACGCAGATTGAAGGCGTGGGCCTGCGCGAGATCGCGCAGGAGACGGTGACGCGGCATCAGGCCGCCTTCGGCAACGTTCCGGTGCTTGAGAACGCGCTCGATGTCGGCGGCGAGTATGCCTTCCGCGTGCGCGGAGAATCGCACGTATGGCGCGCCGCCGTCGTCACCGACCTGCAGCACGCGGTGCGCGGCAACCTGCCCGACCGCTACCGCGCCTACGCCAAGCTGATCAACGACCAGTCCGAGCAGCTGATGACCATGCGCGGCATGTTCCGCATTCGCTCGGCCGAATCGCTGGGACGCAAGCCGGTGCCGCTGGAGGAGGTCGAACCAGCCAAGGAGATCGTCAAGCGCTTCGCCACCGGCGCCATGAGCTTCGGCTCCATCAGCCGCGAGGCGCACACCACGCTCGCCATCGCCATGAACCGCATCGGCGGCAGGTCCAACACCGGCGAAGGCGGCGAGGAGGTGGACCGCTTCAAGCCGCTGCCCAACGGCGACTCCATGCGCTCCGCCATCAAGCAGGTCGCCTCCGGGCGCTTCGGCGTCACCGCCGAATACCTCGTCAACTCGGACATGATGCAGATCAAGATGGCGCAGGGCGCCAAGCCGGGCGAGGGCGGGCAATTGCCCGGGCACAAGGTCGACAAGGTGATCGCCAAGGTGCGCCATTCGACGCCGGGCGTCGGGCTCATCTCGCCGCCGCCGCACCACGACATCTACTCGATCGAGGATCTCGCCCAGCTCATCTTCGACTTGAAAAACGTCAACCCGGCGGGCGACGTGTCGGTGAAGCTCGTCTCCGAAGTGGGCGTCGGCACGGTGGCGGCCGGCGTCGCCAAGGCGCGTGCCGACCACGTGACGATCTCCGGCTTCGAGGGCGGCACGGGCGCCTCGCCGCTCACCTCGATCAAGCACGCCGGCTCGCCTTGGGAGATCGGGCTGGCCGAGACCCATCAGACGCTGGTCTTGAACCGGCTGCGCGGGCGCATCGCCGTGCAGGTCGACGGCGGCATCCGCACGGGCCGCGACGTGGTGGTGGGCGCGCTGCTCGGCGCCGACGAGTTCGGATTCTCCACCGCCCCGCTCATCGCCGCTGGCTGCATCATGATGCGCAAGTGCCATCTGAACACCTGCCCGGTCGGCGTCGCCACGCAGGACCCGGTTCTGCGCGCCAGGTTCCAGGGCAAGCCCGAGCACGTGATCAACTACTTCTTCTTCGTCGCCGAGGAAGTGCGCGAGATCATGGCCGCGCTCGGCTTCCGCACCTTCAACGAGATGATCGGCCACACGGAAGCGCTGAACAAGGACCGCGCCATCGCGCACTGGAAGGCCAAGGGGCTCGACTTCTCCAAGATCTTCCATAAGCCGCGCGTACCGAAATCGGTGGCCGTCTACAATTGCGAGCGCCAGGACCACGGGCTCGAGCGCGTGCTCGACAACAAGCTGATCGAGCTGGCGCAGCCCGCGCTCGAGCACAAGAAGCCGGTCAAGCACGAGCTCGCCATCAAGAACACCGACCGCTCCACCGGCGCCATGCTTTCGGGCGAGGTCGCCAAGCGCTACGGCCATGGAGGCCTGGCCGAGGACACGATCTGGCTCACCTTCTCGGGAACAGCGGGCCAGAGCTTCGGCGCCTTCGCGGCACGCGGCGTCACGCTCGACCTGGTCGGCGAGGCCAACGACTATGTCGGCAAGGGGCTGTCGGGCGGCAAGCTGATCGTGCGCCCCAATGCGCTCTCCGGCATCAAGCCGGAGGAAAGCATCATCGTCGGCAACACGGTGCTCTACGGCGCCATCACGGGCGAGTGCTATTTCCGCGGCATCGCCGGCGAGCGCTTCGCTGTGCGCAACTCCGGCGTCATCGCCGTCGTGGAGGGCACCGGCGACCACGGCTGCGAGTACATGACGGGCGGCGTGGTGGTCGTTCTGGGGCCGACGGGGCGCAACTTTGCCGCCGGCATGTCGGGCGGCATCGCCTACGTGCTCGACGAGGCCTGCGACTTCGACTCCAAGTGCAACCTCGCCATGGTCGATCTCGAGCCGGTCGAGGCCGAGGAAGAGGTCATGGAACGGATCATGGGCCAGGCCGGCGATCTGGAAAGCCATGGTCTGGTCGAGGTCATGGCCGACATGACGAAAGGCGACGCTGAACGGATCTACCAACTCGTCGCCCGCCAGGCCCATTACACCAACTCGGCCAAAGCCAAGGCTATCCTGGCGGATTGGCGCGCCTATCTGCCGAAATTCCGCAAGGTGATGCCGGTCGAGTACCGCCGTGCGCTCAAGGAGATCGCCAAAGCGCAGGCTGCTGACACTACGGGTCTCGACGTGCTCGAGATCGGGCTCAAGGCGGCAAAGGCTTGAAGAAAATCGTAACTCCATGAAATGATGACAAAGGCCGCAGCATCGGAGCCGCCCGCTCCGACACGTCTGTGCCGACAGGAGAAGGTATGGGCAAGGTAACGGGGTTTCTCGAGTTCGAGCGGGAGGAGCGCAAGTATGCGCCCGTCGCCGAGCGCGTGAAGCACTGGCACGAGTTCGTGCTGCCGCTGAGCGAGGAGGAGACCAAGATCCAGGCAGCGCGCTGCATGGACTGCGGCATCCCCTATTGCCACACCGGCTGCCCCGTCAACAACCAGATCCCCGACTGGAACGACCTCGTCTATCACGCCGACTGGAAGCGCGCGGCGCAGAACCTGCACTCGACCAACAACTTTCCGGAGGTGACGGGCCGCGTCTGCCCGGCCCCGTGCGAGGCCGCGTGCACCCTCAACATCGACGATGTGCCGGTCACCATCAAGGCGATCGAGTGCGCCATCGCCGACCGCGCCTTCGAGGAAGGCTGGATCGCGCCAGAGCCGCCGGAGACGAAGACCGGCAAGCACGTCGCCGTCGTCGGCTCGGGGCCTGCAGGCCTCGCCGCTGCCCAGCAGCTGGCGCGCGCGGGCCATGAGGTGCACGTCTACGAGAAGAACGCCAAGCCGGGCGGCCTTCTGCGCTACGGAATCCCCGACTTCAAGATGGAGAAGGGCATCGTCGAGCGGCGCGTGAAGCAGATGGAGGCCGAAGGCGTGACGTTCCACTGCAACGTCAATGTCGGCAAGGACATCTCCGCCAAGGAGCTCGAGGCGACGCACGACGCGGTGCTGCTCTCCGGCGGCTCGGAGACGCCGTTCGACTTCTTTGCCAAGTCGCCCGGCCGCGACCTCGACGGCATCCATTTCGCCATGGACTTTCTGCCCCAGCAGAACCGCCGCATCTCCGGCGAGGTGCCGCCCGCCATCACAGATGCCAAGACTGGCGCCAAGGACATTCTCGCTCGTGACAAGCACGTCATCGTCATCGGCGGCGGCGACACGGGCTCCGACTGCATCGGCACCTCCTTCCGCCAAGGGGCGAAGTCGGTGACGCAGCTGGAGATCATGCCCATGCCGCCCGAGCACGAGAACAAGGCGATGACCTGGCCCAACTGGCCGTTGAAGCTGCGCGTCTCCACCAGCCAGGCCGAGGGCGCCAAGGTCGAGTATTCCGTTTCCACGACCGGCTTCTCTGGCACAGACGGCAAGATCGAGACGCTGCACTACGTGCACGTCGACAAGAAGCTGCAGCCGATTCCCGGGACCGAGGCCGAGCTGCCCGCCGACCTGGTGCTGCTCGCCATGGGGTTCTCAGGTCCCACCGAGGAAGGTCTCGTCAAGGAGCTGGGGCTCGAGACGGTGGCGCGCGGACGCTTCAAGGGGCTCAATGCGGACGAGCGCGACTACAAGATCGCGGGCCGCGACAAGCTCTTTGCCGCCGGCGACATCCGCCGCGGCCAGTCGCTGGTCGTGTGGGCGATCCGCGAGGGGCGCCAGGCCGCGCACGCGATCGACAAGTTCTTGATGGGCAAGACCACTCTTCCCCGCTGACGCAAACCTCGAGAAGCTTTGTCTGCGGTGACCGCCGTCGCGCGGACGGATGGCGCTCGCGCCGCGGCCCCTTGGGCCCCTGCTGCCGCACACAAGCCTCGGTGAAGGCACTAAGCCGCGGCGAGCGTCCATGCGGAGCATGGCTTCGCCATGACGCGAGATGCGGAAGGCGCCAAGGGCGCCCGCGCCTTAGGCGCGGCCCTCAGCTCGCGCCGTCCTCAATGGCGAACAAGCTTCTCGAAATTCGTGTCAGCGAAAACTAAGGGCTCGGCACCGGCAGAGGCGGGCCGGAGGATCGGGAGCTCAGATCCACGGCGGCCTGCTGGCGTGGCCAGGAGAAGTCGTCGATGCGGCCCGGCTTGGGCACGAGCCGCTCGCCCCGCTCGAACACGCGGTAATACGGCGTCTGCGTCGGCGACAGCCCGCGGCGGCCAGCGCCGCCGCGCGGCGGCACGATCGAGCTCATGACGGTGAGCCCGCCGGGAATCTGGTCGACCAGGATGTCGCCCATCTGCGCGGCGCGGTTGGCGCTCGACCTGCGCGTCATCAGCGCCACGACCGAGGCGGGAATGGCGGGGCGCACGATGTCGACCGTCACGACCTTCTCCGTGCCGCCCGGCCCCGGGACCTTGATGTTCACCTTGCCGACGTCGGCCTTCTGCGCGCGCGCGCCGGCCGGAGCCGGTGCCGCCACGCCGGCCTTGGCCACCTCGCCCTTCTTTCCCTTGGCACGCGCTGCATCCGCCTTGAGCCGGGCCCGGTCCGGATTGACCTTTGCCTGCTCGGCAGGGGCGCCCGCCAGCGGGATCGAGCGCTCGAGGCGCGCTTGCGCGATGTCACGCCTTAGCTCGCGCTCGACGAAATGCGCGAGCTTGCGATAGCCCGCGTCCGTGAAGTGGATGCCGTCGGAGTAGCGCAGGCGCCGGATCTTGCCCGTAACGTCGGGGCCGTAGTCGCTGTAGCCGCCGCCCTCGTCGATGAAGCTCGCGTAGGCATCGATGTAGCGCACGCCGTTCAAGTAGGCCTTCTCGCGGTAGACGTCATTCATGATCTGGGCGCGCTCGTTGTCGCGCCAACGACGCATGTTGGGCAGACCGACCCAATAGACGGCCCGGCCACCCTTCTTCAGGATCTTCATGGCCCGGTCGACGCGGGCGCCGTAGTCGGCGCGCCACTTCTCGTCAGCTTTCACATTGCGCCGCGAGCTGAGGCTGTAGCGATCCTCGACACCGAGCATGACGATGGCGATTTGGCTCGGGTCGTTGGCGAAATCGCGCTCCAGATCGTCGATATCGCGGTTGCGGCGCAGCCCCGAGAGCTTGTAGCGCTTGCGCGCGAAATTGGCCCCGCTCGGGCTCGATGCGAAAGCTTCCAGCAAACCGCCGAGAAGGCCGTCAGCGAGCCAGTCGCCGACGACCGTGACCTGGTAGGTGTCGTTCTGAGGGAAGGGCGTGATGAAGCTGCCGCCAAGGCCGGCGTCCTGCGCTGAAGCAGGCGCCGCCACGGCCATCGACCCAATGAGGGCGAAGACCGACAGAGCCATTGCGGCGATGGTGCGCTTCACGTCCGCTCGTTCCCACGATGCCCAGGTGCCAAGACCCGCATGCCGCGAATCCGCCGGGCGACACAGTAGACTTTTCTACTGCGTCGCCCAAGCCCAAGGCGGAAACATGGCCCTTCGAGGCGAGGCCGAGGCGCGGCCCGTTCAGGCCGCCTTCTTGGCCTTCTTGACGCTCTTCAAGCGCACAGGTGCCTGCTTGGCGGAAGCGGCCTGCCACTTGAGGTCGTCGAGCTCCGAGCCGCGGTGGTGCGTCTTGACCACCACGTCACGGGCCGAGAAGGCCTCGCGCAGCACGCCGACGCACATCTGCGGCTTAGCGTCTCCGCACATGAATACGTCGAGCGCAGCATAGTCGGCCTCGGGCCAGCTATGGATGGAGATGTGGCTCTCCGACAGCACCGCGACACCCGACACGCCGCCGTTGGGCGTGAAGTGATGCAGGTGGATGTGCAGGAGCGTTGCGCCCGCCACCTCTACACATCTTTCCAAGGTGTGCTTGATGTGCTCGAGATCATCGAGACGGCGCGCGCCGAAGAGGTCCACGATCAAGTGGGTCCCGGCGAACCGAACGCCATCGCGCTCGATGAAGAAGTCCTTCCTATCCTCGTGCGCCACGTGCGCAGCTACACGATGATCTTCCTCTTGGGCGGTGCTTGAACGAGTCAAGTCCATCCCCAATTGGAAGAGGGTGTCATTAAAGGCCATATGACCCTCCCCAACCAGCAGATAGATGTGACCCGCCCGCTCCTTACCTTTGGGGTTTTTGGATTTCCTCAGACCTTAAGGGCAGGTGGACGAACGGAGGAGGGTCATATGAGGCACGTGCCCCCCCTACGCAAGAAAAAATTGCCCCTGCGCGTCAAAAAATTTTGTGACGCCGTTGACGTGATTTTAGTCGACTCGGCCGAGTGCAAATTCTGCGGCGACCTTGACCGATCGCGGGCGCCCGACGCGGCCGCCACGCGCGCGCTCACTTGCCGAGAAACTTCTGCAACAGCTTCTCCGCCTTCGATGGCTTGCCATCCTCACCCTTGCCGAAGAGGCCGTCGACGATCTCGCCGGCGCTCTTGCCCTTGAACTCCTTACGAAGCTCTTTCACCGCGTTGACCGTATCGGGGTTGTTGATGGCACCTGCGATGTCGGGCTGGATGGCGGGATCCTCCCAAGAGCCGGTGATGTGCAAGGGAATCTCAAGGCCGCGCAGGCCTTTCTCGCCGCCTTGCCCCTGCAGGCTCGCCACCACCTTGGGCCGCACGACGTAGTCGAGGCTGCGCGCCGGCAGATCGACGCTGCCCGCGCCGGTGGCGCGCAGAAGCGGACTTGCGAGTTGCAGATCGTCGTTCTTGGCGATGCCGTTGGTGATGACGAAGCTGCCGGTCAGCTCGCTGAAATCGGTCTTCTCCGCAGGCGAGGCGCGAAAGTCGGGAACGTTGCCTTGAGACAACGCGCGCATGGCTCCGCCCAGATTGAAGCCGATGATGGCGCCGTTGCGCACGGCGACGTCGGACTTGCCGTTGAGCGACTGCACGATGGCGCTCTCGCTGGCGCCGCGCCCGGAGAGCGCCAGCGTCACGTTTCCGGTGCCTGCCAGCCAATCCATGCCGGCGGCGTCCTTGAGCAGCGGCCGCGCGGCGATACCTGAGAGCTGCACATTGGCGGCGACGGCAGCCTCCGGCGCCGTGGCGTCGAGCGTGATGAAGCCTTTGCCGCGTCCGTCATAGAGCCTCACCTCCTCGAACGTCGTCTTGAGGACGCGGTCCTTGAGGGCGACGTTGAGCTGCGAGGCATCGACGTGCACGTCGCCATAAGACAGCTTGGTGACGGCAAGCTTGGCGTCGACGTCGACGAGACCTAAAGCGGCCAGATTGAGCGGCCCGCCGCTCCAGCCGGCGCGCTGCGTGAAGCCGCGCACCTGCGGGCCTTGAGAGCCTGAGGGACTTGAGCGATCGAGCAGGTCCTCGATCGATTGGGGCGCGGGCTGCGCCGGGGCGGCTGGAGCTGGGGGCTCTTTGTGGCGCGCGGGCTGGGGTGTGCCAACTTCGCCGTGGCCCTTAAGGTAGTTGCCGAGATCGAGGCCAGCGACCTTCAGGTTGGCGGCAACGTAAGGCTTGGCGCCAGAGGTGGTGACGTCGATAGTGCCGGTGGCCGTCGCCCCGTCGAGAGCGAGCTTGACGTCCGACAGGCGCACCTTGCCGGCGTCTGCACGCATATAGCCGGCGGCGGAGACCTCGCGGTATCCGCGCGCGGGCGGAAGCTTGCTCCCCAGCCAGGCGGCGAGCGCCCTCAGCGAGGGCGCACTGCCGTTAACCGTGCCCTCGGCGCTAGCGGCATCTCCTAGCGTCACCGAACCGTCATAGCTCACTGCGAAGGGCGCGCCTTTGAGGCTCAGAGCCAGCTTGGCCGGCCGCTCTGTGAGGAGATCGGCCGGCGATGTCAGATTGCCGTCGAAATCGATCGTCTCCTTGGCCCATACGAAATTGCCCTTGGCGCTGAGCGGGCGCGCGATGGCGTCGAGGCCGGCCTTTGCGTTGATGGCCTCGACCCGGTAGTCGGCGCCCGAGCGTGCGTCGGAGTAGCGGATCGTCCCATCGTCGATGCGGATGTCGCCGAGCGACAGCTTGGACGGGCCGGACTGCATCCTTGCGCCCTCCGCAAGGCCGAGACCGCCCGAGGAGAAATCCCTAAGCGTGCTGCCGTCACCTTCGGCCTGCGCCAGGCGCACCGGCCGCGATGGCGCCGCCGCCGCCATGTCCCAGCTCTTGCGGCCTTGGGCGTCGACGCGCAGCGCGAACACGGGCTCGTGCAGCAGCAGACGGTCGACGACGATCTCCTGACGCAGAAGCGGCAGCAGGCGCACGCCGACATTGATGCTCTTTGCCGTGAGGAAGGGATCGCCGCCCATAGCCGGCGGCGCCGACAGCGACACGTCGCCCGCACGCACGCCGAGCGTGGGAAAGACGGTAAACGACGCGCCTCCGGCGATGGTGAGATCGCGCCCGGTAGCGGCTTTGACTTGCGCGACGATCTCACGGCGGATGAGATCCGTCGGCGGCGCCACCACGACGAAGGTGACGGCGACGACGGCGAGCGCCAACAGGCCGATGCCGCCATAGACGAGCGCCAAGAGGATCGGAGACGAGTCACGTCGGGCGGGCCGAGCGCGCGGCGGTTGGCGCGAGGGATCGTGCTCGCCCGGGTAATGATAGCCTTCAAGACGCGGAGGCGGCGCGCCGGGTGGGCTGCGATAGGTCATCGTCGATCCCGTCTACTGCTGTGGCCGCGACAAGTCACGAGAGCGGCGAGGCGCGCGGCGCCGGAGCCGACAGCCCGATGTAGGAACGAATTATGTCACTCTCCAGCCGGCGGCCCAAAGCGAAGCTCACAGCTTTTTCTGCGCAGCAACTGCGTACAGCAGCTTCCCCTG
>Ga0307442_1001500_pt1 | contig 11626 bp, 9 predicted proteins | sample SalMarWE160430MG_FD_202143 | JGI IMG/M metagenome (GOLD analysis project Ga0307442, IMG submission 202143) | Salt marsh sediment microbial communities from the Plum Island Ecosystem LTER, Massachusetts, United States - WE1604-30 | ecosystem: Environmental > Aquatic > Marine > Intertidal zone >... | reverse complement strand
GCATGCACGAATTCGAAGCCCATTTCCGCGGCGCGCTGCGCAACGGGCTCACCCCCAAGGAATTGGCCGCCATCCTGCGGCAGATTTCGGTCTATTGCGGGTTCCCGGCCGCGGTCGATGCCCACCGCGTCGCCAAGCAGGTGCTGGCGGAAGCGCCCAAGAAAACCTGAGCCGCACCGCAGAATCACGATACTAAGATAGCCGTATTCTGGTCTTGAATGTGCCGCCATCCGGGGGCAATTCAGGGGCGGGTGGCGCTTGGCTGCCCACCGGCCTACAGGTAGATGATGATCCGACGTTTCGGCGTTTTCCTGCTGATGCTGCCGGTGGCGGCGGCGCTGCCGGCCGCTTCCGCGGTCGCGCAGACTTATCAGCAGCCCCACTACAGCAGCGCCCCGCCGCCCGGTTACCAGATCGACCCCAACAACCCCGATCTGGCGGTGCGGCGGCCGCGGCGCCAGGCGCAGCAGCAACCCAGCCGAGGCCTGCCCTATCCGGCAGAGCGCGAAGTCGAGGCGCCGCCACCTTTTTTTGCGCCATCCGGCGCGCCGGCCCGCGGTCATCAGCTCGACGCGCAGCAGCAGCCACCCGCCGCCACTGCCGAACCCAATGTGATGCGTCCGCCGGGCGCGGTCGGGGCGATGCCCGGCGGCACGCCCCAGCCGGTGCCGCCGTCATCGACCGCGGTGCTGCCGCCGGAGGATCAGCCCGAGCAAGGCCCGCCGCAGGAGCTCCCGGCCAATCTTCAAAAGCAACTGGTCGACTTCAAAACCAAGGAGCCGGCCGGCACTATCATCATCGATACGCCGCACACTTATCTCTATCTGATCATCGGCCACGGCAAGGCGATCCGCTACGGCATCGGCGTTGGCCGCGAAGGCTTCACCTGGTCGGGCACCGAACGCGTTTCCAAGATGAAGGAATGGCCGGACTGGTTCCCGCCGGCGGAGATGATCGAGCGCCAGCCCTATCTGCCGCGCATGATGGCCGGGGGTCCCGGCAATCCGCTCGGCGCGCGCGCGCTCTATCTCGGCCACACGCTCTACCGCATCCACGGCACCAACCAGCCCTCGACCATCGGCAAGACCGTATCGTCCGGCTGCATCCGGCTACTCAACAAGGATATCGAGGATCTCTACAGCCGCGTGCAGGTCGGCAACCGCGTGGTGGTGTTGCCCGGCCAGTCGCCGCCATTGGATGAGATCGCCAAGAGCGGCAATGCGTCGCCGGGCCCGAATGCGCAGGCCGGCGCCACGAGTGGGCCCGTGCCTGCCGCGCCGCACGAAAGCGGCACCGCGATCTCCGGCGCGCCGCTGCCGCGGATCCGCTGAGAATTATTCCGCCGCGGTCGCCTGCTTGCCGATCGCCGCGTTTACCCGCGGCAACACCTGTTCGGCCATCAACTGCATCGAGCGCTTGGCGAGCTGCGGGTCCACCCAGTCCATGCCGGCATAGACCAACTCGCCGAAATCGCCGGTCTGATCGCGCAGCTTGAGAATTTCGTCGACCACCTTGTTGACGCTGCCGAAGGTGACGCAATTGTCCATGACGAAATTCTCGGTGATCTCGTCGTCGGGCTGCTCCTTGTGGCTCTTGAACACATAGAGCCGATTGGCGCGCTTCATCTTGGCGCGCATCTGTCCGAAATAGAACCGGTAAGGACTGTTCTCGTCGTCGCGGCCATAACGACGCGCCATTTTGTCGTCATCGGCGACCAAGATAGTACGTGCGATGCGCCAGTCGGCGACATTCGCTTTTTGCCCGATCTCGGCCTTGCCCTTGGCGTAATTCACCCAGTGCGACTTCAGATGCTGCGGCAGCAGGAAATTGGCCGATAGCGGATGGAAATCTCGCTTGCCCATCAGCACGACGCCGGGCGAGAACGGCGCAACCACGGTGCCGACGATCTCCGGCCGCGGCTTCTGCAAAGGCTTGGCCATGATGCCGACGCCGAGATGATGGGCGGCGGCGCGATTGATCGCCACTTTGAAGCGGTTGTCGGGGAAATCGATATCGTAAGGCGGCTCGCGCTCCCAGATCGCCAGGATGACGTCGATAGCCTCGGCGAACAGCTTGTTGCGGTCGACGTCGAGCAGGCCGATGGCTTCCGCGTCCGAGGGGAGCGCACCCGCCGACACGCCGAGGATGAAGCGTCCTTGCGCCAGATGATCGAGCATCGCCGCGTTGACCGCGATCAGAACGGGATGCATCTGCGACAGGTTGGTGGTGCCGGTGGCGAGCTTGATGGTCTTGGTTTCGTGGATCAGCGTCGCGTGGAACAACATGCCGTTGGTGATATTTTCGCAGGCGTCGGTCAAGTGCTCGCCGACGAAGGCGTCATGGAAGCCCAATCTGTCGGCCAGAATGACCGCCTCGCGATCCTCGCGCAGCGTCTGCGACCAGTCCCGGCCCATCGGATGCACCGGCATGGTGAAGTAGCCCAACCGCATTCTTCGTCCTCTTCGCCATTATTGCTTGGGGCGCAAACTAGCGCATGATCCCAAAAAGTGGGCGCCGATTTTCGGAAAATATCATGCGCCAATAACACGACCTGGCGCGCCGACGCAGCAAAACTTCGCTTGTGCGCGCAGTTTCCCCGCGGTTGGGCAAAAAGATTTTCGTCGCCTGCTGCAATGACATTCGTCAACTTTGAGAGGGCGAAATTTCTCCGCGGGCATTGGAGGGCAAAACCCATGCGAGCGCCCGCAGCGCCGAACTATAGTTTCCACAGGGCGGCGGGGCCAGATTCGGCCACCGCCCGGTCCACGTCCGACTATGCCATAAAGGTGCGATTCGAGGCCGAGGGAGACGCTGCCATGATGCGCTGGTTTCACGCCTTGATGCCGAAGGAGGAGCGCTTTTTCGAGCTGTTTGCGCGCCACGCCGAGGCCGTGCTGGCAGGCGCGCGGGCGCTGCGGGCCATGATGGAAGGCGGCGGGCAGGTCGAGCAGAACTGCCGTCTCGTCGTAGAACACGAGCACGAAGCCGACGACGTCACCCGCGAGGTCCTGATCGCGGTGCGCCGCACCTTCATCACGCCGTTCGATCGCGGCAGCATCCGCGAGCTGATTACCTCGATGGATAACGCCATCGACCAGATGCACAAGACCGCCAAGACCGTCATCCTGTTCGACGTGCGCGACTTCACGCCCGAGATGAAGCAGATGGGCGACGCTATCGTGAAGAGCGCCGAACTCACCAAAGAGGCGGTGCCGCTCCTGCGCGCGATCAGTCAGGAAGCCGTGCACATCAGCGCGCTCACCGAGCAGATATCGCAGATCGAAGGCGAGGCCGATGAGCTCCATGACGTCGGGCTCAGGGCGCTCTACCAAGCCAACGTCAATTCAAATTCCATGGCGTTCTTCGTGGGCAACGAGGTCTACGACCACCTGGAGAAGGTGGTCGACCGTTTCGACGACGTCGCCAATGTCATGCACGGCATCGTCATAGAACATGTCTAGCGCCGGGACCTGAGTCGCATGGACGCCGTGCTCTCGCTGCCGATGCTGGCCGCCCTGATCGGCGTTGCGCTGGCGTTCGATTTCCTTAACGGCTTGCACGACGCCGCCAACTCCATCGCGACCATTGTCTCGACCCGTGTGCTGCGGCCGCAATACGCCGTGGCCTGGGCGGCGTTCTTCAATTTCATTGCCTTCCTGTTTTTCGGCCTGCACGTCGCCAACACGCTCGGTACCGGCATCATCGCCGCCGACGTGGTCGATCCGCGCCTGGTGTTTGGCGCACTGATGGGCGCGATCATCTGGAACCTGATCACCTGGGGCCTCGGCATTCCGTCGAGCTCATCACATGCACTGATCGGCGGCCTGGTCGGTGCCGGAATTGCCAAGGCCGGCGTATCCGTCATCGTGTGGCGTGGGCTGGTGCCGACCATTGCCGCCATCGCCGGCTCGCCGCTGCTCGGCTTCGTGCTGGCGATCCTGATCATCCTTGTGATGTCGTGGATCTTCGTGCGCGCGACGCCGTTTGCGGTCGACCGCACCTTTCAGCGGCTGCAATTCATCTCAGCTTCGTTCTATTCGCTCGGCCACGGCGGCAACGACGCGCAAAAGACCATGGGCATCATCGCCGTGCTGCTCTATTCGCAAGGTGCTCTCGGCGACAAGTTCTACGTGCCGTTCTGGGTGGTGATCGTCTGCCAGATAGCCATGGCGCTCGGCACGCTGATCGGCGGCTGGCGCATCGTGCGCACCATGGGCTCGCGCATCACGCGGCTGACGCCGATGCAGGGCTTCTGTGCGGAGGCAGGCGGGTCGATCACATTGTTCGCGGCTACTTGGCTCGGCATTCCGGTGTCGACGACCCACACTATCACCGGCGCGATCATCGGCGTCGGCGCCGCCCGCAAGGTGTCGGCGGTGCGCTGGAGCGTTGCCAACAACATCGTGATCGCCTGGATCATCACCATCCCGGCAACGGCGGCGATCGCCGCGTTGTTCTACTGGCTGTCCGGCTTTTTCTGAGGCGCTACGCGGTTAGGCCGCGACGCCGGCGAGGAAACTTTCCACCTCGCGGCGCAACTCGGCGGCGGCGGCTTCCACGGCCTGCGAAGCCGACAGCACGCTTTCCGCCGATTGCTTGGTGTCGGTCGCCGCTCCCGCCACCTCGCTCAGCACCGACACCACCAGCTTGGCGCCTTGCGCGGCGCTCGCCACGTTCTGCGAAATTTCGGCGGTCGCCGCGCTTTGCTGCTCGACTGCAGACGACACCGCGGTGGCGCAAGAGTCGATTTCCTGCATGCGGCCCGCGATGCGTCCGATCGCCGCCACCGCGCCGGTGGTTGCGCCCTGCACCGACGCGATCAGCTGCGAAATGTCCTCGGTCGCCTTGGCGGTCTGCACCGCCAGCGATTTGACCTCGGAGGCCACCACCGCGAAGCCCTTGCCGGCCTCGCCTGCGCGTGCGGCCTCGATGGTGGCGTTGAGCGCCAACAGGTTGGTCTGCCCGGCAATGGTGCGGATTAGCTTGATGACATCGCCGATCTTTTGTGCGGCTTGCGCCAGCGCGGCGATCTGCTCATTGGTGCCCTTTGCCTCGCTGACCGCCGCGCGCACGATGTTGGTGGTGAGGCCAAGCTGCCGGCCGATCTCGCCGATCGAGCCGGTCAATTCGTCGGCGGCGACGGCAGCGGTCTCCACATTGGCGGAGGCTTCGTTGGAGGCATCGACCGCGCCTTCGGCGCTCTTCGAGGTCTGGCCGGAATTGCCGAACAGCGTGGTGGCGGTCGAGCGCATCGCCATGGCGCCCTCGGTCACGGTGCGCAGGTGATCCTCGACGCGACGGCGGAAGGCAGCGATCGCCTGCTCGATCGCGCCGCGCCGCCGCTGCTGCTGCTGCATCAAGGCGCGCTCCTGCTCGGCATCGCGCCGCTCGGTGATGTCCTCGTGGGTCGCCACCCAGCCGCCGCCCGCCATCGGCCGGTTGGTGACGAAGATCGCTCGCCCATCGGCGGATTTCACTTCCGTGGTCTTTGTGCTGCCTTCGGCCATGGAGGCGAGCAGCTCGCGGCGATAGTCGTCAATGTTGCGCGAGAAGTTGCCGTTCGCAACGCGGTGTTCGAGCAGGCCGGAGAGCGTGGTGCCCGGCCTGGCGATCTCGGGCGGCAGCTTGTACATATCTGTGTAGCGCTTGTTGCAGACCACCAGCCGCTCGTTGGCGTCGAACATGCATAGGCCTTGCGACATGTTGTCGAGCGCGACGCGCATGCGCTCGTTGTGGACCTGCAGCCCGCGGGCGAGAACCATGGCTGCGAGCGCCATCGCCAGCACCGACGCGAGGACAGCGCAAAAGAACGAGACCGCGAGCGCGGGCGCTGATGGGAAAAGGACCGCGACCGGCACGACATAGCTAAACAGCGCTAAGCTCGCCGCAAAGCAGACGGCGCCGATCAGCACTGTTAAACGCCAGGCGCGCGGAATTGCGGGTGCGGATGAGGGCTCGGCCATATTCGCGTCCGGATTGACGGGCACGGTAGTTCCCAACCCGTTGTTTTGCAGTTAATTGCTCGCCTCGAGCGGTTAAGCAAAGGTTAATCGGCGCTGGCCTATCGGCGCCGGACTCGTCCATTTGGGGGTTCCCGCCGATGCGTGTGCTTACTTGGCTTGTGCTGCTGGCGCTTGCCGCGCTTGGCGGTTGCGCCGGTCAGCCGGAACAGCCGAGCTTCTACCGCGATCTGGCCGTACCGGGCGCGCGGCTCGACGCCGCCGCCGCCGCTTCGATGATCTCCGGCTACCGCATCAACAACGGGTTGCCGGCGGTCACGCTTGACCCGGCGCTCACGGCGATAGCGCAGGCGCAGGCCGAGATCATGGCCAAGCGCGACATGCTCGAGCACAACGTCAAGAAGCCGTTCGTCAAGCGGCTGAAAGCGGCCGGCTATGACGCCAAACGCGCCGCCGAGAACATTGGCGCCGGCTATCACACGCTGGCGGAAGCGTTCTCCGGCTGGCGCGATTCAAAGTCGCACAACGCCAATATGCTGCTTGCTGGCGCCACCCGCATCGGCATCGCCGCGGTTTATACACCGGCCTCGAAATTCAAGGTGTATTGGACGCTGATCCTGGCGGAGCCGGAGGAGAAGAAGGGGTAGGGGCAGTCATGCGCGGGCTTGACCCGCGCATCCATGATGCTCGGCAGCAGATGTCAGCTTTACGTAAGAGCGCGCTTGCCGGACGGCCTCATGGATTGCCGGGTCAAGCCCGGCAATGACGAGTCGGAGTTCTCCTCTGGACCTGACCAATAGTCCTGACTAGCCTCGCGCTCCCATGCCGGCTTCGCAGATCAAAGATTACGACACGCTCTACCGCCAGTTCCGCTGGCGTGTCCCGGCGCGCTACAATATCGGCGTCGACATCTGCGACCGCTGGGCGGCGCGTGATCCGGACCGGCTCGCCATTTTGCATGTGCGCGCCGATGGGCGCAGCGACAACATTACTTACAGCGCCTTGCGCGCCACCTCCAACCGCCTTGCCAATGTGCTGCGCGCGCACGGCGTTGCCCGCGGCGACCGCGTTGCCATCTTCATGCCGCAGGCGCCGGAAGTCGCCGCCGCCCATATTGCGATCTACAAGCTTGGCGCGGTCGTACTGCCGATCGCAATTTTGTTTGGGCCGGATGCGCTCGCTTATCGCTTGCAGAATTCCGGCGCCAAGGCGCTGCTCACCAATGCGCAGGGACTCGGCAAGCTCGAGGAGATCAGAAGCCAAGTGCCCGACGTGACCTGCGTCGTGTCGGTCGATGGCGAAAGCTTCGCCGATCTGCTCGCCAAGGCCTCGTCGGATTTCTCGTCCGTCGACACATCCGCCGAGGACGCGGCGATGATGATCTACACCTCGGGCACCACCGGCCAGCCGAAAGGCGCGCTGCATGCGCACCGTGTGTTGCTCGGCCATCTGCCCGGCGCCGAGCTGCCGCATTATCCGTTTCCGCAAAAAGGCGACAGCTACTGGACGCCGGCCGATTGGGCCTGGGCCGGCGGGTTGCTCGACGTGCTGCTGCCGAGCCTGCACCACGGCGTGCCGGTGGTGGCGCGCCGCTTCGACAAATTCGATCCGCAAGAGGCCTTCGCGCTGATGCAATCGGCGGGCGTGCGCAACGCGTTCATCCCGCCCACCGCGCTGCGCATGATGCGCGCGATGCCGAGCCCACGCGGACGCTACGATTTCAAGCTGCGCAGCGTCGCCTCCGGCGGCGAGTCGCTCGGCATTGAGGCGCTGGAATGGGGCAAAGAAGCTTTTGGACTCACGATTAACGAGTTCTACGGCCAGACCGAGTGCAATCTGGTGCTCGGTTCCTGTGCGCAGCTCGGCATGCTCAAGGCCGGCGCCATCGGCAAACCGGTGCCCGGTCATACCGTGGCGGTGATCGGCCGCGATGGGAGTCTGCTGAAAGCCGGCGAGACCGGCCAGATCGCTGTGAAGCGGCCCGACCCGGTGATGTTTCTAGAATACTGGGGCCGGCCCGAAGCCACGCGCGAAAAATTCATCGGCGACTGGATGGTAACCGGCGACCAAGGGGTCACGGACGAGGACGGCTATATCAGCTTCGTCGGCCGCGACGACGACGTCATTACGTCCGCCGGCTTTCGCATCGGGCCCGGCGAGATCGAGGATTGTCTGCTCCGCCACCCGGCGGTGGCACTCGCCGCCGCGGTCGGCAAGCCAGACCCAATCCGCACCGAGATCGTCAAGGCTTTCGTCGTGCTGAAGGAGGGCCACGCGCCCTCCGACAAACTGGCGAGCGAGATTCAGGGCTTCGTCAAGACGCGGTTGTCGGCGCACGAATATCCGCGCGAGGTCACCTTTATCGCGCAGATGCCGATGACCACAACCGGCAAGGTGATCCGGCGGCTGCTGCGCGAAAAGGCGTGATTTTCTTATCGAGCGCGCAGCATTCTCTCTTTCCCTCTCCCCTTGTGGGAGAGGGTGGCGAGCGCTGAAGCGTAGCGAAGCGCGAGCCGGGTGAGGGGGCTGTGCCTCGATTGAGCTCCGCCCCCTCACCCGCCCTCGCTCGGCTTCGCCTCCGCTCGGGCACCCTCTCCCACAAGGGGAGAGGGGGCCTTGCGGCTCGGCGTTGCCTTAGTCGGAAGAACCGCCGCCGCCGAGAATGAAGACGTGGAAGCCGAGGTGGCGCTTGGCGAGCCGATAGAGCAGCATCGATTCCACCACCAGCGCGGTGGCGGTCGCCACCGCCGCGCCTTCGATGCCGATGTGTGGAATGAGCAGCACGCACAGCGTCAGGTTAATGACAAAAGCGACAGCATAGGTGAAAGCGCATTGCTTACGCTCGCCCAGCATGTTGAGCAGCCGCTCGGCCGGTCCGACCGCCGCGCGCGACAGCATGCCGATGGCGAGGATGAACATCACGTCATAACCGGACGTAAAGCTGGCGCCGAACAGCGACAGCAGCGGGCGCCCACAGGCGAGGATCAGCAGGCAGGCGGCGAGCGACGGCCAGAACGTCCAGCGCATGGTTTCGACAAAGAACTTCGCCAGCCGCTGCTTGTCACCTTCCACGTGGTATTGCGTGAACTTGTGGGTGGTGGCGCTGGCGATGGCGAAATAGACGAAGGCGACCAGCGCGAGCAGGCGGGCGGCGGCGTAATAGACCGCGACCTCGTCGGGCGAGCGCATCTGCTCGAGCGCCAGAATGTCGACGTAAGTGAGCAGCAGGTAGAAACCCTCGACCACGAAGATCGGCAGCGAGGTGGCGAACCAGGCTTTTACCTCGTAGCGCTTCGGGCCGGCCGGCACTTTGTGCCGGAGCCGGCGGTCGAGCACGAACAGCTGCGCGATCGTCACCGCCCAGCTGGTGACGACGGCGATGATCATGGCGGTCACCGCGTCGGTCGGCGCGCCGAACGCCCAGGCGCCGCCCATCAGCACGGTGATGGTGAGCTGGCGCCAGATGTAGAACGGCATGAATGCCAGATTGGGCCAGTCGTAAGCCTGTGCGATGCCGGCCTGCACCTGCACCATGCCGTAGATCGGGATGGTGACGCAGGCGAGATAGAGCGGAATGACGGTGAAATGGTCGATGTAGGGCGCGAGCATCTTGACGCCGAGCGCGCCGGCCGCGCCGATCGCCGTCGCGATAGCAAAGGCGAGCCAGCGGCTGCCGGCGAGAAATCCGCGCAGCCGGTCGAAGGCCTTGAGCTCGGTGTATTCGGGGATGAAACGCCGCGCCGCCGATGACAGGCCGACGTCGGACAATGCGCCGATCATCAGCACCCAGGTCCAGACATAGATGTAGATGCCGAACTCGAACTTGCCCATCCAGCGCGCCAGCAGCACCTGCGAGATGAGCGCCAGCAGAGCGCTGGCGACGCGCACCAGGAACACCTTGCCGGCGACCAGCTGCGCCACCCGGTTGTCGCTGCGCTCGCTGAGCATCGCCTTGCCGCGCGCGAGCAGACCCGCGGCCGGCAGCGGCGAAGCGGGGGCGACGGATTCGGGATTGGTCAACGCCACGGGCTCTCTCCGCGCCGGCGGCGGGCGGGGCGCAAAAGACGGCAAGGCCATCGGCTGCGGTTAGCAAGGAATCGTTAACATTCGGTGGGCGGGGCCGTTTGTGCCCGCCGATCAGGCCATTTCGAGTCGCGCCACCTCGGCCAGGATGCCCTCGACTACTTTGCGGTCTCCGGCACTGAGCGCAGTCTGCGGCGGCACCGGATCGCCGACCGCGTAGCCCTGGATCTGCAGGCCGGCCTTGATGCAGGCGGCGAGATTAAAGCGCGCGAAAGCCTCGTTGATGCGCCAGAGGTCGCGCTGGAGTTTCATCGCCTCCGGCCAGTTGCCGGCGCGGCACAAGTCATAGAGCCGCACGCTCTCGCGCGGCACGATGCAGGCCGGCCCCGCCATCCAGCCGACACCGCCGATCAGCATCACCGCCGCCGGAATATGCGCCGAGGCCGAGAACACTTTCAGCTGCGGGCAGCGGTTCATGATCGAGAGCAGCCGTCCGGTATTGCTGGAAGCGTCTTTGATGTAGCGAATGCGCGGATGGTCGCTTAGCCGCATAATGACGTCGAGGGTGAGATCGCTGCGCTGGAAATTCGGATTGGTGTAGATCACCACCGGAATGTCGACGGCGTCGGCGATGGCGCGGAAGTAAGATTCGACCTGCGCGTCCTTGAGCGGGAAATAGGCTTCGAGCACGGCGAGGATGCCGTCGGCGCCGAGCTGCTGCCAGCGCTTGGCCTGCTCGACGGCGTCGGCGGTCGCGGTCGAAGCGACACCGGCGACCACCGGCACGCGCTTGTTCGCGGCTTCGATCGTCGCCTGCACCACCGCCTCGCGCTGCGCGCGTTTGAGGTAGGCGAACTCACCGGTGGAGCCGAGCGGCGTCAACCCGTGCACGCCGGAATTGATCAAATCGGCGCACAGCCGCCCCAGCACGTCGGTCTTGATGCGCCCTTGCGCGTCGATCGGCGAGACCAGATAGGGAAAGACGCCGTGGAAGTCGTCTGCTCGTGTCATCGCTCTCTCTGTCGTCATGCCCGGCCTTGTGCCGGGCATCCACGTCTTACCAATATTACAGCATTAAAGACGTGGATGGCCGGGACAAGCCCGGCCACGACGAAAAATCAAAACACCCAAAGCGCTTCCGCCGGAAACTCTACATAATGTTCGCCCGGCGGCAGTGGCTCGTCGGCATAGGCGCGCGCGGTCGTGCCGCCGCGCGCGAACAGTAGCTCCCAGCGTTCGCCCAGATACATCGGTGCCTCCAGCCGCATCGGCAGCCGGTTGGGTCCAGGCTCGCGCGCGCAACGCATGCGCTCGAGCCTTATGATGCCGACGGCCGCGTCGCCGACCGCGGCCTGCGTGCGCGCCATGCCGGTGATGCGCTGGCCGAACACTTCCAGCGTGGCGTGGCCGTTCGCTTTCTCCACCAGTTTGCCCTCCAAGCGATTGTTGCTGCCCATGAACTCGGCGGCGAACAAGGTGGCCGGGTCGTTGTAGATCATCATCGGAGCGCCGTCCTGTGCGACGGCGCCGCCATGCAGCAGCACGATGCGGTCGGCCAGCGCCATCGCTTCCACTTGGTCGTGGGTGACGTGGATGGCGGTCAGGCCGAGGCTCATGATCAGCGTGCGCAGAAAGGCGCGCGC
>Ga0307442_1001491_pt1 | contig 11653 bp, 9 predicted proteins | sample SalMarWE160430MG_FD_202143 | JGI IMG/M metagenome (GOLD analysis project Ga0307442, IMG submission 202143) | Salt marsh sediment microbial communities from the Plum Island Ecosystem LTER, Massachusetts, United States - WE1604-30 | ecosystem: Environmental > Aquatic > Marine > Intertidal zone >... | reverse complement strand
GACCTGCGGATCGCTGGGTCCGGAAGCTTTGGGCCGACCCTCGACCATCCTATCCTCCGTGATGGCGCTCCCGCACCAGGACACCGGACGCGCCGGGCGGCGCAGGATGGCGGAGACGGGGACCGACGCAGCTTGATCCGCGCCTGTCCCAGGGTGTAGTGGGATTCCGGAGCGAAGGCGCCCGGATTCCCCCAACCATCTAAGCGTGTCCGCCTTCGTCCATCATAATCCTAAGAATAAGAAGGGGCCCAAACTAGGGCCAAGTTCGACCTATGACCAGACCAATCCGCAAGCTCTCTGCCCGCGCAGTCGTCACCATCCGTAAACCGGGCAGGCACAGCGATGGAGGGGGTCTCTACCTCTCGGTCGATGCGACGGCGACTTCTTCTCGCCGCCGCTGGGTATTTATCTTCACAAGGTTCGGCAAGACGCGTGAGATGGGTTTGGGCTCAACTCAGAATGTGTCCTTGTCTCGTGCACGACAGCTCGCGGACGAGGCACGCGACCTTGTGGCCGCTGGCCAAGACCCCATCGAGGTGCGGCGGTCAGCGAGGAAAGCAGCGACCGCGAAAAAGACTTTCGGCGAGGTAGCTGATGCTTTGATCGAGTCGAAAGCCGTTGCCTGGAGGAATGGTAAGCACCGCGCGCAGTGGGTCATGACGATTCGACGGTATGCCGCGTCGCTTCTTCACCGGGCGGTCGATGAGATTGATACGAAGGCGGTGCTCGCCGTACTGCATCCGATCTGGCAGACAAAGCCGGAGACCGCATCACGAGTGCGCGGACGAATTGAAGCCGTTCTGGACGCTGCCCGAGCACTTGGTTACATACCAGCGGATCGCGCCAACCCGGCGCGGTGGCGCGGCCATCTCGACGCTCTGTTGCCGAAGCGCCATAGGCTGTCACGAGGCCATCACGCAGCCATGGATTACGCCGAAGTCCCCGGACTCATGCTTCGCCTTCAGGGCCGGGCCTCTCTGGCAGCGCGGGCCCTCGAACTGCTTATACTCACAGCCGCTCGCTCCGGTGAAATTCTCGGCGCGAAGTGGTCAGAAATTGATCTAGCCGCGAAAGTCTGGACCGTCCCCGCATCTCGCATGAAGGGAGCGCGCGCCCATCGCGTACCCCTATCACCACGGGCGCTCGCTATTCTCAGCGAACTCAGCGTGGCGAGGACGAGCGAGTATGTCTTCCCTGGCGCCACGAACGAGAAGCCGCTGTCGGCAATGTCGCTTTCGATGCTCCTCCGTCGTCTGGGCTTGACTGATATCACGGTGCACGGGTTTCGGTCCTCATTCCGCGATTGGGCTGGGAATGAAACGACGTTTGCGCGCGAACTTGCTGAGGCCGCTCTATCGCACCGCGTCGGTGACAAGGCCGAGCAAGCTTACCGCCGCCAGGACGCACTTGAGAGACGCCGCTCTCTTATGGACGCATGGTCCAGTTATTGTCTCGAGATGCATAGGGCACCTCACGTGAAAGGCCGTAGCAACACCGCAACTACGGCAGTGCTCCACCCAGGCCACATAGCGACGTAGATAGGTGGCTAAACGTCAACCAACAGGATCGGCGACGATGCCGGGCGTCTGCGACCCGGCACCGATGCCCTGGCACAATACATCCTCATCGTGTATCGGCTCACAACACCATCTTTCCGAACTCCCTGCCGAAGCCACCGACGAAGGAGACGTCGAGATCTGGAACGATCCTCGCTGGACGCCAGCTCTCGACGCTCTGGAAGGCTATTCCACCGCGGACGACGGCAGCGTCACTTTCACTGGTAAGAGTGATCCTGCCCCTCTGGCTGAACTTCTTCTCGGCGACGACCCGCTGCCCGCGCAAGTACGCCAACGCCTTGCCGTGCTTCTGAATCCGCCATGGGGCACAAAAGGGCCTCGAGCTACGGTCACCATCCCTATTCGGTGGAACCATCATGAGCACGGACAGCGGGTTTTAGAGATGTACAACCTCCGGAAGCAGCTCGAGACGGCGATCAGCCGAAACAATGGGAAGCTGGAAGCGGCCATCGCCGAGGTCAGCGACCTCACGGGCTACAGCCGCAGCCATCTCATGAACGCGTGGTCGTACGATGAGAAGAGGGTGATCCTGGAGGGTACTAAGTACAACCCGATCACGTGAGTCCACACCAACGGCGAGTTTGACGAGGACCGTCGTTTTGTGGCCATGGGCGACTGAGTGTGATTGATGGGAGACCATCTCGAACCCGGAGATGGTCATGAAACACCTTATCGCACTACGCATCAAAGACGCGGCTGAAGCTGTGGGCCTATCCCGTAGCACCCTCTACAAGCTTATCGCGTCGCAAAAACTCCGCACCGTCAAAGTGGCAGGCCGACGCCTTGTGCCGTTGGACGCACTGCACGCGCTAATCCACGACCCCGGCTTGGATAGCCGGTACGCACCTCGCCTTCATCTTCATGGCAGATCGATGATCGACTCTCCGCTAGGGGCGGTCGTCAAAGTCCGCAACACTGCAGCAGACCCTCACAAATGAATGACGATGATGACAACAATGCTGACGATGGTTTCATTGCTGTCGGTGACGCCTTAGGCCACAGGCAGTGGACCGTGAACACGCGCGCAACTGACAAGGCCACTTCTGATGGAGCCCGGACACCGGCGATCTCGATCAAGCCGCGCGCGTTCAACTACGAAGAGTTCTTGTCACTTGTCGTGCCCCCTCGGGAGCTCTTGCTTCCGCCGTGGCTGCCAGCGAAAGGGCTCGCGATGGTTTATGGGCCTAGGGGTGTTGGAAAAACCCTTTTTGCCATGGGTAGCGCCTGCGCGGTTGCTACTGGCGCCCCCTTCCTGCGCTGGCTGGCCGAAGACCCAAGGAAGGTGATCATGATCGATGGCGAGATGCCAGTGGCCTCGTTACAAGAGCGTCTCGCCCAGGCCATGGCTCATAGCGGGATGAAGCCTCCCGCGCCTGAATATCTCAGAATTCTGGCATCGGACGCTTCGACAGAGGGTCTTCCTGATCTGTCCGATCCTCGGTCCCACGCATTTTACAGTGATCATATCGGGGACTGCGATCTCGTCATCGTCGATAACATCTCCACGCTTTGCCCCGGCGTAAAAGAAAACGATGCCGACTCTTGGGCCGTGATGCAGGCATGGGCCCTTGCGCAGCGCCGCCTAGGACGATCTGTTCTGTTCGTTCACCACGGTGGTAAGTCGGGAAGACAGCGTGGCACGTCTCGCAAAGAAGACGTACTAGACACCGTCATCGCTTTGCGCCGCCCACCTGGGTACCGCGCAGATCAAGGCGCTCGGTTCGAGGTGCACTTCGAAAAGGCGCGCGGCTTTCGCGGTCAAGATGCCGAGCCCTTCGAGGCGTCGCTAGCGACCGATGAATGGACCATCCGAAGTGTCATGGCTGAAGACAACGTAGAGACGATGAGCGGTATGCATCAGGATGGCCTACCCCTGCGCGAAATTGCCAAGCGGATCGGCTTGTCAAAATCCACAGTGCACCGACGGCTCGTGGGGACTGAAGGTAAAGCCGTGTCCCGTGGGACGCCTCCTATTAGCGTCCCGCGGGACACGGCCGCGGATACCGGAGAATCTAGTGAGTAACATCAGGTGCGGGGCGCAGTTAAAGGCTGCCAGAGCGCTGCTAGGAATGACTCAAAAAGACTTGGCCGCTGCCACGGGGCTGCACCACAACAGCATTCGCTACCTAGAAGCACAGAAAAACGTTACGACCGGTTATTCCAGCCGCCTTGTCGAAGAGGCCTTCGCACGTCGAGGCGTCGTGTTCTTCGTTTCCCCTTCCCCAGGCGTTAGAATGAGACTTGAAAGCGAAGTTAGCTGACGATGCGCGCATATCGCCCGCTAGGGCGTGTACTCATAAATAGGCATCTAAATAGGCATCGGGTTGAACCGATGGGGAAAAATGTCTGCTTCACCCCCTATAGCGGACGTGGGGCGAACCCCGTCAAAGAGTCCGCAACGTGCCAACAGCGGACTAAAATCGTTCTGCTCGGTCCGATTCACAAAGCCGGTCAATCCATTCTGCGCTGTAGATCTTGGCATTGCCCTACCCGCCAATCAAAACACAAGGAACGAAAAATAGGCGGCACAAACTAACGTGAGAAAAGGTCTTTTTGTTTTGGCTTAGTCGCTGCCGCTTCCCCATCACAGCGCGGGCGGACCTCCCGAAGTAGGGCTTAGTTTTCAATGCGGGCCGCCCTCGGAACTCCTAAAATCATGCCGCTTGTCACCGCCTCTTTGGGAGATGACTGCGAAATAGATGATCAATTGAAGGTAGGCATGGACACACTTATTTCTTGGGTCTGGTTTCTTGGGTCTGGCCGAAGGCAGGGTTAAATGTGCAGCATCAGGGATGCGTAGAAAGAGCTGCATGCAAGGGCTCAGATTTACTAGTGCGCCGACGATAACGTGGTTCGATTTCGCAACCCCAAGTGTGGCGTATCAGTTTCAAAGAGTGCGCCATGCCCACGTGTGCAGCGTGGCGTCCAGTCAGGACGGGGGACGCAAGCGGGCCATCTCACTGGCATTTTCTCGGTGGGCCGGCTTCGGTTGTCACTCTATCAAACGGAGAAGGCTGCGGCCCAGCTTTGGATATCAATTGCTTCGCAGTTGAAAAACCGTCTTGCCGGCAGAGCAACGGACAATATTCAAGAAGCCATCGAAAACGTCCCGCCGGTCAATCAGCTGGCCCCCCTTGCCGGGCACCACCGTCTTGCTGCGTGGTGTCCTTATGTAGAAATTTGCGGCCACTTCGCTGGTGATTTCGACAAGAGAGTGCGCAGTGCGGATGTGTACTGTGTTTTGGGTGTGCGCTTCGAACCTTTTCGCGGCTTCAGAGGTTTTTACGAACTCTAGCCACGGAAAATGTTCACGCACTTCCCCAACCCAAGCATCGAACTGTTCGTACAGGCCGGGTTGTCCGGAGCCGCTTTTCGACTTCCAAAACAAAGATTGCCTATTGCGGCAGTATCCGGCGGTTTCGGACTCATCCTTAGGAGTGTCGTAGACGTCATCAGGATGAACGAAATGCGTCCACACCCCCATCGCGGCGATTTCAGACAACATCATCAATCGGGCCTTCGGTCGCTGAACGTAGCCAAATGTCTCCCGTGGCAAACACGTCATGGCTGGTTCGAAGGGATCAGGTCCAAATTCCCGATACTCGCCGAATTCCGGGTCCCCGCACGAAAACAGGCTGCAGACAATCGAGATCTCGGGAAAGACCTTTTTGACGAGCGCGATGTATTCAGGTTGATACCAATTGTTTGTTGGAACCCAGGACATTGGCATCGCCGACGGTACGGTGCTCTTCCATAAGTCCCTCGCCAATTTCAGCTTGTATTCCAACAGCGGTATGTCCGGCCAGCTTTCTGCAATGAGCGGTTCGTGGTTGTAGCCGTGAAAACCATATTCATCGCCGTCCGCAAGGGGTGGGGTTAACGCGAAACGCTGACAAAGAACCTCTTGGCCCGACATCACGGCATCCGAGTTTCGATCGGCATCGGCGCTGGTTTCCGTGTCATGGTAATTCATGACAGTGTACCATGTATACGTTAGACTATACTTCTCTCTTAGCTGCATCATATCTTCGTGCCAATGCTCAAACACAAAAGCATCGCACGAAAGACCAGGGTATTCTGTGGCAATAGGCTCCACGACTGCGTCCGACATGGATGTCGGAAAGTCATCTATGTGTATCATCGCAAAGCCCATAACGGCCCCAACACCGGTCTCCATGCTTGCCAAGATATTCTGGGTCACGAGGCCACGCAGTGCCCGGCAGAAAAGTACATTCGTATTCCAATAGGTCACGCGCCCTTCACCAAAATGTAGCGTCCAGGCGATTGGGCGGCCTTCCAAGTCCGTGGCGAGTACTGTGCATGTTTCCGATAGATCGTCTTGTTCGATATCATAGCGGCTATGATCGAAAAGCCAGTCGTTATCGGTAAGCGTGAGGTCATCTACGCCCGGAAAGATCTCTTCCTTAAATGAAAGCCCAGTGGTCGTATGGATCTCCGGTTCAATACGGAATTTAGATAAACCAAATAGTTCACTCCATTGTTCGTGCCAACAACGATAGGCGATCAGTATTCCTCCACCTTGTTGGACATATGTTCCAACAAGATTGGCTTTGTCGTCAGGCAAACGCCATACGTCTTCCGTGCAGAGCACGATTGCTGAATAGCGTTCGAGGGCAGGCCAGGCGATCGAGTTGTAGAGATCGAGGATAGCGAACTGGATTTTCAAGGACTCGAAGCCCTTGCAGAGGTTATCCATGACCTCTAAACCTTGAAGGTCATCCGTGTGACAGATGAGTAGCAGCTCTTGAATTCTGTTCGGTGGCGGAGATCTCTCGTCGCTGACCGGTCGTCTCTGACGTCCAAACGGCCATATGTCGAAAAAATTTGGACTTGGAAATTGCATCGCTCGTATATTTTTGCTGATTTATTGAGAGAGATAGACAATAGGGACATTGAGGACACGGACAAGCGTGCTTCACAATAGCACATCTATTGGCGATCAGATCGTTGCAGGCACGCCTCTGCGCGTCCTGCTTTGCCCGGATCAGCCGTCTTGGTCCTTTGACAATATTTCAAATAGTATTATAAGAAATTCACATAATAACTCAATATACAAATTATATATGAGAGACATCATAGGGAATGAGCAAATCTTTTTTGAAAAGATATTGCTTGGTAGCATAGATGTTTGTCACATATTCTGGAGGGAGGACCTTTTTTATCTTCTTAACCCCAGTACTATCCAAAAGGCGGCGCAATGCTTAGGAGTTGGCCGTTCCTACCTTGTACGTGCAATAAATAATTGTGCCTTCACGACATCCGTTTACGACCACCTCTTTAGTTCTCAAGAAGAGTTGCTAGATCGGTCTTCGTCGTTTGCAATCGTTGATGGGTACACTGTTTCTTCAAAGAAGATCTATGATATCTACGCCGCAGAGCCTGAATTGCCTAAGCCGGATGCCATTATTCCTGACGGTGTGGATATCGCGTGCTTTACTCCATCAGCCTATGAGAGACGAAATGCAGATTGTTTCGTGATTGGTTGGGCCGGCAATAGTTCGTGGGGTAAGCAGTCTCAGAAATATGACGTTAAGGGCTACGACCGAATCTTCCGGCCCATGATGGACGAACTTCGTGGTCGGGGGTTCGTGGTGGAGGAAAGGGTCGCGAATCCACAGATCAAGCGCATCAAGTTCGAAGACATGCCTGATTTCTATAGAGGTCTGGACTTATTCGTATGTACGTCGGCCATAGAAGGAACGCCTAATACAGTCTTGGAGGCCATGGCCTGCGGTATACCCGTTGTTTCGACGGATGTTGGCATCGTCTCCGACGCTCTGGGTGATTTGCAGAAGCGCTTCATTATGTCCCGCGCCAATACCGGAACGTTCTCTGACGGGGTTGCAGAACTCCTTGGCAATGGCAGCATGCGCAGGGACATTGGCAAAGAAAATAGGCTGCGTGCACTTGATTGGTCTTGGGAAATCAAGACGAAAGACTGGTGGCCATTTTGGCATGATGCATTGAAGCGCGCGTCAAATAAGAGGCACGCGGCTCGCAGAGAAATGTATCTTCTCTCCATGATCTCAGGTTTATGAAGTTTGCGGCCAAATAGAATTGGGGAAATTGGGAAGAAGAAACGGTGGGCATGTTGACGGCCCTGTTTGGCCTATGATATCAATTAAGGAGTGACTTTGAGAGTTAGACGCAACGTGGGAGGGGACGATGAGCTTGCAACGACTGAGCGAAGAGTTGGCCGACGAACGTTGTGGACTATATTTTCTGGCTGGTGTAGATCGTGAAACATCCAACAATAGTGGCGGCCTCCTTACTATCCATGTTGCTGACGGCGCGATTAGTCAGACGCAGGAAAATTTTATCCGTTTAACCGTGGAAATGGTTGAACCGGAGCTGGCGGTAAACCTAAAGTTCCATTCTGCGCGGGAGTTGCACGCGCCCGACAGTCTTCAGAGCTTTGTGCAGCTTTTCCAGCACGAGAGCATCATAGCGGATCCAACCGGCGCATTTTGCCGCGCTCCTGAATTACTTAAGCTCGCCCAATCTCTTCGAGCCGAACTCGGCGATCTCGTCAGCCGCATTCTTTGGCAGGCAGAGTATTCCACCCTGGTTGTCATTGCCGACTCCCTGGGGACGGAGATCGCACCGTCAGGTCAGCGGATTGTCTCAAGCGAGCTTCAGGACTCCATCGATCAGGTGGTGGAAAGATGCGCGAGCCCAGATCTTCGTCGAATGATCCGGACTGTCCGCGCAACAACGCAGGCACCTTCCAGCAGCTACGTTCCCGTGGATGCTCTTTCGGTTCGCGTCTCTGTTCAAAGGCCGAAGCCGGCCGGGCTGATGGCCCGATTAGCGGGGATCACGGCATTGATTGGAATCGGCATGTTTTCCACGGCTAATGCCGCAACATCGCCTACGGCCGTCCCGGATCAATCCGCAGCACCCGGCTTCATGGCTCTATCCGGCCTGACGTCATTGGGTGAGAACGCGCTCGGTGTACGTAACCATTATCGGGCCGTTGGTGGCCTGAGACTGTATTTCCGAGAATCAGCATCTCTTCTTAGCCCTATTTTTGGCACGGGGAATGACCTTGGGACCGCGGAGACGGGCGAGAGAACTGAGCCTTTGCGGGTGGCCTATGGGAGCTAGTCCTTCCCTCAGCTGAGTGGCGCGTTAGGTTTGGCGCGAACATTTGGGGTACGCATGCGCACACGCAGCAGCCGGCCGTCGGATCACTTCGAGCCCACCGAACGCCTTTTCAAATCATAAAATCGATTGCGCTATGGGCGGCGAGAAAGGTGATTCCAAGCAGGACCTGACCAACCGGGAGCGTGAAATCCTTCAGCGCCTCGCTGAGGGCTGGATCAGTCAGGCCATTGCCTCGGACCTCGGGGTCACCGAACGCACTATCCTGCATCATGTGGGGACGGCAAAGCAGAAGCTTGGCTGCAGGACCCGGCCACAGCTCATCGCCGTGGCGTTGCGGCGTGATCTGATCAAATGAGCAGGTAGAGCACGCGGCGGCTGTGTCTTCGAAGCAACAGCTATCGTAAACATGCCTCTATACACCGCTCATCCGGTGTAATTTCAGGTTTCGACAGTGGTGGACAGGATTAGGTCTCGCCTAGGGTTACCGAAAGGTTGTCGCGTCATTTCAAAAGAGGTTGTTGCGTCATTTTCAAGTGAGTCGTCCAAAAAAGGCGCGAGAGATTCAGGGGGGTTGTCTCGGTAAGTGACTGCAAACGCACGAGGTAAGCAGTTCCTGCTATCGACGGCGGCCTTTCTGGGTGCGCTAGAGGGGTACGGCGGGCGTGCCTACGCGCAATGCGTCCCTGCGACTACACCCTCTGGTCCGACCGTAACCTGCGCCGCAGGACCTTTTTTTACTGCTGTTGACGTCGATAACGCCCTCAACGCGAATGAGAGCCTCGCGGTCAGCACGACCGCCGCGTTTAAAGTCGATACGCCAACAGGCACCGCGCTGACGATCACCGGCAACGGCGCGGTGTCGTTTATCGATGCGTTTTCGTATTCGTATCTCCTGAGCGGTGACGGGAATGGGCTGAGTATCAAGTCAAATGGCGACACGACGCCGACCTTTACGGCTGGCAGCATCTACGTCAACAGCCAAGGAAAATTCTATGGTGGCGGCGGCGACGGCATCTTCGCAGTCAACTTGGGCAGCGGCAATATCGATATCCGAACCTATGGGGAAGTCGAAGGCAGCTATCGGGGCATCTACGCGACCAACGGACCGAACGCCAAAGACCTCTCGGTGACGACAGGTTCTGGCTCCAAGATAACGGGCGGTGATTATGGCATTTTCGTTTCGAATTACGGAACGGGCTCCACCGTTATTACGGCTAATGGCGAAGTCACTGGCACATACAATACAGGCATCTTCGCGCACAACGGAAGTTCCGCCAAAGACCTCTCGGTGACGACAGATTCCGGCTCCAAGATAACCGGCTATGATTATGGCATTAACGTTTCGAATTCCGGAACGGGCTCCATCGTTATTACGGCTAATGGCGAAGTCACTGCCACATACGGTCCCGGTATCTACGCGACCAACGCAAATTCCGCCAAAGACCTCTCGGTGACGACAGATTCCGGCTCCAAGATAACCGGCTATGATTATGGCATCAGCGTTTCGAATTCCGGAACGGGCTCTACCACTATTACGGCTAATGGCGAAGTCACTGCCACATACGGTCCCGGTATCTACGCGACGAACGGAAATTCCGCCAAGAATCTTTCTGTGACCACGGGCGTGGGCTCCAAGGTCCTCGGCTATTACAACGGCGCCGTAGTGGATAATAGGGGCACCGGCTACACGAAAGTCGAGGTCAACGGTTCCATTAAGGCGACCAACGATCCATTTGGCGACGCGCTCGCCGTCTACAGCTCTGGCACCACAACGAGTCTCGCCATAACCGTGGAGGCCGATGGGAGCGTAGAGGGCTACGGGAACGGCATCATCACCCGACACGGTGGTACGGGGGACACCACGATCGTCGTCAACGGGTCCGTCACCGGCCGAGACTACGATGCGGTCTACGCGAAAAACTATGGTTCGAGCCTCAAGGTCACCACGGGCGCCGGCTCTACGGTCACGGGCGGCTTCAACGGCATCTCAGCAGACAATTCGGGCGGTACGGGACCCATTGAGATCGAGGTCAATGGCAACGTCACCGGCGGTGAATACAACGGCGTCTACGCGCTGGGGAATGGCAGCTCTCCCATCAGCATTACGGTCGGATCCACCGGTTCGGTTCGAACAACCGCAGGCGGATTTGCGATCAACGCCTATGGTGGCCCGACGACCGTGACGGTCGCCGGTACGGTCGGAAACGGTACCTATGGTTCTGTACTCTTCGATCAAGGGTCCGCCTTTCAAGATCGGTTGGAGATACAACCAACGGCAAACATCCAGGGCAAAGTGTTCGCCGGGCCCGGGACCGATACACTTGCCTTTGGCGGGACAGGAGCAGGCGCCTTCAATCTCGGCGACATCGATACAGGCGCAAACACGAAGAAATTCCAGAACTTCGAGGTGTTCCAGGTGGACAGCGGCACGTGGAGCTTCTCGGGCGCAACCACGGTTCCGTTCACCGTCAGTGGCGGCACGCTGAAAGGCACCGGCACGTTCGGCGGTCTCAACGTCGTGGGCGGCACGGTGGCGCCGGGCAACTCCATCGGCACCATGTATGTCAACGGCGCCTTCACGCTCGGCAGCAGCGCGGTCTACGAGGTCGAGGTCAACGCGGCCGGCCAAAACGACAAGGTGATCGTCAACGGCACGGTGAACCTCACCGGCGCCACCTTGAGGGTGCTGGCCGCCAACGGCAATTACAAGACGAGCACGAAGTACACGATCATCCAGAACGACGGCAACGATGCGGTCAAGGGCAAGTTCGCCAAGGTGACGTCTAGTCTCGCCTTTCTGGTGCCGACGGTGTTTTACGCCGGGGGCGACGGCAACGACGTGGTGCTGAATCTTTCACGGAACGCGGCAACATTTGTGGATGTCGCGCGCACGCGAAACCAGAAGGCTGTCGCCGGCGCCTTGGAACAATTTCCCACGAACAACGCGC
>Ga0307442_1001490_pt1 | contig 11654 bp, 12 predicted proteins | sample SalMarWE160430MG_FD_202143 | JGI IMG/M metagenome (GOLD analysis project Ga0307442, IMG submission 202143) | Salt marsh sediment microbial communities from the Plum Island Ecosystem LTER, Massachusetts, United States - WE1604-30 | ecosystem: Environmental > Aquatic > Marine > Intertidal zone >... | reverse complement strand
GTTGTATTGTCCCAACCCAGCCCGCCCTAATGAGTAAACTCCTTAACCTGGGGGATGCTTTACTCCCCACCTCCCACTCTGTCATTCCCGCGAAGGCGGGAATCCAGCCTCTCTACCCCCTCTTGTATTCTTTCCTGCCCATCTCGGAGAGGTCTCCCCCGTAGATATCGTTGGCGACCACGGCCGGGAAGTTTTCCACCGTCAGCCGCATGACGGCTTCGGGCCCCAGGTCTTCGTAGGCGACAGGCTCTATCTTTCGCACGCTCTTGGCCAGCAAAGCACCGGCGCCGCCAGTCGTAGCCAGATATACGGCTTTATATTTCTTTATCGCCTTTTTTACCTCGTCAGAGCGGTTGCCCTTGCCAATCATAGCTTTAACGCCGGCGGCGAGCAGGCGCGGTGTATAGGCATCCATGCGGCGGCTGGTGGTCGGCCCCGCCGCCCCGATGACCTTCCCCGGTGGCGCGGGCGAGGGCCCCATATAGTATATCGTCTGGCCTTTAAGTTCGAAGGGCAGCTCCTCGCCGTTGTCCAGCGCCTGGATAATCCTCTTGTGGGCGGCGTCGCGGGCGGTATAGATGACCCCGGAAATCAATACGCTGGTGCCGACGGTCAGCTTTTCTATAACCCTGGAACTAATCGGCGAGGTGATATTCATAGCGTAACCTCTTTGTGGCGGGCGCTGTGGCACTGGAGGTTGACCGCCACAGGCAGGCTGGTGATGTGGGTAGGTGAAACTTCGGCGTGCACGGCCAGGGCGGTGGTGCTACCGCCGAAACCCATCGGCCCCACCCCCAGGGCGTTTACCCGTGCCAGAGCCTCTTTCTCCAACTCAGCAACCTCGGGGTCGGGGTTGGGCTGGCCCACCCGGCGCAGCAGGGCTTTCTTGGCCATGAGCATGGCTTTGTCAGCCGTACCGCCGACGCCCAGCCCGATAACCAGCGGCGGGCAGGGGTCGCCCCCCGCCTCCTCAACTACTTTGGCCACCAACTCGATGATGCCCTGCTTCCCATCGTTGGGCAGCAGCATACCCAGCTGGCTCATGTTCTCGGCGCCGCCCCCCTTGGGCAAAACGCTTATCTTGAGCCTGTCGCCGGGGACGATTTCGGTGTGAATAACGGCCGGGGTGTTGTCCCGGGTGTTTACGCGGTTGGAGAAGGGCTGGCTGACGATGCCTTTTCTGAGGTAGCCCTGAGCGTAGCCCCGCCGCACCCCCTCCTCGACGGCTGCTTCAAGGTCGCCGCCGGTAATATGGGCATCCTGCCCTATTTCTAAAAAGACGACGGCGGTGCCGCAGTCCTGGCAGAGGGGCAGTTTTTCCTCTCTGGCGATGCGGGCGTTCTCGATAATCTGGCTCAAAAACTCCCGGCCCAGCGGGGACGGCTCGGTCTTTTGAGCTTGCTTGAGGGCGGCGAGCACGTCTTCGCCCAGGTTAAAGTTGGCCTCCTGGCAGAGCTTGGCTACGGCCTGGGTGATGGCGCTGGCTTTAATCTCTTTCAATCCCCACCCCCCGAGGTTTTATTTCCCACCCAATACCCACCCTACAGAGGTGAAACCTCTATAGGCTTCTCTCCCCACCCCTTAGACTACAATGTCATTCCCGCGAAGGCGGGAATCCAGCCTCCTCCTAAACTCCTCTGTCATTCTGAAGGAACGAAGTGACTGAAGAATCTCCAGCCACCCCTATTATACTCTACACCCTCATCTTCTCAATCAACACCTTAACGCCCTCGGCGGAATCATACAATTTTTGCTTTTCCTCGGCGCTCAGCTCCAACTCTATTATCTCCTCGATGCCTTTCTTGCCCAGCTTTACCGGCACGCCGATGACGCTGTCTTTTATCCCGTACTCCCCGTCAAGTAGAGCGGCGCAGGGCAGGACATCCTTGTTGTCCGTGATTATAGCCTCGGCCATGCGGGCGATGCCCGCCGAAGGCGCGTAGAAAGCGCTGCCGGTTTTAAGCAGGTCGACGATTTCCCGGCCGCCGTGTATGGTGCGCTCCACCAGCTTATCTATGGTTTCCCGGGGCAAAAGCTCGGTGAGCGGTTTGCCCTTGACCGTGGTCAGGCGCGGGATAATCACCATGTTCAGCCCGTGCGCCCCCAGCACCCAGGCGGAAATATCTTTAGGCGATACTTTAAGCTCGGAGGCGACGAAGGTACCCAGTCGGGCGGAATCTAATGCCCCCGACATGCCGACGACGCGCTTTCGGGGAAACTGGCTGGCTCTGACGGCAAGGTAGGTCATGGCGTCTAAGGGATTAGAGACCATAAGAATAATACACTGAGGCGAATATTTAACGATATTTTTGACGATCCCGCTCACGATTTCGGTATTGGCCGCCAGCAACTGGTCGCGGGTCATGCCCGGTTTGCGGAAGAGCCCCGCCGTGACGATAACCAGTTCGGAGTCGGCGGTATCCTTGTAGTCGTTGGTGCCGGTGAGCCTTATGTCGCTGTTGAGGACGGGCGCCGACTGCAATATATCCAGCACCTTACCCTGCGCCAGCCCCTCGACGATATCGAGCAGGATGACCTCGGCGTAGCCCTTTTCGACGATACGCTGGGCGCAGGAGGAGCCCACATTCCCCGCCCCGATAATGGTAATCTTAGCTATTTTGCTCCCCTCATCTTTTTGATTACAGCGTCGGCGACCTGCGAGGTGCCCACGGCCTCGGCGCCGTCGGGCTTCATATCGTAGGTAACGTCCTTGCCCTCGGCGATGACGGCGGCGATGGCGTTCTCCAGCCTGTCGGCGGCTTCCTTCTCGTCGAGGTGCTTCAGCATCATCACCCCGGAGAGCATCATCGACATCGGGTTCACCTTGTTCAGCCCCTTGTATTTGGGGGCGCTGCCGTGGGTGGCTTCGAAGATAGCCATGTCGTCGCCCAGGTTGGCGCCGGGTGCTAAGCCCAGTCCCCCCACCAGCCCCGCGCAGAGGTCGGAGATAAGGTCACCGTAGAGGTTGGGCAGCACCAGTATATCGAACTGCTGCGGCCTCTTCACCAGCTGCATGCAGGTGTTGTCCACGATTCTATCCTCGAACTCGATGTAGGGGTATTCCTGGGCAATCTCTCGGGCGTTGGCTAAAAACAGCCCGTCGGAAAACTTCATGATGTTGGCTTTGTGGACGGCGGTGACCTTCTTTCTCTCGTGGGCGCGGGCGTACTCAAAGGCAAACCTGACGATGCGGCGGCTGGCCATCTCCGAGATGACCTTCAGGCTGATGCCCGAGTCCTCCCTGACCTCGCTATCCGTCGCCTCGGCAACCAGTTGCCGCAGACGGGCTGTCTCCGGCTTGCCCTCCTCGAACTCGATGCCCGCGTAGAGGTCCTCGGTGTTCTCCCTGACCACGACGATATCGACATTCTTGAATGGCGTCGGCGCCCCGGGGTATATCTTGCAGGGGCGCAGGCAGACGTAGAGGTCGAGCCTTTTGCGCAGGGCGACGTTAACACTGCGGAAGCCCGAGCCGATGGGGGTGGTCACCGGCCCCTTGATGGCGACCCGGTTCTTCCTGATGGAGGCCATCGTGGCTTCGGGCAAAAGTGCCCCGAATTCCTCCAGGGCTTCGGCGCCGGCATAGGCTACGTCCCACTTAAAGCGGGCGCCGCTGGCTTCGAGAACCCGTCTCGTCGCCTCGCTGACCTCGGGCCCGATGCCGTCGCCGGGGATAAGGGTGACATTATGAACCATAGTTATTCCTTAAAGCTTAAAGTCGCCGTACTTCTGGATGTAGGGGAGAAGCCCCCCCTCATCCAGTATCTTGAGCATGACCTCGGGCAGTTTGCCGAAGGTGAGCTGCTGGCCAGTGGTGATATCTTTGACCGTGCCCTTGCCCAGGTCCACCTCCAGCGTGTCTCCATCGTTAATGCCGTCGGTATCACATATTAACACCGGTAGCCCCAGATTGATAGCGTTGCGGAAAAAGATACGGGCCACCGACCTGGCCAGTATGGCGCTTACCCCGGCCATCTTTATTACTAAAGGGGCGTGCTCGCGGCTGGAGCCGAGCCCGAAGTTGCCGCCGGCGACGACGAAGTCCCCCTTCTTTACCCGCGAGGCGAAGGTGGGGTCGGCGTCCTCCAGCACGTGCTTGGCCAGCTCGGGCAGGTCGCTCCTCAGGTGGGCCAGCCGCCCCGGCGTGATGTGGTCGGTAGAGATGCCGTCGCCGAACTTAAAGGCTTTCCCCTTCAACATTAAAGCACCTCTCCGGGGTCGGTAATCTCGCCGGCGATGGCCGATGCCGCCGCCGTGGCCGGGCTGCTCAGGTAAATAAAGGCTTCGGGATTGCCCATCCGCCCCTTGAAGTTGCGGTTAGCGGTAGACAGGCAGGACTCCCCGTCACCCAGCACCCCCTGGTGCAGCCCCAGACAGGCGCCGCAGCCGGGGGGCAGTATAATCGCCCCCGCCTCGAGCAGCGTCTTGATATAGCCGGCGGCGATAGCCTCCAGCAAGACTTTTGGCGAGGCCGGGGCCACGATAAGACGGGTGTCGGGGTGGCGTTTTTTGCCCTTTAATATTTTGGCGGCGATAGCTAAATCCTCCCGCCGCCCGTTGGTGCAGGTGCCGATAAAGACCTGCTGTATTTTAGTCCCTTTTAGCTCTCTGGCCTTGGCTACATTGTCTACCTGGTGGGGCTTGGCCACCATCGGCTCGATAGCCCCCAAATCTATATCAATCGTCTTCTCATATATGGCGTCTTTATCCGCCGAAAGGGGCTGGAAATCTTTTTCTCGCCCCTGAGCTTTCAGGTATTCCTGCGTAATCTTATCCGAGGGGAAAAGCCCCACCTTAGCCCCCGCCTCCACCGCCATGTTGGCGATGGTGAAGCGGTCGGACATAGTTAGATTAGCCAGCCCCTCCCCACCGAACTCCAGCGCCTTGTAGGTAGCCCCGTCGGCGCCGATAGAGCCGATGAGGTACAGGACTAAATCTTTAGCGCCGACGCTGGCGCCGAACTTCCCGGTAATGTTTATCTTTATGCTCTCGGGCACCCTGAGCCAGGTCTTGCCCAGGGCGAAGACAATGGCGACATCCGAGGAGCCCATGCCGGTGGCGAAAGCCCCCAGCGCCCCCGCGGTCACGGTGTGGGAATCGGAGCCGACGACGACATCCCCCGGCTTAGCCAGGGCTTCGGCCACAATCTGGTGGCAGACGCCGCTGCCGACGTCGTATTTCAGGCAGCCCATATCCTTAGCGAACTGCCGTAAGAGCTTATGGTCGTTGGAAAGCTGGCGGTTGGGGCTGGGGGCGGCGTGGTCGAAAAACAACACCGTCTTTTGGGGGTTAGCCAGTTTTTTGAACTTGCCGGCCTGGAACTGCCTTACCGTCAGCGGCCCGGTGGTGTCCTGCACGAAGGCCAGGTCAACCCGGGATATAACGATATCTCCGGCGTAGGCTTCGCCCGCCGACTTTTTCGTCAGAATCTTCTCAGCTAATGTTTTACCCACGTGAGGCCTTACCAGTAGCTCTAGCCGATTACCGCCAGGACATCGTCTCTAGCTACTTTGTCGCCATCGGCGAAGTTTATGGCTTTGACTTTACCCCCCACCGGGGCGGTTATGGCGTTGGCCATCTTCATCGCTTCCAGGATGAGCACCACGTCGTTAGCCTTGACCGTGTCGCCCACCTTTACCTCGTAGCGTATGATTATGCCGGGCATGGGGGCGATAATGGCCGTCTCGCCGGCTTTGGGCGGCGGCGCTTTGGGCTTGGCTTTCTTAACTCCGGGAGCCTTGGTGGTGGGTTGGGGTGGCGGTGCCGCTGCCGGCCGTGTCGGCGGTGTCGCCCTGGGCGCTGCCGGTGCCGCTGGTGCTCCACCGGTGGCTTCCAGCCCGATGTTAAAGACCTGGTCGCCGAAATAGACGCGGTAGTTTTGGACGCCGCCCGTGGCCGGTGCGACCTGGGCCGCTTCGGTAATCTCGCCCGACTTTATCTTGGCGATAAGCTCGTCCTCGCGTTTTATTTCCTCCATAGTCTTGGTCTTGACATCGGCGGGCGGTGCCTCCAGCCCGTATTTCCACCTCAGGAAGCGCATCCCCGTGGTCGGGTATAAGGCGTAGATGAGCACGTCGCCGATATCCTTGGCGATGTCCTTGGTATCCTTCTTGGCTTTCTCCAGTTCCGGCTCGAGCATGTCGGCGGCGCGACAGGTGATGGGCTTCTCCCCCCGCGGGTAGCCCTTGAGGGCCAGCTTCTGCACCTTGGGGTCGATAGGGGCGGGGGGCTTGCCGTATAGCCCGTAGCAGTAGTCCTTTATCTGGTCGGAAATCATCTTATAGCGTCCGAAGAGAACGTTCTGCACCGCCTGGATGCCCACAATCTGGCTGGTGGGCGTCACCAGCGGCGGATAGCCCAGCTCTTTTCTCACCCTGGGCAGCTCGGCATAGACCTCCTCGATTTTATCCAGCGCGCCCGCCTCTCTCAGCTGCGCCACCAGGTTGGTTATCATCCCTCCCGGCACCTGGTGCATCAGTACGGCGGTGTCGATAATGGACATCTTGGTCGTATCCAGAAAGTCGCGGTATTTGGGGGCGATGGATTCGAAATACTGCCCCAGCTTCAATAAATGGGCTAGGTCGAGCCCGGTATCCCTGTCCGTACCCTGGAGGGCGACCACGATGGGCTCGACGGCGGGGTGGGAGGAGCGCAGGGCGAAAGGAGCCAGAGCGGTGTCGATAATGTCGACGCCGGCCTCGATGGCCTTGAGACAGCTCATGGAGGCCATACCGCTGGTGTAGTGGGTGTGCAAGTGCACCGGTATCTTGATGGCCTTTTTGAGCGCCGTAATCAGGTTGTAGGCGTCGTCGGGCGAAATCAGCCCGGCCATGTCCTTGATACAGAGGCTGTCGGCGCCCATCTTCTCCAGTACCTGCGCTTTGTTGACATAATAATCGATGTTATAGACCGGGCCGCCCAGCTTGGGCTCGGTCAGCGAATAGGACAGCGAAAGCTGGGCGTGCTTGCCGCACTCCTTGATTGCCTTGAGACTGGCCTCGAAGTTGCGCTCGTCATTGACGGCGTCGAAGACCCGGAAGACATCAATTCCCACCTCGGCGGCGTGGTGGACGAAGGCATTAACCACGTCATCGGCGTAGTTGCGGTAGCCCACCAGGTTCTGCCCCCGCAAAAGCATCTGCAGGGGAGTATCGGGCATAAGTTTTTTCAGTATGCGGGGCCTCTCCCAGGGGTCCTCGTTGAGGAAGCGGGTGGGCACGTCAAAGGTAGCCCCGCCCCACACCTCCATGGAATAGTACCCCGTCTTGTTCATCTCGGCGGCGATTCCGGCCATATCCTCGGTGACCATCCTCGTCGCCAGCGAAGACTGATGTCCGTCGCGGAGGGTGACATCGGTTATCTTTAACGGGTTCTTAGCGGCTGTCTTTTTCTTTACTGTCGGCATTCTTTCCTCCTCTCTCCGGGTATTTTGCCCCTTGCCGGCCCTGGTTTCGGGCTTGCCCCGGGGTGGGGGGTAGGTGATTACTTATTCTAAAGCGGGATGTTCCCGTGTTTCTTCTTGGGACGGGCGGTTTCCCCCGTATTCTTCAACGACTCCAGCGCCCTGATTAGCTTGGGTCGGGTCACCTTGGGGTCGATGACGTTATCTATATAACCCCTGGCTGCCGCCTGGTAGGGGTTAGCGAAACTCTCCTTGTATTGCTCGACCAGCTCCTGCCGGGTCTTATCGCCGTCCTTGGCCTTGGCAATAGCCTCCCGGTAGATGATATTAACCGCCCCCTCCGGCCCCATCACGGCGATTTCCGCCGTCGGCCAGGCGTAGTTAATATCGCCCCGCAGGTGCTTGCTGCTCATCACGATGTAGGCCCCGCCGTAGGCTTTGCGGGTAATCACCGTCAGCTTGGGCACGGTGGCTTCGGCGTAGGCGTAGATAAACTTGGCGCCATGCCGGATGATGCCCCCCTGCTCCTCTTTGGGCCCCGGCATAAAGCCGGGCACGTCGACGAAGCTGACCAGGGGGATGTTAAAGGCGTCGCAGAAGCGCACGAACCTGGCCCCCTTGACCGAGGCGTTGATATCAATAATCCCGGCCATGTGGGCCGGCTGCTGGGCGACGATGCCCACCACCTTGCCGTTAAGCCGGGCAAAGCCGGTAATCAGGTTGGCGGCGAAGCTCTGGTGCACCTCCATGAAGTCGCCGTTGTCGACAATGCTCAATATTATCGGCTTCATGTCGTAGACCTTGTTGGGGGCGTCGGGAATAATCGTGCGCAGCTTCTCGTCCGTTCTTTCCGGGTCGTCGCTCGGCTTTAGCCTGGGCGCTTCTTCCTTGTAGCTCTGGGGCAGAAAGCCCAGCAAACGCCTGACGCTCTTTAAGCAGTCGGGCTCGTTGTCCGAAATGAAATGGGCCACTCCGCTCTTCTCGGCGTGGGTCTTGGCCCCCCCCAGTTCCTCGTGCGTTATATCTATGCTGATGACCGCCTTGACCACGTCGGGCCCGGTAATGTACATCTGGCTGGTGCCCTTGACCATAAAGACGAAATCGGTTATGGCCGGCGAATAGACGGCTCCCCCCGCCGAAGGTCCCATCACCACCGAAAGCTGCGGGACGACTCCCGAATACAAACTATTGCGCAGCAGTATCTCGCCGACGCCGTAGAGGCTCACCACCCCTTCCTGGATGCGGGCGCCCCCCGAGTCCCAGATGGCGATTATGGGCGCCCCGTTCTTAACAGCCAGGTCCATCACCTTGCAGACCTTCTGCGCCGATACCTCGGATATAGTCCCCCCGAGCACGGTGAAGTCCTGAGCGTAGACGAAGACCGTCCGCCCGTCGATCCTGCCGAAGCCGGTAACGACGGCGTCGCCCGGGTATTGCTTATCGGCCAGCCCGAATTCGGTGGTGCGGTGGGTAACGAACGGGTCCAACTCTTCGAAGCTGCCCTTGTCGAGGAGGAGGTCAATCCTCTCTCGGGCGGTCAGCTTACCCTTGTCGTGCTGCTGCTGGATACGCTTTTCCCCACCCCCCGCCCTGGACTTTTGTTCCAGCTCAGACAGTTTAGCCAGTTTATCCTTCATCGCAATCAGGGCTCCCAATCGGTGAGAAATTTAGGGTGTAATCGTCAATAATCATATCATAAGGTAAATCAGATAGGCAAGCGTTTGCCAACCCAGGTCTTTCTTCCCACCCCAACTCATCTTTCCCACCTAAAACTCACACAAGAGGGTCTAAACTCTCTTTAACTCTCTTATCCTCCCAGGTTTAATTTCCCACCCAATACCCGCCCACCGCCCTTTTAAGGTAAAGAGGGGGCGAAGCCCCCTCTTAGACACCCCCGAAGGTGGTAATTAGAGAGCGTCATCTGCACAGATTTTGGGGGTTTTTAAAGGGGGAGGCAGCGTAACCCACAGGTTAAGGAGTTTACTCATTAGGGTGGGCTGGGTTGGGACGAAAAACCCATGTTCGCCAAGGTGGAGTGGAGAGGTGGTACAACCCTCAAGGCAACGGCTTAAGTCCTCTCTCTCTGGTCACCCCGCCAAAAGAGTGCTAAAATAGAAACAGGGTTTTTGTTATGGAAAGCCAGTCGGTTTTAGCCACTACACGCTGCGGCGAACTGGAGTTGCGCTGGGGCGAGCGTACCTATGTCATGGGCATCCTCAACGTCACCCCCGATTCCTTCTCCGGGGACGGGCTGGCCGACGATATCAAGGCCGCCGTGGCACGGGCGAAACAACTGGCTGGTGAAGGCGCCGACATTATCGACATCGGCGGCGAGTCCACCCGCCCCGCCGCCCAACCCGTCTCGGCGGAAGAAGAGTTGCGGCGCGTGATTCCCGTTATCGAAAGGCTGGCCGGCGAGCTCTCCGTGCCGATGAGCATCGACACCACCAAGTCGGAGGTAGCGCAAAGAGCCTTGGAGGCAGGGGCCAGGATGCTCAACGACCAGTGGGGATTGAAACGCGACCCCCGCCTGGCCGAGCTGGCCGCCGACTGGAAGGCGCCCGTCGTCCTGATGAGCAACCAGCGGGATAAAGGCGGCTACGACGCCGCCCTCAAGCGCGACACCGCCGACTATGCCGACCCCGTAACCGAGGTAATAAACTCCCTCAATAAGAGTTTAGAGATAGCGTCCCGATGCGGCGTGCCCCCCGAAAACATTATCATCGACCCCGGCATCGGCTTCGGCAAGAGCTGGCAGCACGACCTGGAGATAATCGGCCGTCTGGGCGAGCTTACCGGGCTGGGCAAGCCCATCCTGCTCGGGCCGTCGGGCAAGTCCTTTATCGGCAAGGTGCTCGACCTTCCCGTGGCGGAGCGCCTGCAGGGCACCGCCGCCGCCGTGGCTATCGGCATCGCTCACGGTGCCGACATGGTGCGCGTTCACGATGTTAAGCCAATAGTGCGGGTCTGCCGCATGAGCGACGCTATCATTCGAAGGAGGCAAATTGGCAACTGAAGCAGTAACCGCCTATCTCGGCCTGGGCTCCAACCTGGGAGACCGCCAGGCCAATCTCGACCGGGCTCTGGCGTTTCTGGGGCAAAGGCTGCGGGTAAAAAAGATTTCCTCGATATACGACTCCGAGCCGGTGGGCAATATCGAGCAGCCCCGCTTTCTCAACCTGGTCTGTGAGGTCGTCACCAATCTCCCCCCGATGGCGCTGCTGGCGCTGGGCAAGGGCATCGAAAACAAGCTGGGGCGGTGGGGAGGTCCCTCCGGTGCCCCCCGCACCATAGACATCGATATCCTGCTCTACGGCGACGAGGTCATGGAGACCCCCGAGCTTACCATCCCCCACCCCCGTATGGACAAGCGCGCTTTCGTCCTCGTCCCCCTGGCGGAGATTGCCCCCAACGTGGTGCACCCCGTAAGCGGCCAGACCGCTAAAGAAATGCTCGAGGCGGCCAGAGAGGTCCAGGGCGTCTTCAAGTGGGAGGGGGTCTAGTGTACCGCATATCGGTGGAACAGCACTTCGACGCCGCCCACGCCCTGCGCGGCTATAAGGGCAAGTGCGAGGCGCTGCACGGCCACCGCTTTAAGGTGGTGGCTAAGATAGAGGCGCTCGGCCTCGACGATATCGGGCTGGCTTACGACTTCACCGAGCTAAAGGCCCACCTAAACGAGGTCGTCTCCCGCTTCGACCATACCAATCTCAACGATATTCCTCCCTTCGATAAGATAAATCCTTCTTCGGAGAATATCGCGGCTAATATCTATAAAGAGCTAAAATCCAGGCTGTCCGGGGATAAGGTCGCCCTTACCGCCGTAGAGGTTTGGGAGTCCCCCCAGACCGGGGTAAGCTATAGCCCCGACTAAGTAAGGAGGATAATATGGCTAAACTAACCGAGGAAGCTAAGAGAATAATCGCCGAGGCCGGCCCCGCCCTCATCGCCACCTCCAGCAAGAACGGCAAGTCCCATGTCCATGTTAAGGGCTCGTTCCGTATCATCGACGACGAGCGACTCGTCTTCGTCGATATCGATTCCCCGCGCACGATGGCTAACCTCAGGGATAACCCCCAGCTCTCGACGCTGGTCTTCGACCCCGAAACCGGCAAGAGCTGCCGGGTCTGGGGCAAAGCGGAGATTATAACCAAGGGCGAGCTTTTCAATTCCGTGGCGGCGGAGTTCGGCGGGAAGATGAAGGTGCCGTACCTGATTCTGGTTACGGTGGGGGAGGTTGAGGTTTTTTAAT
>Ga0307442_1001481_pt1 | contig 11693 bp, 13 predicted proteins | sample SalMarWE160430MG_FD_202143 | JGI IMG/M metagenome (GOLD analysis project Ga0307442, IMG submission 202143) | Salt marsh sediment microbial communities from the Plum Island Ecosystem LTER, Massachusetts, United States - WE1604-30 | ecosystem: Environmental > Aquatic > Marine > Intertidal zone >... | reverse complement strand
ACGGTAGCATGGCCGGTAATAGGAATCAGAGCCGGGGGGCTTGATAAAAAGAATATAATGTTATAAAAAGGGGTTGGAATGCTCAAAATGTCGGCCAAAACAAAGCTAAGCCCAGAGGAGGTAATCAAACGGGCGGTAGCCTTCTTCGGGCCTAGCGGCTATGGCCTGGAGGTCAAGGACGAGTCTGCCGGTTACGTTTGCTTTGAGGGGGGTGGCGGCGGCGTCGAGGTTAGCGCCTCTCCTGAAGGTAAAAGAGCCTCGGTGGAGCTGGTCTCACGGGAGTGGGACTACCAGGTCAAGGAGTTTCTGGGCAAAATCAGCTGACTAACTAAAGGTAAAGGGGGAAAGACAATGGGTTATACAGCCAAGGACTACAGCACTCTTATCGGGATGCAGGGTTTCAGCGAAACCCTGCTTAAAAATCACTTTACCCTCTACCAGGGCTATGTGAACAACACCAACAAGCTCTGGGATATAATGACGGCTATGCTCAAGGAAGGCAAGACGGGCACTCCTGAATACGCCGAGCTTAAACGCCGCTTCGGCTTCGAGTTCAACGGCATGCGCCTCCACGAATACTACTTCGGGAACTTGGGGGGCAAGAAGCCCCTGGATAAAGCGGGTGCTCTGGCTACAAAGGTGGCCGCCGCTTACGGCAGCTACGAAGGCTGGGAGCAGGACTTCAAGGCTACGGGGGCGATGCGCGGTATCGGCTGGGTAATACTCTATCAGGATAATACCAACGGCTGGCTCTTTAACCAGTGGATTAACGAGCACGAGGTCGGCCACCCTGCGGGCTGTGCCCCTATCCTGGTGATGGATGTCTTTGAGCATGCCTTTATGCTCGATTACGGGCTGAAGCGCGCCGACTACATCAATGCTTTTTTCCAGAATATAGACTGGGATGTGGTGGTGGGGCGGTTGAAATAGCAATCCGGCTTGGTGGAGGAGAACGATGGCAGCTCGACTGACGGTGCAGAGCATTTTGGAAAAGGCGATAGAGAAGGAGATTGAAGCACAGCACCTCTATCAAGACTTGAGCCAGAAGATGACCGACGCCACGGTTAAAGATGCCTTAAGTCAGCTATCACAGGAAGAGAAGGGTCATGAGGAGTTGCTGCGAAAATACCTGCGCGGCGAGATCGGGGCGGGAGGGCTGAGAAAAGACCACGTCCTGGACTACAAGATTGCGGAATACCTCGACCAGCCCGAAATAACCCCCGATATGGCGCTTAAAGATATATTCCTGCTGGCGGCAAACCGGGAAAAGGCATCACACGAATTCTACTCCAAGCTGGCGGCGGTGCATCCCGTGGGAGGGGTGAAGGAGCTTCTAGAGCAGTTAGCCGCCCAGGAGCTGGAGCACAAGCGCAAGGTAGAGTTTTTGTATACCGAGGTCGCTTTTCCTCAGACCGACGGAGGGTGAAACTTATGAAAATAGGCGATATCATCAAAACCCGCGGCAGCAGCCTCTCCTTTGAATTCTTTCCCTCCAGGGATGCGGCCGCTGAAGCTCGGTTGTTCCAGGCCATCACCAAGCTCAAGGGATACGAGCCGACTTTCGTCTCCGTAACCTATGGCGCTGGCGGTGGCACGCTCCGGAATACCCGAAAGGTGGTACTGCGCATCAAAGAAGAGACCTCGCTGACCACGATGCCTCACCTCACCTGTGTCGATCAGAGCGAAAAAGACCTCGATAACATTCTCAAGGACTATAAAAGTCACGGCATCGAAAATGTCCTCGCCCTCAGGGGCGACCCGCCCAAGGGCACGGATAAATTCATAGCTCACCCCGAAGGCTTCTGCTACGCCATCGACCTGGTCAGGCTGGCCGTCACCGTGGGCGGCTACTCCATCGGGGTGGCGGTATATCCCGAGGGGCATACCGAGGCGCCCAACCTGGAAACGGACATGTACTACACCAGGCAGAAGATTAACGCCGGCGCCGACTTTGCCATTACCCAGATGTTCTTCGACAACCGTTTCTTCTACAACTTCATGGAGCGGGCGGGCAAGGCGGGCATCACCATCCCCATTATCCCTGGCATCATGCCCATAACCGATATCGAAAAGATAAAGAGGTTCGGCCAGATGACGGGCGCCACACTGCCCAAGTCCATCGTCGAGCCGATGGAAAAGGCGGCTTCCCCCGGAGAAGCCCGCAAGCTTGGTATAGAGTTTGCCACCAAACAGTGTGAAGACCTGCGCCAGAACGGCGTCAAGTACTTCCACTTCTACACGCTGAACCAGAGCCAGGCGGTAAGCGAGATAGTGGATAACCTCGGCTTCACCAGGAAATAGCCCCCGTCAGCGTTGTTTTTCAGAGCCGTGCCGATTTGGGGTCGTGCATGCGGAAATGGGCGATGCGAATGCGCTTCATCTTGCCGCCCTCCAGGTCGTAGAGCACCCAGTTGGTCATGACGGCAACATCGCCCTTTTTTAGCGACCCGCCCAGGAAGTTGGGATAGTCCCTGAAGCAGTGGAATTCGGTGTAAAGCTCGGCGAAGAGCCTGTCCTCGGTAACGATAAAGTCGCCCAGCTCCAACGCCTCTCTCACATACTCGTGCAGCGCTTTGTAGGAATCAATGAACCCCTGCCTCCCGTGCAGGGTGCGGGCTGTCGTCGGGTCCCCCGGGGTGGTAAAGTACTCCACGCTAACATCGGGGGCAAAGTAACCGGTGACGGCGTCGTATCTCTTGTTATTGAAGTGGTCGATATATTCCAGGTACTGCTCTCTATTCATGGCACATCTCCCTAGTCCAGCAAGACCTGTTGCCGGTAGCGGGGTACCAGCGTTTCCCAGCCTTTGCCTTCTCTCACCAGCCCGGCCAGATTTTTTGAGGCTTTAAGTTCGCCGTGAGTGACGAAAACGCGCCTCGGCGGCTTAGCTAAACCGGAAAGCCACTTGATAAGCTCGTCCCGGTCGGCGTGCGCCGAGAAGCCGTGCACCTGTGCTATCCTGGCCCGGACGGGGTAGTGCTGCCCCAGAATCCTCACTGACCTGGCGCCGTCGACAATGTACCGTCCCAGCGTGCCGAAGGCCTGGTAGCCGACAAAGAGAATGGTGGCCTCCTCCCGGGTGATATTGTTCACCAGGTGGTGCTTTATCCTGCCGCCGGTGCACATCCCCGAGCCGGCTATGATAATATTACTGCCGGTGAGCTGGTTTAGCTGTTTCGATTCCTCGGTGGTCCTCGTTAGCTTCAGTTCGGGGAAGTCGAAGGGCGATTTTTCCTGGCTCAGCATCTTTTTCATCTCGCCGTCGAACAACTGGGGGTAGTTGCCGAAGACCTCGGTGATGCTTATGGCCATGGGGCTGTCGACAAAAACGGGTAGGTGGGGAATGCGCCCTTCGAGCCGGAATTTGTTCAGGTAATACAAAATCTCCTGGGAGCGCTCCAGGGCGAAGCTGGGTATGATTATATTACCCCCCTTGTTGGCGGTGGCGTTTATAATCTCGGCGAACTCTTCAGCCGTGTCTTCTAGGGGTTCGAGCAATCTGTCGCCGTAGGTGGACTCAACTACGACATAGTCCGCCTCGTCGAAGAGGGTGGGGTCATTGAGCATCGGCTTGCTCCAGCGCCCGATATCCCCCGAAAAAAGAATTATCCTCTGCTCACCGTTTTGCTCTATCTTGAGCCTGACCATAGACGAGCCTAAGACATGGCCGGCATCATGGAAGCTGGCTTCAATACCCTCGCCGATTTCGACGGGCTGGCCGTATTTAACGGGGGAGAATAATGGGAAAACGGCTTCGGCATCTTCCTGGGTGTATAGCGGTATCTCGGGGTATTTACTCTTACGCTTTTCCTTTTTGTGGCGGCGTTGCTTGAACTCGGCGTCTTCTTCCTGCAGCTTGCCCGCATCGAGCAGCATTATGCGGGTGATTTCGGCGGTGGCGGCGGTGCAATAGATGGGTTGGTCAAAGTCTTTCTGGACTAGCCTGGGCAGCAGCCCGCAGTGGTCGAGGTGGGCGTGGGTCAAGAGCACCGCATCCAGCGATTGGGGAGGCATAAAAAAGGGGCTCCAGTTGCGCCCTTTTAGCTCTCTTTCCTGGTAGAGCCCGCAGTCGACGAGGAGCCTGGTATTATTCGTCTCAATCAGGTACTGCGAGCCGGTGACATTCTGGGCGGCGCCCAAGAAACTTAATCTAATCTGCATACGTTGGCTCTGAGGCGATTATACAGGCTCCGCCGTTTGAGGTCAACGGGCACAAGAGTCGGGTAGATAATACATCTATCGTAACTTCTATTTTCTATGTTATAATCCCTGACGAAACTTTGTCCCGCGCTTGAGTCTGATAGGAGCCGTTAATGATTGATATTGCCTGGAAGAATATGTGGACGCGCAAGACGCGCACCATTCTCACCATTCTGGGCATCGCCGTGGCGCTGGAGCTGGTCATTATGATGACCACCATCGTTGATTTTACCGAGAGCGGTATGCAGAGCGAGCTGGCCAAATACTCCGGCGCCGGTCAAATCTACGTGCGCTCTCAGACCACCGCCGGCATGGCCGGGCAGGAATTCCCCCCCATAACCAGCATACTCAGTGAAGAAGAGGGGCGGCAGATTATCGATGAGGTCGCTGCCCGGATAGACCCGGCGCTAACCACGCCCCTGCTCTTTCACCAGCTGGCGCCCCCGCCCTACCCAAATGCCCCTCCGGAGGCGCTGCTGGTAAGCCTGGAAGCTGATAAAATAAGCGCCTACATTGGTGAAGAGCCGGTGGTTGTCGACGGCGTGGTTGCCTTCAGCAGCGCCGATGCCCATGAGGTCATTCTGGGACCGATGGCTAGCCTTTTCTTCGGCGAGCCGGCTGTCGGCGACGAAATCCAGATAATCGGCGAGCCGCTGACCGTGGTTGGCTTAGTCGAGGGCCAGAGCCTGCAAGACAGGCTCGTCTCTAACGTCGTCATCGTCCCCCTGGAGACCGCCCAGGGCATACTGGGTCAGTCCGAGACCATCTCGGCGGTGCTCATCACCTCGAAGCGGCTGGATACCGTCGGCGCCATGGCCGAGGAAATAAGCGCTAACCACCCCAGGGTCAGCGTGCTTACGCAAGAGGATATAGCCGAAAACCTGGATACCATACTGGGAGAGGAGAGATTTTTCTTCAACCTGATAAACTACACCGTCTATATCGTCGCCGCCGTGGTCGTCTTTATCGTCATGGTGATGGCGGTGTCGGAGCGAACCAAGGAGATAGGCACCATGCGCGCTATCGGGGCTTCGCGCTGGCTGGTGCTGCGCACCATAGTCATCGAGGCCATCATGCTCGGGCTTATGGGCAGCCTGCTTTCCATACCCATTGCCTATCTTATCGACATGGGCATCGGCTATGGCCTGAGGGAAATAATAAGTGCCTGGACGTTGGTACAGATAGTGATAACGGCCACGCTTCTGTCGGCGCTGGCCGCCGCCATACCGGCTCTAAGGGCCACCAGGGTGAATCCCATCGAGGCGCTCAGGTATGAATGAGATAATAAGGGCCGAGGGCATCACCAAGGTCTACCGCATGGACGAGGTCGAGGTACCGGCACTGCGCGGTATTGACCTCACCGTGGAGCACGGGGACTTCTTCGCCGTAGTGGGGCCCTCAGGCTGCGGCAAGTCCACTCTCCTCCACCTCCTCGGCTGTTTGGATAAGCCCAGCGACGGCAGGGTCTTTTTCAACGGGCAGGACGTATCAATCCTCGGCGACGGCGCCCTGACCCGAATCCGCTCCCGACACATCGGACTCATATTCCAGACCTTTAATCTTATGCCCACCCTCAATGCCAGAGAGAACGTGGCTTTGCAACTGCGGCTGGCCGGCATCAAAGGGGCGCGGGCTGTCCGAATGGCTGAGGAAGCCCTGGAAAAGGTGGAGCTTTCCGCCCGTATGAAGCACCTGCCCAAGCAGCTGTCGGGTGGGGAACGGCAGAGGGTGGCTATCGCCAGAGCCATCGCCAAGAAGCCGCAGCTTATCCTGGCCGACGAACCCACCGGCAACCTCGATAGTAAACAGAGTATTAACATCGGCAGGTTGCTGGCTAACCTGAACGCCGAAGGGCAGACCATTATTATGGTCACCCATGACGCGGAGATTGCCGCCAACGCCCAACGGGTGATTAAGATGCGTGACGGGCAGATAGCGGACTAGCTATCCGCCTCTCATAGTTTATAAAGAATCGGAGGTTAACTATGACGACTATAGCCGACTTCAACCGTTGCGGAGAAGAGCTCGAGCGACTACTGATGTTGAGGACTTCTCCCCTGGCCGTGAAGATGCTGGCAAAGGAGAGCGATATCCCTTCAGGCGCCGTCAGGCCCATGAAAGACCGGGGCATCCATCTCGCCCAGTGCCAAGCTTTTGCTATCTCCCGCCGCCAGAGGGAGACGATAGCTATGCTCAAGGAAGACAACTGGTGCTTCGCCGCCCTTATCGCCTACGGGCTGGTGGATAAGCCCGATGACCCCGAGCTGCAGCTGTTTGTTGATTTCCCCACCTTTGAGCGGGATAAATATATCGGCATCGTTTCCGCTCCCTTAAGGACGGCTAATTTCGAACCCGACGTCGTGCTTATCTACTCCAACCCGGCACAACTGCGCAATATGCTGCTCCCCTTCCACTTCGGCGGCGAGGAGGGGCTGGTTGACTGTCATTTCTTCCCCCCGGCCTGCGCCTACCAGATTATACCGGTAATGGCCAGCGGGCATTTGATGGTTACCCTGCCCGACCCCGGCGATTACCACCGGGCGCTGGCCGCCGAAGACGAGATTATCCTCTCCGTGCCTAAAGACAGGCTGGCCAAGATGTTAGAAGGGGTCAGGGAGGTCGAAAAGGGGGATTTCGCCTACAGCCAAGCTAATATGTACATGTTGCCCGATTTCCCCCAGCCCGAGTTCTACCAGATGCTGTTCAAGCGCTGGGGGCTCTATGACAAAGGAGAAGGCAAGAAACGTACCTGAAAATACCTTAAGAAAGGAGCAACCAAATGGCTAAAGAAATCATCCTCTACAACCTGGCGGAAAACGTAACCGACGAGGAATACCTGGAATTCGTTACCAAGGAGAAAGGCCCCCTGCTGGATAGTCTGTCATCGGTCAAGAAATTCGAACTGGTCAAGATAAAAGGGGCAGCGACGGGAGAGATTCCTTTTAAATACATCGGTATCCTGCACTTAAACAGCCTGGACGAATTCTACCAGAAGGATGCCCCGTCGCAAAAATTCCAGGACTTTCTGAAGAAGTGGCAGCCGATGACATCGGGCTTCCACATCCTCTTCGGGGAAGAAATCTATTAATCCGAAACCGACCAGAAAGCCGACAGAATACGAGTAATACGAACTCGGCTCAAAGCGGGAGCGTCGGGGTGGTCGGATTTGAACCGACGACCACCTGAACCCCATTCAGGTGCGCTACCAGACTGCGCTACACCCCGATCTACGGCAACATATTAGCACAATTCGGCGTCGGCGACAATAAATCCCGATTGAAAAGATTAGGCTTTTAGGTTATAACTATAGGGAATTAAGCATTCGGAGGTTTGTACTTGGCTAAAAAGAAAGTAGAAAAACCGCGGCGCGAGACCACCAGGCGCCAGCGTTCCCACTGGAAACAGCAAAAAAGGCGGCAGCGTATCATCTTCGGCATAGCCATCCTGATTGTCGTGGCTGTCTTAAGCGTCATCGGCGTTGGGGTTTATAACGACTGGTACGTTAGCGATTATAAGCCGCTGCAGGAGATTGTCCTTGAGGTCAACGGAACTAAGTTCGATATGGACTATTACACCAAGATGCTCAAGTTTTACACTCAGGATATGTCCGCCGACTATGTTCCTTTTATGGCTGAATATGTAGTCGAGCTTATTAAGCGTGACGAACTGGTGAGGCAGGGAGCTATGGCTTTGGACATCACCGTTAGTGATGACGAGGTTGACCAGGAACTTAAGAATTATGACCCGCCGTTGAGCAAAGACTACCGGGATATAGCCAGGACAAAGTTGCTGATGGGAAAAATGCGTGACGAATATTTTGACCAGCAGGTGCCGCAGTATGCTGACCAGAGGCATATAATGGCTATGTTCCTGGAGAGCGAGGCTCAGGCAAACGAGGTCATAGCCAGGCTGGAAGCGGGCGAAGACTTCGGCGAGCTGGCCGCCGAGCTTTCCCTGGATGATGTCACTAAACAAGAGAACGGCGACCTCGGCTGGTGCCCGCTGGGCGCTTTGCCCCTGATGGTGAATAGTTCCATACTTGAAGAGAGCGCCTTCGACCTTGAGGTCGGGGTATTGGGCCCGCCCATATACGAAGATACCAAGACCAAGTCGGTGGGCTACTGGTTGATCGAGGTAATAAGTATCGATGAAAGCGCCGAGCTGGTTGAGGCTAACGTCAGGAGAATACTGCTCGGTAGTGAGCAGGAGGCTAATGATATCATAGCCCGGCTGGAAGCGGGCGAGGATTTCGCTGAGCTAGTCGCCGAAGTATCCCTGGATACTACCTCCAGCGCCGATGGGGGGGAAATTACGGTTTCCCCCGGTACGACGAGTGATGCTTTTGACGATTATGTCTTTGGCCCCGAGGTGGAGTGGGGGGTGTTAAGCCAGCCGGTACGCGATGATGTGGTCAGCAGCATGGGCGGCTATTGGCTGATTGAGGTTGTCGATAGCGAGGCTAACCGGCAGGTTGATGATGAAATCCGGCTTATGCTGAAGACCGGCGCTTTGAATGACTGGATCGAAGGGTTAATGGCTGACCCCGATAACGTAATTGTGAATAACCTGGACGAGGAAAAGGTGGACTGGGCAGTCGCATATGTAATCGGAGGCTAAAACAGTGAAAAAACAGAGCATCAGCGTCGGGTTAATGGGGTTGGGGGTAGTGGGTGGCGGCGTGGCCAGGGTACTGACCGATAAGGCGGAGGTTCTCTCCCGCCAGGTCGGCTGCCCGCTTGTCCTTAAAAAGATTAAAGTGCTGGAAGCGGACTTATCCCGCCCTCAGGCAAAAGAACTGGGGTTAAAGTTCTTTACTACCGATGACGATGAGTTTTTCGCTGAAGATATGGATATCGTGGTCGAGGCTATCGGCGGCGAAAAGCCGGCGCTTGACTATCAAAAGCGCGCGCTGAAAGCGGGCAAGCACGTGGTCACCTCCAATAAAGAGGTCATCGCCAAGCACGGCGTGGAGCTTTTCGCTCTGGCCCAGGAAAATGGCGTCGGCTTGCATTACGAAGCCAGCGTCGGCGGCGGCATTCCCCTCATTGCCCCCTTCCAGCAGGACTTGGTAGCTAATAAGATAAGCGGTATCTACGCCATCATCAACGGCACCACCAACTATATCCTCACCCGTATGGCGCGGGAGGGTATCGACTTCCCCTCGGCACTAAAAAGCGCCCAGAAGCTGGGCTACGCCGAGGCTGACCCCAAGAACGACATCGAGGGCATAGATTCGACCTATAAGCTGGCTATTCTGGCGTCTCTGGCATTTCACCACCAGGTGCGCCCCCAGGATGTCCACTGTGAGGGCATTTCCCGTCTGGACAGCCGCGACTTTAAGTACGCTAAGGAGCTGGGTTTCGCCATCAGGCTGCTGGCAATCGGCAAGCAGAGCGATAACCTCATCGAGGTCAGGGTCCACCCTGTCTTTATCCCAGAAGAGTCGCTGCTGGCTAAGGTCGACGGCGTCTATAACGCCATCCTGGTGGAAGGTGATTTGGTGGGCAAGGTGCTTTTCTACGGCGAAGGCGCGGGGGCATCGGCTACCAGCAGCGCTATGGTCGCCGATGTCGTTTCCGCTGCCCGCGATATCGTTACCGGCACTGGCACGCGGGCGAGGTGGCGCCTGGAGCCGAACAAAAAAATAAGACCCATGGCCGAGCTGGAGACCCGCTACTACCTCAGGCTCAATGTCGACGACCAGCCCGGTGTGCTGGCTCAGGTGTCCAAGGTCCTGGGCGACCACCGCATCAGCATATCCTCGGTCATCCAGAAGACGGTCGACGACAAAGCGAAAGCGGCCGAGATTGTCATTATGACCCACCCCGCACGGGAAGCCGAGATGCAGCAGGCGCTAAAAGAACTGGGGCGCATGGCTTCGGTCAAGGAGATAGGGAACTTTATCAGGGTGGAGAGTTAGAGGGGTAGGGTCATTCTGAAGGAACTCCTGCGCAGGCAGGAGGACTGAAGAATCTCAAAGAGACCCTTCGCTAAGCAAAGGGTGACACAAAAATAGGGAGTAATCAAAAATATGAAACCAGGTGTTTTATTTAGATACAAAGACCATCTTCCCATTACCCCCAAAACACCCCTCTTCTCCCTGGGCGAGGGCGACACCCCGCTGGTGAGGTGCCCACAACTGGAGAAGGAGCTGGCGGTAGGCGAGCTTTACTTTAAGCTGGAGGGCTGTAACCCCACCGGCTCGTTTAAAGATAGGGGGATGGTGGTGGCGGTGGCTAAAGCGCTGGAGGAAGGGAGCCGGGCGTTGATGTGCGCCTCCACAGGCAATACCAGTGCCTCGGCGGCGGCTTATGCCGCGGGCTGCGGCGTCGAATCTATAATCATTATCCCCAAAGGCAAGATTGCGCTGGGCAAGATGGCTCAGGCGATTGTCTACCGGGCTAAAATCGTGGCTATCGATGGCAACTTCGACCAGGCTCTAAAGATAGTGCTGGCTCTCACCGAGAAGCACCCCGTCACGCTGGTCAACTCGCTCAACCCCAACCGCATCGAGGGGCAAAAGACAGCCGCCTTCGAGGTTATCGATGTCCTCGGTGAAGCCCCTGACTATCTCTTCATCCCCGTGGGCAACGCGGGCAACATCACCGCCTACTGGAAGGGCTTTAAGGAATACCACCAGGCGGGCAAATCGAAAATCAAGCCGAAAATGATGGGCTTTCAGGCGGAAGGAGCCGCCCCCATAGTGAGGGGGCATATCGTGGAAAAGCCGGAGACGGTGGCTTCGGCGATTCGAATCGGCAACCCCGCCAGCTGGAAAAGGGCGGAAGCCGCCCGCGACGAGTCGGGCGGTATTATCGATATGGTCAGCGACGACGAGATTCTAGCCGCCCAGAAAATGCTGGCGACTAAAGGGGGCATCTTCGGTGAGCCGGCCTCGGCGGCATCTTTAGCCGGGCTGGTGAAGCTCCGCGGGCAGGGCAGGGACTTCTCTAAGAGCCGTATAGTCTGTATCGTCACCGGCACCGGTCTTAAGGATACCGAGACGGCGGTCAAGGGCGCCGAGCCATTTTTAGAGCTTCCCGCCGACCTGGCTACCGTGGAGAAGGCTTTAGGGCTAACTTGACATAATGCTTAAACAAAGGCAAGGGTAAAGGAGGATTGGAGTGATTAACGAGGCAGAGATTAAATCAGCCATAACCTCTATTATTAAAGCTATCGGCGAGAACCCGGAAAGGGAGGGGCTGGTGGGCACTCCCCAGCGTGTAGCCGATATGTACGCCGAGCTCTTTATGGGGCTTACTATGAATCCGAAGGAAGACCTTTCCGTGGGCTTTGAAGAAGGGCACCGCGAGATGGTCATCCTCAGGGATATTCCCTTCTACTCGATGTGCGAGCACCACCTCTTGCCCTTCTACGGCGTGGTTCATGTGGGCTATCTGCCCAACGAGACGGGGCGAGTCGTCGGCGGAAGCAAGCTGGCACGGGTGGTGGAAATCTTCGCCAAGCGCCCCCAGATTCAGGAGAGGATGACC
>Ga0307442_1001475_pt1 | contig 11702 bp, 7 predicted proteins | sample SalMarWE160430MG_FD_202143 | JGI IMG/M metagenome (GOLD analysis project Ga0307442, IMG submission 202143) | Salt marsh sediment microbial communities from the Plum Island Ecosystem LTER, Massachusetts, United States - WE1604-30 | ecosystem: Environmental > Aquatic > Marine > Intertidal zone >... | reverse complement strand
GCCTGGAAGTTTACTATAATGTTGTTTCTCTCTAATCTTTCAGCTAGTTCAGCACCTTTTGCATAGCCTACATTCAAAATTACCTGATGTGTCTCTGTATAACTAACATCAGGGTCCCCTTCAACATCACATCCATTATCTCTCAGCGCCTTGGCAAACGCCTTTGCATTTGATATTACCTGTTTTTGATACGCTTTACCATACAGATTCATTTCATAAGTGGCCATGAGTAACCCTAACAGTGTTCCTAAATGATGATTACTTGTGCTTCCCGGAAATGCTTCCCGTTGTATTGTCTCCCACAGTTCGTACTCCTTTGTATCTTCCTCCATGTCGCCTGCCACAATCCCTCTTTGTGGCCCGAAGAATGTTTTATGAGTAGATCCTGTGACTATATCCGCACCTTCTTTAAAGGGTTCTTGGAAATATGGCCCGACCAGGCCCAGTACATGGGCCATATCGTACATTAGAAGCGCTTTATCTTCCATGCTATCAATTATTTTTCTTATTTCAGCTACCGGTTCCGGGTGCAAAACCATGCTCTTACCTAAGATTATTAGTTCTGGTTTATGTTCATCTATTAATTGTCCTGTTTCTTCTAAATCTATCTTATAAGGATTGTCTTTTTGTATTGGGAAGTTAATAACAGCAGGTTTTTCTGTTACAGGATCTCTCATTACATAATGCCTTAAAGCACCAAGAGGCTGTGCGCTGAGGTGTCCACCTTTCCCTAAATGGTGGTTCATAACTTTTCTGAGCCTTTGTAACTCCGTTTTATTATCGAGCCTGTTTTTGTAATCTACTAGAGCACTAAAAACCGTCTTGTTCGCTTGCTGTCCACTGATAACTCTTGGTTCTACTTGTGGGCAGCATAAGAATTTTTTCATCTCCTCGATTAATAGGCCTTCTTTTCCTATTATGAATTCAGTCCCTTGGTAGAAAGGTATTTCTGATTCTCCGAGTGCTTCAATTATTTTATGTTCCGCATACCTTCCTGATGGATCCATGGAGGTAAGAAATCTTACAAGTTTTGAAGGGGTCTGTTCTGAAGGGATCAGGTTGATGGTTTTTTTCTGCCGCCATGCATGGTTTTCTACAGCCTCTTCTGCCAGCTTTTCCATTAGGAGAGGCAGCACTTTGCCTTCTTCTGCATGCTTTTCTCTTGTCTTGACTAATATAGTCCTCGAGTAAGGGGGTGCTACGCTACTCAGGTGCCTTTCAACAACTACTCCTTCAAGGATTCTGCCCTTTGCATGTATCTGGACCTCTTGATTTTCTTCTAATTCAGAATCAATATACGCGAGGCAAATAGACCTTTTTCCTTTTTCTTCAGTGATGTGTGAAACCACTCCTTCTTTATCAAACTTCCAGCATGAAACCATAGATCCACTTCTGACTTCTCCTATCAGCCTATTATTGATATATACTTCATCACCTTGTCTTGCTGCGCCTATGCTAGAGATAGCTATTGGCATAATCCGTTTTGGCAAATACTGTTTTTGACATTGTTTTTTGTTTTCTAACTGTTTATACTCCAAAAACTGCTTGTTTAAGGCTTCTTTGCCAATAAATTCTCCTTTAAGACTTGAAAAGCTGACTGCAAACTTTGCTATAGGGACTGCAAGGATGGGAATTTCTTTGCCTTCTTTATCTTCTCCAAATTCGTGGCCATATAAAGGCAGGCCGGCCTCAAGTCTTAAACTATCCCTTGCTCCTAAACCTGCTGGGATTATGTTATACTTTTTCCCGACTCTAAGGATGCTTTCCCATAGAGCTATCGTTTTCTCTTGAGGAACAAATATCTCAAAACATAACGGCTCTCCTGTATAGCCAGTTCTTGAGATTATCACTTGTTCATTTTCAAACTCTGTTACACTCAAATTATTCCTTCCAACGTCTGGGAGTTCTGTTATGTTGTGGAAAATATTTTCTAACACCATTTTTGCCTTGGGGCCCTGTAATGCTAACATGGAAATTTTTTCTGATTTATCTTCCAAGCGTGCTTTTGGGAATTTTTTTATCTGTTTTTGAAACCACCTCCAGTCTTTCTCTATATTAGAGGCGTTAACTACTAATATATAGTCTTTCTGATTTATCTTATAGAGGTACGAATCATCTATTGCTCCGCCATTTTCATTAGGTATTACTGTATATTGCGATTGCCCTGCTTCAAGAGCAGCTGCATTGTTTGTGAGAACATACTGTAAGAAATCTGTAGCCTGTTCTCCGGTGATAAGGAATCTACCCATGTGTGAGACGTCAAACAAACCCCCATATTTTCTTGTTGTTAGGTGCTCTTGGATTATTCCTGTTTCGTATCGTATGGGCATCTCCCATCCGCCGAATTCTACCATGTCACCGCCATGTTCCTTATGCCACTCATCAAGAATTGTTTTTTTCATCACTACCCCCTAAGATTTTTATGAAACCATCACAATTTTTCCGGATACATATCATACTATCACACCTTCAGATTGTTGTTTAAACGTACAGTGTTTCAACTACTCATTTCATTATACATTGTAATAAGTATCTCAATTTAGGGCTTTATTACACTAAAATCCACAATTTGCAATACCTTCTTAGAATACCGATATGGTCTTTAAAATAATTAGACCCATTTTCTAATTTGGTCATGACTTTTACATAATATTTAAACAGTGGGTAGAAATATTTTCTTATCTTGTTAAGTTTTTATCGGTATTCAGAAAAAATAGTTGCTATTTTTAAGAACAAATATTTATGCAATATTAATTACAATGACTTTCGTAATGCACCTTGATTAATACCTTGATAAGTGATTAAGGAGTAATTATATAACATGTATCATTAAAATAAATATCCTTGATTTATGTCTGAAAATAAAGACTTGCAACAAAATGGATAAAGATGATATAGATGACCATAATCATTATGCTTAGACTTAATGAGGCATCTAAGTAATTTATTATCTTAGGTGCCTCATTTTCCAGGTAATAATCTATGGAGAAAAGAGTAGAAGTAAATTTGAAAGGTTTTCCTTCAATTGAAACCATTGCTCAAGGCCTCAACGGCCTTAATGCATTGCAGACCTTGGGAATAGATAACATAGAGAAGGTGGCGGCTTTCAAGATAAATGGTGAGATGAAAGATATTTCAACAGAGATTGATTCATCAGTAGAACTTGAACCTGTTTACATCGACTCCCAAGAGGGTTTGCAAATATTGCGGCATAGCGCTGCTCATGTTATGGCTGAAGCAGTGAAGGATCTCTTTCCCGGGGTACAGGTAACCATAGGTCCGGCCATTAAAGATGGCTTCTATTACGATTTTGACTATGAGAGGCCATTTGATGCCAAGGATCTCCCGAAGATCGAGTCGAAAATGACTGAAATAATAAAAAAGGATCTTCCCTTCATCAGAAGTGAGGTCCTCAGCGATGAGGCAATTGAATTTTTTAAATCCCAGGGCGAAATTTATAAGGTCGAACTGATCGAGGATCTTTCAGAAGAAAAGGTGAGCATATACAAGCAGGGAAACTTTACGGATCTGTGCAGAGGCCCTCATCTGCCCTCAACAGGAAAAATAAAGGCCTTTCATCTCACCCATGTTGCTGGTGCCTACTGGAGAGGAGATGAAACTAAAGCCATGTTGAGCAGGATTTATGGCATTGCATTTGCTGATCAGGAATCCCTTGACGCCCACCTCGAAAATCTCGAGGAGGCAAAAAAAAGGGACCACCGTAAGTTGGGCCGGGAACTGGATTTGTTCAGCATCCAGGAAGACCTGGGGCCAGGCCTAATCCTGTGGCACCCAAAGGGAGGAACGATACGTACTATCATCGAGGATTTCTGGCGCCAAGAGCATTACAAGGCTGGCTACGAGATAGTGTACTCGCCTCACATCGGCCGGTCAAAGCTATGGCAGACCAGTGGTCATCTGGACTATTACCAGGAAAACATGTACTCACCCATGGACATCGAAGGTCAGGAATTTTTCATCAAGCCGATGAACTGTCCTTTTCATATTATGATATACCGCAGTCGGATTCGAAGCTACCGTGAATTGCCCCTCCGCTGGGCTGAAATGGGCACGGTCTACCGTTTCGAACGGTCTGGCGTCTTACACGGCCTGCTGCGAGTACGAGGTTTTACCCAAGACGATGCCCACATTTTCTGTCGTCCCGATCAGATCGAGGACGAGGTTCTGAACTGCCTTGACCTGACACTCCATCTTCTGCGCTCCTTTGGCTTCCATGAATATGAGGTAATGCTATCGGTTCGTGACCCGGAGCGCAAGCAGAAGTACATCGGCAAAGATGATATGTGGGAGATGGCCGAGGGATCTCTGGTCAACGCCCTTGAACGCAGGAAGCTATCTTACAAACGTGAGGAGGGCGAAGCGGTCTTCTACGGGCCAAAGATTGACATAAAAATCAAGGATGCTTTGGGTCGTGCCTGGCAGTGTACCACCGTTCAATTCGACTTTACCCTACCGGAGCGGTTTGATATGACATTCATTGGAAAGGATGGACAAGAACACAGGCCTTACATGGTGCATCGCGCTCTCCTTGGTTCTCTGGAGCGCTTCTTTGGCATCCTCATCGAGCATTATGGAGGAGCTTTCCCGGTCTGGCTTGCTCCGGTGCAGGCTATTATCATTACAATAACTGATCGAAATATCCCATACGGTGAAGATTTACTAAAAATCCTGTTTGAGGCAGGAGTGAGGGCAGAGAAAGACTTTCGGAATGAAAAACTGAGCTTCAAGGTGAGAGACGCCCAGACAAAAAAGATCCCCTACATGGTGATAATCGGGGACAAAGAAATGGAAACAGGTAATGTTACCGTCCGTTTAAGGGATGGGCATAACTTACCTCCTATGTCGCCAAAGGAATTAATAGACAGAATAAAGAGTGAATCAGAAACGAGGAGCTACCAATAAGCAAAAAACCGGCCGTAAGGGTTAACGAGCAAATCAAGGCAACAACAGTACGATTAATTTCTGTGGATGGAACACAGATAGGAATTGTCCCCATTACTGAGGCCTTGCTCGCAGCAAAAGAAAAGGACCTTGATCTGGTTGAAGTATCCCCCCATGCAGAGCATCCTGTATGCCGCATTATGGATTATGGGAAAATCAGGTACGAGAAGACCAAAAAAGGAAAAACCAAGACACGAAAAAGCCACCTGAAAGAGATCAAGCTCAGACCTCTTACTGCAGAACATGATGTGGAAGTGAAGATAAAGAATATACGGAGATTTTTACTCCAGGGAGATAAGGTGAGGGTTCATGTGGTATTCAGGGGAAGGGAGAGATCCCATACTGATTTAGGCCTCACTCTCCTTGAAGAGATTACCAAAAAGGTTGAGGACATAGGCATTGTCGAAGTAGTCCCCAAGATGGAAGGAAAAGATATGTCAATGCTCATTGTGCCAAGATAATGTAACAGTTTGAAACTTCGATAACCCAGGAAAGTGAAAGAGATGTTTCGGTTATCCATCATTCCAATTGAGGAGCTAAATTTTTCATGCCCAAGATAAAGACAAACAAAGGAGCATTAAAACGGTTTAAAAGAACAGCTACAGGGAGTCTTGTGAGAAACAAGGCCTTTGCAAGCCACATTCTAACCAAAAAATCACGAAAAAGAAAAAGAAACTTACGGAAATCTACCACCCTGGATACAACAAATATAAAACAGATCGCACGACTGCTTCCGTATCATTAACAAATTTTATCAGTTGTCATGAGTCAGTTGAAAAAACAACGGACAACTATCAACGGACTAGTATGAAGGAGTACATATATGACACGAGCAACAAATGCCCCGCAATCAAGACAAAGAAGAAAAAAGATCCTCAAGGCAGCAAAAGGATACAGAGGTGGCAGAAGCAAGCTTTTAAAGACGGCTACTGTCGCTGTAATGAGATCCAGACAACAGGCCTATAAGGACAGGAAAAAGAGAAAAGGTGATTTCAGAAGACTCTGGATCATCAGGATTAATGCAGCTGCCAGAGAGAATGGGCTTTCGTACAGCAAACTTATCATGGGAATGAAAAAGGCAGATATTGCATTGGACAGAAAGATCCTGGCAGACATGGCTGTTTTTGATCCTCAAGGCTTCTCAGAGATAGCGACTATCATATCTTTGGCCTTAACAACCATTCCCAAGCCGGAATGATGTTCAATGAGTAAAATAGTAACCAAAATGTGCCGGGTCTTTTTTTGACAATTGTTAGATGGTAAATCGTTCCGGGAAATACGAAATGAAATGTTTTGTCGGCGTCACGGACAATGATTGGTGTGCATTCCTATCCCAGCAGCTGCTTTTACCTAAAACAATCCTCCAGAAGGACGGCGGGCAGACCTTGAGCCCAAATTGGTACATCTAATCTGAGGTCAGGATTTGAATATTGGAATTTCCTTCTTGTCTAAGATAAGCATGACCACATTTCAGAAAAAAACACCTTTTCACTAAAATAATCAGACAACAACTCTATCTATTGACAATCACCCTAAAGGTCATTTTGGTAGGCCAAGTCACCAGGAAATCCTGTAAAATAATAGTGGACTATGCAGAAATTTTATTTATATCTATTTGCAGGGCCCATCCATTCCAAACAGAGAGCAATAAGCAAAAGGAGAAATGAGGTGATATGCTATCGACAAAACCCCTGGAAATCTCCGATTTATATGGCAATAGCTGCTCCAGAAACTGCATCCTCTTCTGCTACGATCGTTTGAAAAAAGACCTTCAAAGTCTCCCCTCCGGGCCGGAAGCCAAACACATCTACTTAATTCAGAAATGAGATTGCCGTCATAGAGAAAATACCTTCGGAGTATCTTTGGTATGCTTAAGATAAAATGACGATGGGAACAGCTTTGATCACTTCTTGGCAAATCCATTCTCCACATTCCACCACTCTCTTCAACACACTGATAATACTGGGATTCTTGTGGTTTTCGAGAGCGATAGATTGAAGAGGTGTAAATTCCAGGATCCGATGAAATCTAACCTTTGAACCCGTGAACGGTTACAAAATATGAAGCCATTCGTCTATAGAGAAAATCGCAAAGCAGTATCATCAGTGCTCCATAGATAATACCAGCTATGGCATCGACGCCATAATGGTACCGACAATAGATTGTTGCCACGATGAGGCTTGCAACGAACGGGATAAGTACCAGCCCTAAAATCCGTTTCTTTCGCAGTAACATACCCATACAGACGACTGCAACAGCGACGTGAGAGCTGGGGAATGCCCCGCCTGGAGAGTCAAGATAATAAATAAGATCCATGAGCGAGGTGAAGAACCCGTAATACAAGCCTCGGCGCAGGGGGATCGGGCCAGTTGCCGGAAAAAAGATAAACAGCAGGTAGCAAGAGAGCAACGTTATCGATATTGTGAAGAGAAATTCCTCGAAAAACTGTTTATCTTTAAAATACAGTATTCCGCCGATAACCGGTAGATATAGGTAGTATGTGAAATAGGAGAAGTGGAAAAACTCTATCAGGAAACGGTTGTTGAATTTGACCGGCAGTACCATAGCTGGTTCGCAGTGGAATATGAACTTATCCAGTGCAATGTACATCGGGTCAAGAGGGGCATTTAATAGAATGTTGTTTATCAGACCTGATTCCAAGTACAGATAGAGTAAGAGCAGAATCGGATACCAGGCTCGAATAAACTTTAAAGCAGAGTTTGAGCCGAGGCCCACATAACAGGCGAATACAAGAATGACGGCCGTAAATACGATATGAGTTACAACTACCTGATTGAAATACTTATGTCCCCATCCGAGCAATACCATAATAAGGACAACGCCAAGAAGGTAGGCTACAAAAATAAAATCAACAGCATTAAGCTGCCTCAACTTCTCCATTTTAGCCAACCTTTTTCCCTGTACCATTCTGCTGTCGCGAAAACACCTTTTTTGAGGTCGCCATCCGGCTGGAAGCCAGTGTCGTCAGAAAACCGCGCTGGTGAGCAAGTCCAGGCTTCCTGCCGGAGTTCCACTACCTTTTCACGATCGATAAGGGGGGGCTTTCGTGTGATTTTCGATAAGCCGTCGGCGACCATTGCGTATGTCTCCGCCATCCACATGGGGATAAAAACCCTTCTTGCCTTTCTTCCCACAGCTTCTTCCACGCAAGTGAGAAAATCATCCCACTCGTAGATATTGCCGTCGCTTATGTAGTAGGTTTTTTTCTTTGTAACATCAAACGTGAGGGCAGAAAGGACGGCCTTTGCAACCTCCCTGCCGTCTATGAAGGAAAGAAGCGGGGAGTTCCCTTTTGGTCTTATGTCAAACCCCTTCTCCGCAACAAGTTTAAACATGCGGAGGATATCTCGTTCCCTCGGCCCGTAAACCGCGCATAGGCGAAGAACCGTGGAATCGCGAATCAGTTTCTTCACAACAGATTCGGCGCTATTCTTGCTCACGCCGTAATGAGTAAGGGGATAATCCGCATCTCTTTCATCACGCGGCTTGTCTCGACCGGAGGGTCCACCAGCGGCGAGGCTGCTTATGAATATAAACCTGTTTACCTTCTGATCCCTACAGGCCAGGCACAGATTTTCAGTGGAATCGACGTTTGCCTTCCAATAGGAGGCAAGTGAAACCGCTCTTACAACACCGGCGCAATGGATCACCGCATCTATTCCATGAACCGCCGCCGCAAGTGATTTAACTGATGAAAAATCGCCTCGGATACCAGCAACACCTTTCGGGAGCTTTGTTTCATCGCTCGTGGGCCTCAACAATGCAGAGACGTCAAGGCCTCTGTCCCTCAAGAGGCTGGCGCAATGCCAGCCGATAAAGCCAGTTGCGCCCGTAACAAGAACTTTCAAATCTCCCTCTCGTAAAAACGGTACGTTTTATATCTTTTTGCTCCCATCCTTTCGGAGCTAATGTTCATCTTGCTATTGGTCTCAAGTATCCAGGAAAATTCTCCCAAATTGTACCCACTTTCCCTTGCCTTCAGAGCAGTTTCAAGATAGAGGAGCGAATCCAGGCCCAGCCCACGATATTCCCTTATAATACCCATTGCGGGGATTCTAAGGCACTTAATTTTCCTTTTGTAGTAAAAGAACTTGAAAATGCCCAGGGGCAGCATTCTGCCGTTCATTTGCTTGAAGGCCACGTTCAGGTCCGGCAGCGCAATGGAGAAGCCAACGGGTCTTCCGTTCACCGTAAGGATTAAAATAAGGGAAGGATCGGCTATCTTCGTGAAGTCCTTTGCAATGTGTAAAAACTCCTCTCTGGTCATGGGAATAAACCCCCAGTTATTCTCCCAGGAACTGTTGTAAATGGAAAAGGTCAGGGCCAGTTCTTTTTTAATCTTTTTGAAGTTCAGCGGCCTTACGGTCGCATTATGCCTGCGTTTAAGAAGCTTTGAAACCCGCTCGTACCGGGTGGGAAAGCTGTCCAGGGTACCGAGGTAGGCGTAAAGGTCCATTACCTTGGAAAAACCTGCATTCTCCAACAGGCCGATGTAGTAGCGGGGATTATATGTCATCATGAAAACAGGTGGGGAATTAAAGCCATCCACAAGGAGACCGCATTCCTCATTAGTGGAGAAGTTTGCAGGTCCCCTGATATGGGTGCATCCCCTTTCCTTCAGCCAATGCGAGGCGGCTTTGAAAAGCGCGCCTGCAATATCCTGATCCTCAAAAGCCTCGAAAAACCCGAAGAAACCCCTGCCATCCCTGTGGAAATCCAGGTGCCGCTTATTGTACACGGCGCAAATCCTTCCCATTGTTTTCCCTGCCGAATCCATACACAGGAATGGCTGTACCGTGGAATGAAAATGGAATGGAAAGCGTTTCTCGTCGAACATCTCCTTTTGCTGGATAAGAAGGGGGGGGACCCAGTTAGGGTCATTTTTGTAAACTTTCCAGGGAAAGCGAAGGAACTCATTGAGCAAACGTTTGCCGGAAACAGGAACAGTGTTGCAGGTATTCATATGATGGCCTCTCATATGACGTTCATCTCACGTCCCACCTTCTTGAGGGAAGAAAGCGCCATATTTATCTGCTGCCGTGTGTGGGTTGCCATAAGGCTGATTCTTATGAGCGAGTTGTTTTGTGGTACGGCGGGGGGTACAACAGCATTCACGAACACACCTTCTTCCTGAAGGCGTATACACATCCGGAAAGTTTTTTCCATCCCGCCAATAAGAATTGGTATCACCGGTGTGTTAGAGGAGCCGATATCAAATCTTAAATCCAAAAGCCCCTCTGCCATGGCTTTAGTGTTTTCCCAGAGGGCTTCCCGCCGTTCAGGTTCCTGTTCGATTATATCTAGAGATTTCATCACAGCTGCTACTGACGCGGGTGGCAGGCTTGCGCTGAACATGAAGGTGCGCGAGGTGTGCCTGAGGAAGTCAATAAGTTTTGCATTGCCGGCAATGAAACCGCCGACTGTGGCCAGTGATTTACTGAACGTCCCCATTATGGCATCGATCCTGTCCTGCAGGCCGAAGTGTGCAGCAGTACCCTCACCCCTCGGCCCAATGACACCGAGGGAATGGGCATCATCTACCATAATGGCTGTGTTATACTTTTCCGCCAGGGGAACAATCCGGGGCAGATCGGCGATATCACCGCTCATGCTGAATATCCCATCAATGACTATCAGCTTACCGGCTTCAAGAGGGATAGATTTCAAGACAGTTTCGAGGCTTGCGGGGTTGTTATGTTCGAAGCGCTTCAATCGGCCAAACGAGAGATTGGCGCCATCAATAATGCTTGCATGGTCAAGGCGGTCGGCCAATATGTAGTCACCTCTGTGCACAACCGACGCAATAAAGCCCAGATTAGCCATAAAACCCGTAGAGAAAATGATGGCAGTTTCCTTGTCCACGAATGCAGCCAACCTTTTTTCAAGGGCGGTATGGATATCGATACTGCCGTTTAAAAATCTTGAACCTGCACATCCAGTCCCGTATTTCTCTATGGCGTCGATTGCAGCTTTTTTAACCCTTGGGTCGTTTGTGAGTCCAAGGTAACTGTTTGAGCCTAACATCAGGACTTTTTTCCCCTTAATGATCACTTCTGTGTCCTGGCCGGACTCGATCTCACGGAAGTATGGATAAAGGCCTAGCCCACGGACAGTCTCCGCGTCATTGTACCTGACTACCTTATCGAAAATAGACGTATGGTTGTTCACATTTTTCACTGTTATTGTTTTCACTTAGGGGCTTTTTTTCAATTATGAGACCTTTGATAGTCGCCCCCTTTTGTCCAATGTTTGTACCTGTCCTGTTAAATGCGCAGCATATCTATTCAGGAAACAGCCTATTTGTCCAGGATCAGGCTTAAATGTTTTTATACTGCAAAAAAAAGAAAAAAAGGTCAAAGAAATATTACTCTTTATCTTTCCATCTGTAAGGCTGTCTTAAAAATATCGTCCAGTGAATATTGATGAACTCGTAAAAAAATTAAACCCATTTAACAGGTTGATATAATTAAATGAAGTTAGGGACATTAGTTCTAAAACAACTTAAAAATGTACAGTGAATATGAATTTGCGGCCTAAATCTTTATTTTTGCTACAATTCTCTCCTCACCAAAAAATTCATGCCAGCCCGCCAGAAAAACGGCGGGCGAGCTCCTTGTCGTTGACACACAACCTTCTCATCTATATTATTATAGTATTTAAAGAGGTATTCCTGAAAGAGAAAATTTTATCGTTATTTTAAAGGAGGCACACTATGGACG
>Ga0307442_1001473_pt1 | contig 11710 bp, 7 predicted proteins | sample SalMarWE160430MG_FD_202143 | JGI IMG/M metagenome (GOLD analysis project Ga0307442, IMG submission 202143) | Salt marsh sediment microbial communities from the Plum Island Ecosystem LTER, Massachusetts, United States - WE1604-30 | ecosystem: Environmental > Aquatic > Marine > Intertidal zone >... | reverse complement strand
GTTAACGGACCTATTGTATTTAATGGGATCTCTTCCAATGAATAATCAATTTTCAGATCCCACTCGCTTCCATCATCAAAAAAAGCTTTTATAATTTTTGCCATATAATTTACTGCGATTGTGATATTATTAAAACCATTTTTCTTTAATTGTTTTAAAATTATTTCTAATATTGGCATTTCTCCTCCAATTGGCATTAAAGGCTTTGGTAATGAATAGGTATATGGTTTTAATCTAGTGCCTTTTCCACCAGCAAGTATAATAGCTCTCATATTTTTATTGACTCATGACAGAAGTTGAAATAATGATATAATAAATAGGAATAATGAATTTTTCTAAAAAGATTTTTCTCTAAAATGTAGCCTTTTTTGGTGAAAAAATTATTTAATTCTTGCGATATTAAATTAATTTGATGTTTTCAAGATTATTAACCGATTTAGAGCAGAATAGTTTTAAATCTGTTGAAAAGATTCCAAAATCATTGCGAAGATTTGTAGAATACGGTTATAGAACTATACCCCTTCCAATTAGAGAAGGAAAGATATTTCGTAACTGGAAGAAATTCTTAGATGAAAGTCAATGGTGGAACAAAAGGGAAATAGAAGAGTATCAACTTCAACAATTATCTAAGCTATTAAATCATGCTTACAAAAATGTTCCTTATTATCAGTCGTTATTCGAACAAGAAGGGATAAAACCTGCTGATATTGATGATTTTGATAAATTACCCCTCATACCTCCCCTTACCAAAAAAATTGTAAAGAACAACTTGAATAAGTTGAGAGCTCGCAATTTTTCAGAGTCACAATTTAAAATAACTGCTACAAGTGGTTCGACAGGCATGCCAACGGTTTTTTATCATCAAAAGGGAAAATCTAAAGCTATAGAACAAGCTTTTCATTGGAGATATAGAAATATAATCGGAGTTAAGTATTCTGATGAATATATTTTTTTAACCGGAATAACAACTAACCTTGATAGATTTGATGAAAATGTTTCTTGGTTTAAATATTACATCCCATATCGAATTTTAGTATTATCTTCTTACCACTTGAATCATAATTATCTTAAAAAATATGTAAAACTAATAAAAAGTAGACCTAATTCAATTTTATTTGGATTCCCATCTAATTTATATGCTTTAGCAAAATTTCTGGAGAAAAATGAAGAATCTTTTGATAATATCAAACTTACTCATACTGGATCAGAAAATTCATATTCTTATCAAAGATCTTTAATGAAAACACAATTTAATTCTCAAGTTTTTGATCATTATGGAAATGCAGAACAATGTGCTCTATTTCATCAATGTGAACAAGCAGATCTCTATCATATTATCCCTGAATATGGGATTTCGGAAATAATTAATCAAAATGGGAGATTAGCAAGAAATTCAGGAGATACAGGGAACTTATATGCGACTAGTTTAACTAATTATGTCTTTCCGTTTATTAGGTATGATACAGAAGATATTATTGAATATTCAGGCAAGTCTTGTAAGTGCGGAAGATCTTTTTCAACTGTAAAATCAATACAAGGAAGAATACAAGAATTTCTTGTAGATCGAACTGGTATAAAGATGTCTTTAACAGGAGTTATTGGAGCTTTACATAGTACAATTTTTAGAAATCTTGAAAAATTTCAATTTTTTCAAGAGGAAAGAGGGGAGACAATTTTAAAAATTGTTAAGAGAAAAAATTTTACAAATTCCGATGAAAAAAATATATTAGAAACTTTTTATTCAAAAATGGGTAAAGATATCAATATCAAAATTGAATATGTTGATGATGTTATAAGAACGAGCAGAGGAAAGTCTGTTTGGGTAGAGCAAAAGCTCCCCATATGATTTTAATCATTAATCATGCAATTTGAATAATATTAATGAATTCGGCTCCAAGGAGACAGCATGTTCATTCAATTCATTCTGGCTAGTGAATGATTTCTCTAATATATTAAAGAAGTCAAGATCAATTTTTTTTTTGAGAATAAGTTCAATAAAGTAATACAAATTAGTATTATATTGCCATCTTACATAAGAATAAGGATATTTAATCCCCCTTATATAATTTGGGTCATCTAATCCTCCCTCATATATACTAAATTGATTCATCTCGTATTTTCTTTCAATCTTGCAAGTTTTTAGAAAATCTGTATTTTCACATGCTCCTGGTGCAACTAGAGCCAGATCTACTCTTGAAGGTAATTGAATGTAATCCTTTTTAGATGCTACAAACACTTCTGCTCCTGAGGAAACAAATAATTTCTTTAAAAGAGTAACAAAGAAGTTATCTCCTATAAGCAACACGGTTTCCCCTAATTTGGTGTTACTTTTGCGTAATATATTCATTGCGTATAGAGCATAAGGTAATATGAATATTAGTTTATGGTTTTCTTCGTTTGGAATTTTTACTGTTAAATTTGCTGATATTTCTAATTCTAACTCTTGATCAGTTGAAAAATATCCCAGGAAATCGCCTATTTTATAATTATACACTTCATTTCCAATGTCTCTTATTACTCCTGCAGAATATAATGGTTTATCTAATAAATCTTTATTAAATAAAAGATCATCTGGTTGATTTGAGAATATTGCATACTTGTTTGCAATTTTAACCGGATCTAATATTGATATCGTCATAAAAAACCCAATTAGTCGTAGTTTAGTTTTATTGATTTATTAGTTTTTATGCTTTCAATGGTTTTAAACACTAATTCCATCGCTTTTAAAGCATCATCCTCAGAAACCAGAGTTTTTGATAATCCTAAATTGGTTAAAATTACAGTATTTAACTCATTTTGATGACCTTTATCTTGTTCATTCAATAGAATGTTTCCAAAATCAAAACCCGAGGTATTCATTTTTTTAAAATCATCAATTATTATTGCAGAATCTCCAGAATATATTTCAATACGTTCTTTAGGCATATTTGGACCATTTAAATCAGTATATATTAAGTTAGCTATTGATCCATTTTGAAAGCTAATCATGACAACGCAACTGTCGAATACCTCTGTATTTTTATGACTCATATTTCCACCTAGTGCAAATATCTCTACCGGGTTTGAATTCATTAAATATAGAATTAAATCAATAAAATGACAAAATTCACCAATAATTGGACCTCCTCCTGTTTTAGGATCAAATACCCAGTGGCTTCCTGGTATGAATGAGCTGGCAATTCGATAATTGATTATTATTGGATTCGCGCGTTCGCTAATTAACTTCTTAACGTCAATTATTAGTGGACTATATCTTCGATTAAATCCAATACAATAATTTAAGTTAGTGCTTTTGACGGTATCATGCACCTCAAGACATTCTTGATATGTAATTCCCATTGGTTTTTCGACATAAACATTTTTTCCAGCTTTAAGCGCCTCAATTGCGAATCTAGCATGCGTATGATGCTGAGTATAAATAAAAACCGTGTTAATATCTGGATCTTTAAATATTTTTTTGTAATTTGTTGTTACATAGCCAGGTCTATATTTATCTTTACAAATATCAGCAGATTTTTGCGATTTAGTTGCGATTGCTTTAATTGTGCAATTTTTATTCGGTAATAAAATGGGTAAATGCGTTCCTTGAGCGAAGCTTCCACACCCTACTAAACCAATTATTAATTTTTTATGCTGTCTTATATTTGAGCTCTCATGCTGATCAATGAGCACATCATTCTTTTCTTCTGAAAATTTCAATAATATAGCTATATTGTCTATTGGATCCTCATCTAATTTTCTATAGGCTTGGTCTGCTATTTCAGCGGGGATAATTTCAGAGATCAACGGAGAAACATCAATTTTTCTCTCTGAGAGTAGTTTTAAAAATAATTCCATGTTTCTTTGCTCTGTCCAAGGCACATATTCTTTAGGATAATCAAAACCCTCAAATTCATAATAAGGGTCATACCTACCGGGTCCATAAGATCTTGAGATCAATAAGTCAGCTTCTTTATAATATATCTTATTCCTATCAACAGAAATTGGAAAAGCACCTAACATGACGATTTTTCCTTTATCTCGGATTAATGAAATTGCATCATCTAAGATTTTTGTTGATTTGGATGTTGCACAAATTATAACCGTATCTAACAACTTACCATTTGTGAATTCACTGACAATATTTGCGCTATTATAATAATTTGGATTGCAAATCGAATCAGCTCCTAATTTTTTAGCCAAATTTAATCGTTTATTAATTAAATCAAAAGCGATAACTTGAGCTCCACATGATTTTGCTAATTGAATTGTGATCAAGCCGATCAATCCTGTTCCAATTACTCCTACAAATTCTCCAGCTACAATATTTGCTCTATGAATTCCATTAAGAGCTATTGCTCCTAATGTCGAAAAAGCAGCTTCCTCTAATGAAACATTATCTGGAATTTTACATGTTAGATTTTTAGCCGAAAAAATCATTTCTGCATGACTGGATCCAGCACAAGCTACTCTATCTTGTGGTTTATAAGCATCAACATTAGATTCTACTACTATACCTGAGCAACTATAACCCAAAGGTGAAAAATCTGAAAGTGGATTTTTGAAATTTTTCAAAACATTCTTTTCTTTGTAGATTTTAAATAGTTTTAACAACCTTCTGATTGAATGCTTTCTTAATTCCTCAAACATTTTTCCACGTAAATACTTTGACGAAATTAATTGCTTAATTATAGAGGCGCTGATTAATCGTTTCCACTTTATTGCTGCGAGTTCTGTACCGGAACTAATCAATGCATAACTAGTTTTTACAACAGCTCCTAGCGTTTGTAATTGAGGTTCTCCGACTTCTTTCAAAATTACTTGTCCTTGTGGATTAATAAAGAGTTTTTTCATAGGATTAGACACTAAATTGATTGTGCTAAAAGTTCTTCAAGCAGATGAGTATATAAATAAGCTGTGCTAAAAAAAGATTAGCACTAATTTTATTGGTTAATGACTTTAAATTCTGTAGTGATATTCACGCTATTTTTACTTGCAAAATTTTCAATTAATTGTATCTTTAGAACCGGTATTTGTTGAGATTCTCCATATTTGGGAGCAATTTCAGCACTATCTAGTACAAATTTAAAAGACGAATCTGATGAGATGTTTAGCATTATCTCCTTATTAATTAAGACATTATTCTGTTCTTTTAAATCAATATCTAATAATGTATCTTCAGCAAAATGATATATCAAGGCTATTTCATGTGTTTTATTCTCATAATTTTTACTTCTATCTGGCTGAATCATGTCTTTAATGATAATTGTTTTTAAATTCCTTGAAACTAGAACATGCCTTTGAACTAAAAATCCATTATATCCGTCATGATTACATGAAAATTGAACCAAATCATTGCTCTCAATGACTTTTCTGCTAGTCTTGGGCTTTTGTGCCCAACTAAACCAAGATAATGGTATAGCTTGACTCTTATTATCAATTGAAATCACATTATGAGCTATGCTATTTCGGAAATAATTTCTTTCTTTCATTGACTTATTGTAGGATTTTGTTCCGCTATCTATTAGAATATCTTTCCCGGTATATGAAAAAATTATATTTGATATTCCACTATGAGAATGTGGTGCATTTTGCGGGCCGAAGTTTCCTAAATCGCTAAATAAGTAACTCGATTTATCTCCCCACCCGTCTCTTATAAGAATATATCCGGAATTTTCATAAAATATCACTTTTTTTTTTTGCTCATTGAATTTTAAAGAATCCACTGAATTTATCTCCTCGATGCCCATCAGTAAGAGAGATATAGGAGATAAATTTATATTGATATTTTTTAAATCAGAAGATTTGAATAAAATGCTGCCCAGATTTATTAAATCCAAATGCGACTTGTCATTATAACCAGATAATAAAAATACTTTTCCATTATCAACATCACCAATTAAAGGAAGTTTTCCATTAGGTTTAACGATATCCGATAAACTTATACTCATATTTTTGATTATAATGCCTTCAAGACTTTCGATTAAATCTTTATTTAGTAGAAGAAAAAGTATAAAAAATTCAAGTACAAATCTATGGTAATTAACTGATTGCTCTATGTTAAATCCATCTGGTCGAGTCTGTAATGATATTTGTGCTTTTAATTTAGTATATAAGACATGTTCCCAGCTTTTTACCTTCTTGTAACCATTAAATATGTTGGAAAATAAGTATCCTCCAAATAATTCGCCAATAGTATGGTTGAATGATCGTTTGGTGTAAAAAAATCGCAAATAATAAGCATGTTGAAACATGGTTCGAAAAATAACATTGAAAAATTGAGAATTATTAATTATTTCTGAGTTTTTAAAAAAATAGAGCGTAAATATCCAAGAAATTAAACGGATCGAAATTTCTAATCCAGAGTACCAATTAATTCCAATCATTGGTGGATTACATTTTATCCAGTCCAAGATTATTTCCTTAAATTTAAGAGCATATTTCTCATCTTGAGTGTAATAATATGCAAACCCCAAATATGTTAAAAAGAGATGTCGGTTTAATTCCCAAACATATTTTACATCAATATTTTGACCATTAAATTTTGGTCTGATTTCTAATTGATTAGATTGAATCATTCTCCAATTGTAATTATCCACAAAACCATGATGCCAATTAATACCTTTTTCAAATTTTATGCGTTTTTCAAATATCTGAAAGTCATCCTCAATTATACAATTAGCATAGTCAATAAATTGATCCTTCTCTTTAGAGCATTCCTTGTCTAAGTAGTTAATTATAGCTGAACGTTCTTCTATATTTGAATAAAAGAAGAGATTTTTTTGAAAAAAAGTTTTGGATAACTCATCAATCTGGAGATTTTTTCCCAAATATTTATTAAATAGAAATTCTGAAGATTTTGAATTGCGTAAATATCTCCTACGTTTCTTAATTATAGGAATTTGAATGAACTTTTCGAAAAGGATTTTGTAATAATTAACTAAATTAAAATATGTTATGGGTCTGGGATTTTTTAAAAATGGGAGTTTACCCATAATGAATCGCTTATTTATCATAAATAATCCTCTTAAGTAAATTCAGCAAATATTTTCTCAATTACTTTAACTCTATTATCCCACATATATTGATGTAGTTGTTCTGGAGATATACTTGACTCAATTCGGTTTTCTTTTAAACCATTTATTATTTCTTCAAATTTTTTTAGTCCTGATTCAAAATCATTGATTGGAATGGTATAACCAAGATTGTTCTTGTCTAAAAATTCTGCTGTATAAGAATCATCTCTCCCTAAATAGAGTATCTTTTTTCCCATGCTTAAGTATTCCCATACTTTAAAACTTAGAGTTGGATAATTAAGATTTTCTCCTACATGTAAAGCTAAAGAAGAATTATAAACTTCTTCTAAGCACACTTCACGAAGGACAAATCCTTCTAAATGAAAATATGTGGAAACCTCATATTTTTTGAATAGAGATGTTAAACGTGTTGCATCATATCTACCAAATATTTTAATATTTAAGGATATATCAGTAAGCTTTCCTAATTTATAAGATATAGATACGATTTTCACTAATGGTTCAAGATCCCTGAGACCATATAAATTACCCGTAAAAGTAAAGGTAATTTCTTTAGGATTCGTATTTCTTCTAGTTAATTTACTACTCTCATCAACATTGATACCATGTGGAATGGCATGAACATTATTACTTTTTACTTCAGGAAAATTATCTAGCAAGAATTTTTGCATACCTTCACTTATTACAATTATCCTATCAGCAGAATTGAGGATCCTTTTTTCCATTTTCAAATAAAAATTTTCAATTGACTTAGTCATCGTGTCTTTTAAATACGGGTTATAAGACCAAGGATCTCTGTATTCTATAATTAAAGGGATTTTACAAAAAATTTTTAATAAATATCCTATTGGTAAGGTAAAGAATGGTGGTGCCGATACATATATCAATTTTATATTATTCTTTTTAATAATTCTCCTACTGGCCAGAAATGCTAAAGGAATCCAATGAAGAAAAAGGATAACATTAAATATCTCAAAATATAGCGTAGTTTTTTTGATATTTGATTGAAATCCTTCCTTCGCAAAACTTAAATTGAAAACCTTCGTGTTTTTAATTAAGGGAGAATTAACTTTCTTAAGGAGTTCTTTATCCTCGTGAGCATTTTTATTCGATTTCGCACTTACAACAAAAATCTTATACCCCTTTTTCGCTAATCTTTTCGTAATCTCAGAAGCTCTAATGCTCAAAATATTGCTAAATGGGGGGAAATGATAAGAAATGAATAATATTTCTTTTAACATTGTTTACTCTTTAATATTTTTTATTAGGATAATGATAAATATTTAAGATAACACAAAAATTAAAAATTTTTCATTTCTCCTTGGATTCCTTGTTCAGGGGCTATTCTTTAAATCAATGGTCCTTAACATGTTCAATTTTCAAAAAATCCAAAATTCTTTCTATTGTATTACCATCAACATATTTATTGAATCGATCCCTAATTTCAATTCTTTTTTGGTTATACTGATTGTTAATTTCATCTATGTTTCTAATTCCGTTAATTAGATCATGAAAGTTATATAATAAAGGTCCAGGAGCAATATCTTCTAAATCGTAGTACATCCCCCTAGTTTTTTTATACTCCTCAAAATCATATAGAAAGAGGAGAATCGGTCTATTCAACAACGAAAAATCAAACATCGTAGAAGAATAGTCCGTAATGAGGATATCAGTTATGAGATATAATTCTTGAATATCAGAACCTGTAGGAGCAATTTTAATATTCTCATATTCCTCAAAATCAATATCATGAGTAAAAATATGCCCTTTCAAGATAAATATAGAATTTGTGTCAATAAGCAAGCGTTCTAATTCTGTTAATTCCTGTTTCGATATGGAGAATCTTAATCGATGATCATCTCTAAAGGTTGGGCAATATAATATTACCCGGTCGGTACCTTCGGGTATAAAATATTGTCGTTTTAAATGATTAATTAACTCTTTATCATTCTTAAACAAATAGTCATTCCTTGGATACCCTAATGCCAAAATTTTCTTTTTTGGTACTCTGAAAGCATTACTCAAAATCTCATGTTCCTTGTCATCTCTGGTTGGAGTTAAAATATAATCAATATAATCATCATATCGCAAGTGTAATTTGAAGTAACGACCCCATTTTTTATAAACCAAAAATTCAAGATCCTCATCAAAAATTATCTTCTTTATTGGCGTACCGTGCCAGGCTAATATTATTGTTGTTTTTGGTGAAAATTTAATGGGTAATAAATCATAGACACCATGGGTGATAAATATATACTTAGCTTGTCTTAACATTTTAATAGTTAAAATATTTAACGTATGGATGGCATTATAACCCTTTAATCGTAGTTCCTTAACTAGTCTACGCGATTTCGCGACCCAAAATAGCTTATAATCAGTATACTGATTGAAATAATCAAATAAGTATTTAGTGTTATCGAGATAGGTATTACCTCCATAACCGCCCATGATGATTAATTTATCATCAATGTTATCCCTAAAAAGTCTTGAAATTAGTTTAAACCCAAAAGGAATTAGTATATCACGCGTGAATTGATATATTTTATTATTCCGCAAAAAGATAAATCGTTCAAGTTGTAAACTCATATTCTATTATGAATAATTTTAGAAAGAATTTATGTTTTCTCATGTAATATCTATTACTACGGCTTCTAATCATCATTGTTAGGTGAAGTATTTTTTTTTAATAATTTCCATAATTCGTTTTGCTGATTTACCGTCCCATCCTTCAATTTCTTGCCCTTTCTTATATCTAGAAGCTAAAACATCATTAATTTGACGCTTTAATAACTGAAAGTCCCGTCCAATGATCGTGTTTGTTCCCTTTTCTACAGTAATCGGACGTTCCGTATTTTCTCTTAGTGTTAAAATGGGTATTCCAAGATAAGAAGCTTCCTCTTGAATGCCTCCTGAATCCGTCAAGATCAATTTTGAATTAAGCATCAAATTAAGAAATTCTAAGTACCCAATAGGTTCACCAATTATCACGTTATCACTCTTTAAACGGTCATATAGCCCAAATTCTATGAGATTTCTATTTGTTCGAGGATGAACAGGGAAAAAAACCTTGATTCTCTCACTTAAATGATTTAATGCATCAACAATTTTTATTAAATCCTCCTTTTTATCCACGTTAGAAGGTCTATGCAGCGTGATTAGCGCGTATTGATCTTTTAATAATCCCAAACTCTTATAAGTATCAAGATTTTTTGCTTTTTCCAAATTCGTGACTAATGTATCAATCATGACATTCCCAACAAAGAAAATCTTCTGTTCCTCGATTCCTTCATTCTTCAAGTTGACTTCAGCTTCTTTTTCTGTTGTAAATAAAAGATCAGAAATTTGATCAGTCAAAACTCTATTAATTTCTTCCGGCATCTTCCTATCAAAGCTTCTTAAACCCGCTTCAACGTGTGCGACATCAACAAACAGTTTCTTTGCGACTAATGCACATGCAATAGTGGAATTCACGTCTCCAACCACTACAACAAGCTTTGGCGTTTGTTTTAATAAGAGTTTTTCAAATTCCATCATAATTTTCGCTGTTTGATACGCATGCGTCCCAGATCCCGCATCGAGAAAATAATCCGGTTCGGGAATATTCAAGTTCTCAAAAAATACGCGGGACATGTTGTAATCATAATGCTGGCCGGTATGAATAATTTTAAACTTGACCCCTTGCTCCACTGATTGATGAACTAAAGGAGCTATCTTCATGAAATTCGGTCTCGCTCCTGCAACAAAATAAATCTCATCTAACATCAAACTAAATTCTAACCTTTCAATTTAGATTATACTATAGAAATTATAAAATTAACAAATTTAATACAAGATTAAATGCAAGCAATTAGAAAAAATTTGCTAAGAAAGACAAATATAAAATGAATTAAAAACTTGAAAGATTCTCATTTATAAATAATTGTAATTTACTTCTCAAAATTCATTCATATCATAAAATTCTGAACAATTGAAACTCTGAACTACTTGTTCCTCCTGCTAATCTCTCATATAGTGTCACATTTTCAATGTGCAGACAAAGATCGGTATTATAATCTGCTAATTTTATGATAACATATTCAACATTGTTAGTCAAACAGAAATTTGCAAATTCTGTGATCGTCAAATTATATTCCTCTGAATAAGAATATAAATTTTGATTATATAATAAACCAAAAGGAGAATGAGTTTCGTGGAACAGGTCCGTTGTATAATTCGCCCCTACTCCAATATTTGATCCCACTTCTACATGATTCTCGATATAAAATACACTAGTAATAAGTGAATCATCATATCGATATTCAAAGCTTAAATTATCTCTAACATAGATTAAATTCAAAACAGAAACGATGATAATTGTAAAAATTATAAGATTCGAAAAATTTAATATCCGACTAAAATAATTATCTCTATTAATCCATTTATTAAATCTTAGTCTGGAAGCTTTTAGTTTTTGCCATTGATTTTCTAAATGAAATTTTAACTTAAATAATGAGATTCCCGATAAAAGAACAATACAAGGAAAAAAAGCTTCAAGAACTCTGGTGTAAAATGCATTAAAAGATGCGGTTTTAATAAAAATTGGGAGAATGAAAACAATTACAAATGTTAATAATACACAAATCTTTATGAAGCGATAAAAATTTCTCTTTCTCAGATCTGGTTTATCTCTATTTCTAATAAAAATACCCATGATC
>Ga0307442_1001469_pt1 | contig 11715 bp, 10 predicted proteins | sample SalMarWE160430MG_FD_202143 | JGI IMG/M metagenome (GOLD analysis project Ga0307442, IMG submission 202143) | Salt marsh sediment microbial communities from the Plum Island Ecosystem LTER, Massachusetts, United States - WE1604-30 | ecosystem: Environmental > Aquatic > Marine > Intertidal zone >... | reverse complement strand
GCACGCACGGCGTCCGTCCCACAAGTGAGCAGCACGAGCGCCGCCACTGCGCCTGTTAGGCCGATCAGCCAGGCTCGAGTCCATGCCCGTATCGATGCGCTGCCGCTCAAGGCCGCCTCTTCTTCTTCATCTCGGAACGAGCACCATACCATGCTCGCAAGGCTAAGCCCGCATCCCACCGCGAGCGGATAATCGCAGCAAAGCATATGGAGATTGGGAGGTGGCACCGCCAGGGCTATTCGTTCCCGGCCGCCCACTTCGCGGCGCTCGGCCCGGTCCTCGCCGAAGACGCCGGCTGTTCAGCGCCGGTTCATATGGCCCTGGGTAAACGGAAAACCACGCACGCATCCCGCTTGCGGTTTTTCGCCGATGCAGCCCTCGTTGAACTGGCACGTCCGGCTCCCTACATGAGCGCCGTGCCGCGGATTGGCTGCCAACGCCTGGAGCCAAATGGAGGTCTTCCATGATCAAGCATCTCACTATCCCGGTTTTTGGTTTTGCCGTTCTCGTTGGCGCGGCCGCCCCTGCTGCCGCCGATCATAGCCGGTCTTATTGGGTCACCCCCCGCTACGACTACACCTACCAGGTTCCGCCGCAGAAGAAGGCTACGAACCGGTCGCAGTATCGCAAGTTCAACCCCAAGCTCGATTTCGAGACCGAGGCGGTTTGGCGTAATCTGCGCCCAGAGTGGTTCGCCGAATAGACCCGTCCCGGGTCCTTGACGAAAGACCGAGGCCGGTCGTTTGGATAGTTTTCACCGGCCTCGGCTAGGCAGAAAGCTCATACGGCGCTGCTTCTCTAAGGCGGCGTCTTCCCATTGAGGGCTCATGCTTAGGCACCTCGCCACAGGTCTTTTCAGTCTCGCCGTTCTCGCCGCGAGCTCCGATGCCGCGCTCGCCGAACGGCGTGTCGCGCTCGTCATCGGCAATTCGGCCTATCAGAATACCGCGCCCCTCAAGAACCCGAGCAACGATGCGGCCGACATGGCCGCCAAGCTCAGAGAGCTCGGCTTCGAGGTGATCGACGGCACCGATCTCTCCAAGCGCGAGATGGAGCAGCGCATAAGGACGCTCGCCGACAAGCTTGCCGGCGCCGATGTCGGTCTTTTCTTCTATGCGGGTCACGGCCTTCAGGTCGACGGTCGCAACTTTCTGGCGCCTGTCGACGCCGCGCTTAAATCCGACACCGATCTCGATTTCGAGGCCGTCGAGCTCAACCTCGTGCTCAAGCAGCTCGAGCGGAATGCCCGTGTCTCGATCGTGTTCCTCGACGCGTGCCGCGATAACCCGCTCGCCAACAATCTCGCGCTGGCGAGCCGCTCGCTCAGCATCGGGCGCGGGCTCGCCCATGTGGAGAAGGCGGTCGGCATGATGATCGCGTTTGCGACCCAACCCGGCAATGTGGCCCTCGACGGCGCGGGCCGCAACAGCCCGTTCACCACGGCCCTGCTCCGGCACATCGCCACGGAAGGCGCGGGCATCAACGACGTGATGATCGACGTCCGCCGGGACGTGCTGGAAGAAACCGGCGGCAAGCAAGTGCCTTGGGAGAATTCCTCGCTGACGGGGCAGTTCTACTTCAAGCCGTCCGCACCGAAGACGGCCGAGAGCGGCTCCGCAGGCACGGCCGCCGAGATCGCCGCGTTGCGCGAAGAGATCGCTCGGCTGCAAGCCAACCAGAGCGCGCTTCTGAAGTCGCAAAAGGACGACCTGGAGACGCTGCAGCAGAAGCTCAAAGCCGAGACCGGCGAAGAACCGCGTGACGCCTCTCAAGCCCCCGCCTCGAGCCGCGTCATCGCTGTCGAGCCGGCGGCACCCGCCAAGGATGCGGCAGAGACGAAGACGGCCAATCTCGCCCCGGGCAATCTTACCGGCGTGGAGCAGCCTCCTCTCGCGCAAGCCGCGCCCACGCCTGCCCGCGCGGCCGATCAGGCAGCTCTGAGCCGGGACATTCAGACCAAGCTCAAGACCCTCGACTGCTATCGGGGAAAGATCGACGGCGACTGGGGCGCCGGCACGCGCCACGGCGTCGAAGGCTTCAACCAGATCGCCAATCTCGACCTGAACGCCGATAAGCCGGAGCAGGCGACGCTCGATGCGCTCGCGGCCTGGAAGGGCGAGCGCTGCCCGGCCAGGGTGATCGTGCACCGGAACCGGGCGCCCGCCCCCTCGGCGACGACGCCGAAGACACAAGCCAAGACGAAAAAGGTCTACCCGGCGAAGCCGAAGCAAGCACAGCAGACAGCGCCACACGACTTCGAAACCGACGCAGTGCACAAGAACTTGCGGCCGGCGCGCTAGCGACCGTCCAATCGAGAAATCTTGAGCCGGTCGACGAGGATGTCGCCACGCATCCAGCTTTTCAGCTGGTTGAGATCGAGCGCGCTTTCGCGCCGGGCCGCAATCAAGGGTACGTTTCGTGAACATCTGTTTGATTGGCGCGTGCAGTGCTCCGGTTGAACGCCGGGGCCGGGACCAAGCCTAGGGCAAGTTGCCACTGGAGCGGCTCAGCAGCAGCGGCTAGGGTCTGCCGGCCGGGTCTCAGCTGTCGGCCAAGATAGGCAAAGAAACGCAACGGGATGGGTCAACGCTTCCTCTATGTCCTCCTGGTGGGGACGGTGATCGTCGCGTCTCTTGCCTTGCGGGTTTGGGACCCGAGCCCGGTCGCGCGCTTACGCGCGCTCGTCTTCGATGCCTATCAGCGCGTGGATCCGCGCAGCTTCGATCCATCGTTGCCGGTACGGATCGTCGATGTCGACGAGGAGTCGCTCAAGAAGATCGGCCAGTGGCCCTGGCCGCGCAGCGTGCTCGCCCAACTTGTCCAGAAGCTCGGGCAAGAGGGCGCGGCCGCCATCGCTTTCGATATCGTGTTTCCCGAGCCCGACCGCATGTCGCCCGCCAATGCCGTGAAGTATTGGCCGCCGTCGCCGGCGCTCGACAGCCTCAAGGCGGAGGTGATGAAGCTTCCCTCCAACGATCAAAAATTTGCCGAAGCGATCGGCAAGGCGCCTGTCGTGCTCGGCTTCATCGCTTCGCCGAATAACGACACGCTACCGGAAACCAAAGCCGGATTTTCCTACGGCGGCGACGACCCCCGGCTTTTCGCGCCCTACTATCCTGGCGCCGCGGCAAGCTTGAAAGAGCTGCAAGACCCGGCGCAAGGCGCGGGCGCACTGAACTGGATTCCGGAATTCGACCAGATCATCCGCCGCATGCCCATCGTGGTGCGGATCGGAGATACGCTTTACCCGTCGCTTGTCGCCGACGTGCTACGCCTTGCCCAAGGGGCGTCCACCTACGTCGTCAAGTCGTCCGGCGCCAGCAGTGAGAAATCCTTCGGCGAGAAGACCGGCATCGTCAAAGTCCGCATCGGCGACTTCGAGATCCCGACCGAAGCCAACGGCCAAATGTGGATTCGTTTCACGCCGCAGTCCAAGGAGCGCTATCTCCCCGCCTGGAAAGTGCTGAACGGCAAGATCGGCCAGGATCAGATCGAGGGCCGTATCCTCCTTGTCGGCACGAGTGCTGCGGGCCTGCTCGATCTTCGCGCCTCCCCGCTCGAGGCCTCCATTCCCGGCGTCGAGCTGCACGCCGAGGCCATCGAACAGATTCTGCAAGGCGCCTTTCTCTTAAGGCCAGACTTCGCCACCCCCGCCGAGCTTCTCTATATTCTCGTGCTGGGCACCCTCATTGCCGTTCTCATCTACCGCACCGGCGCGCTCGGTGGCGCTGTCCTCGGCGCTATCGCGATCGCGGGCGTGATCGGCTTCTCCTGGTATGCGTTCGATATGTTGGGCTGGCTTGTCGATCCCATCTATCCGGCGATCGCGCTCTCGGCCATCTATCTCGCCGGCTCATTGTTCATGTTCTTGCGCACCGAGCGGGAGCGGAACCGCGTGCGCAACGCCTTCTCGCACTACATGGCGCCGGCACTGGTAAAGCGGCTGGCCGACGATCCCGGCAAGCTCAAGCTCGGCGGCGAGACCCGCGACATGACGCTTCTCTTCAGCGACGTGCGCGGCTTCACCACCATCTCCGAAGGGCTCGACGCGGAGGAGCTTACGCGCTTCCTGAACGGGCTCTTCACGCCGCTCAGCAACATCGTCCTCGACGAGCAAGGCACTATCGACAAGTTCATGGGCGATGCGTTGATGGCGTTCTGGAACGCGCCGCTCGACGATACCAATCATCCAGGCCACGCCTGCAGCGCGGCGCTCCGCATGATGCGCGAGATGGACATCTTGAATGCACGCTGGCGCGACGAGGCGGCGGCGAAGGAGCGGCCGTTCAAGGAGGTCAAGCTCGGCATTGGCCTCAACACCGGCCTGTGCTGCGTCGGCAATCTCGGCTCCGATACCCGCTTCGACTATTCGGTGATCGGCGACAACGTCAACATCGCCTCGCGCCTGGAGGGCCAATCGAAGACCTACGACCTGATGACGATCGTGGGCCCGGAGACCACAGCTCGGGCCCCGGACTTCGCCTTCTTGGAGATCGACCTCCTGAAGGTGAAGGGCAAGACGGCGGCGACGCGCATCTTCACGCTTCTCGGCGATTCCGCTCTCAAGGAAAGCCGTTCGTTCATCGACCTCACAGCCCGACACGGCGAGTTCCTGGCCAAGTACCGGGCTAGGGACTGGGATGCGGCCGAAGGTTTGAGCCATGAGTGCGAGAAGTTAGACGGCGTCCAGCTCAACCGCCTTTATGCGCTCTATCGCGAGCGGATTGCGGCATTCCGCGTCACCCCGCCCCCGCCCGATTGGGACGGCACGGCCGAGGCCTTGTCGAAGTAGCGCGATGCCACAGACAGCGATCCTCCTCCTCGCCGCGGTCGGCGTCCTCATGCTGAAGCACACGGCCGCCGACTTCTTCCTCCAGACCCCGTTTCAGTATTGCAACAAGGGGATTTACGGCCATCCGGGCGGCTTCTTGCACGCGGGCATCCACGTCGCGCTGACGCCGCTCGTCTATCTCGTGATCGCGCCGGCTTCGCTGCTGCTCGCCGTTTCCATCGCGCTTGGCGAGTTCGTCGTGCACTACCACATCGATTGGGCCAAGGAGCAGATCACCCGCCGCCGCGGCTACACGCCCCAGACGCCACGCTTTTGGCACGCGCTCGGCATCGACCAGCTCCTGCACGGGCTGACCTATCTTGTCATCGTCGGCGTGTTGGTCTGGGCTGCGAGCTAGAGCAGAGCCGAGATCTCGCGATTGGCGAATTCGAGCCGGTCGGAAAGCAGCCGGATGATCAGCTTGTGGAGCGCCGCGGCCGCCGCGGGGTCCTTCTCCTGCATCTGATCGAACGCTTCGCGCGTCAGCCGGTAGACCAGGGTCGGTTCCTCGGCAACTACGTTCGCCGTGCGCGGCATATGCCGATAGAAGCCCATCTCGCCCACGACCGTGTGGCCGATCATGCGCCGGAGCCGGATGGGACGGCCATGCTCGCCGATAATGGTGATGGCCACGCAACCCGACGCCTGGAAGACCACCGAGTCCGACGGTTCCCCCTGCTTGAACAAGAACTGCCCGTTGTCCAGCTCCTGGCGCTGCATGAAGGGCGCGATACGGTCGAAGTCGATCTTCCCGCCAAACTCTTTTTGCAACCACGTCTCGAAGCTGTGCGTGGAGGCATCGCCGACCTCGTGATAGAGGAGCAACATGTCCTCGCACCATTCGACGGCCTCGTTGCGGGTACCGAATTTCTGATGCGGCCGCGCGGCGCCGAAGAAGCCGGCGCGCTCGAAGCCCGTGCCCATGGCATCGCTCAGCCCGGAAAATGCCAGCGTCACGCCGTGCTCCTCGCAAAAGTTGCGAAGTTTGACCAGACTCAGCACGGCCGAGGTGTCGAGGCCTTGCACCGCGCCGAAGTCGAGCACGATGTAGCCGACTGGCTTCTCCGTCTGGTCCTCGATGACCCGCTTGATGCGCTCGAACAGGCCGTTGGACGAGCCGAAGAAGATGAAGCCGGAGAGCCAGAACACGTGGACGCGCTTGCCCTCCTCATGCAGAAGGCGCGTTTGCTCCGGCGAGCGCTCCACATTGCTCGCGAACTCGTAGCGCGTGAGGTGACGGCGGATCACGCCGATGCGGCTATAAGAGAGTGCAAAGAGGAGACAGGCGCCGATGACGCCCAGCACAACGCCCATGAAGTAGCCGAAGTTGATGATGACGAGCATCATGGCGATGGCGAGCGCCCCGTCCGCCCATGAGCGCTGAGCCGGAGATGCGGTGAGCTCGGCGAAGATGACCACGCCGAGATAGGCGAGCATCCCCCCGAGTATGGACTTTGGTACGAAACCGCCGACATCGACGCCGGAGAACAGGATGATGGCGGCGACGATGCCCACGATCGCGCCGGCCCATCGGGTCGTGGCTCCCGACTCATCGAGCAGCAAGCATGCGTTCATGGAGAGAGACCCACCAAATCCGCCGAACACCGAGGCGAGGAAGTTGGCGAGGCCGTTGGAGCGAAATTCCTGGTCGAGGTCGCCGCTCTTTTGGCGCGCGACCTCGAGACTCGATACATCGAGCAGAAGCGCGATGGCCATGACGCCGCAGAACGAACCAATTTCGGCACTGCTCTGGGCAATCACGCCCCAATCGACCTGCTCACCGATCATGGCGCTGATCGGCCACCACAGCGTGAGCTTGCCGAGGCTCGGCAGGAACCAAGCCTCGCGCACGGCTTCGTCCTGGACGAACCCGAACAGGACTACGTCAAGCACAAGGAGGAAGACGAAGAAGGCGATCGGCAGAGCGAGGTAACTCGGCAGAAACCGCGCCAATACTGGGATCGATATGGCGAACAAGACCCCGACCACGATCTGCGGGCCGTAGTTCCACGAGTAGAGGGGCTCCCAGCTCTCGGGCGACAGCGACAGATTGGTTTGAGTGACCACCTCCACGCCGCCAGTGATCAGGAGCCAGCCGGAGGCCGCAAGGAAGCCGCCGATAACCGGATACGGGATGAAGCGCAGCCACTGGCCAAGCTTGAGCGCGCCTATGCCATAGAAGAGGACGCCGGTGAGGAATGTACTGACCGAGAGCGCGACCAGGATATTGATGATGATCTGCGCGTTGCTCGCGCCCTTCGCGGCGAGCGCCGTGGAGATCGACGCCGCGAGCACGCTCATGACCGCGACAGCGGGCGAATCAGGTCCGCCGATGACCGGAGAGAAAGTCGAGGTCAGGGCGATAACCACGCAGGTCACCACCGTTCCCATGATCAGCCCGGCAAGTCCGAGAGAAAAGCCGCCCGCGATGTCGCCCGTAAAGATCAGCGCAGCAAAGGAGATACAATAGGCGATCTGCACCACGGCAGAGATGATGCCGGCCAAAGCATCGCGCCCGAGCGTTGACGCTTCGATGTTGCGCGGGCGCTTGAGCGCCAAATTCGCGAGGAGCGACAAGGGCGTTATGTGGAAAGTTTAAGGGTTGGGCTACGGCCGATCATGGCCGTGGGCTGCGACAATGCAAGGCAAAAATGGCAAACAGAGGGTGCCCGACCCGGCGACAGATCAGCGTTGCGGCCCCGAACGCCTGAGGCGCTCGGCCAGCGTGCGCATGACCGCAATGGCGAAGAACGGCGTCTCGTGCACCAGGAAGAGAAAGCTCTTCTCGTTGATGGGCGCGAGCTCGCATGCCGTCTTGGCGCGGGCCGTGGCGCTCCGTGGCTCTCCGTCGATTAGGGCCATCTCCCCGAAGATGCCCCCGCCGGACAGGGTCTCGACCACCTCGCCGCTCCGCTCGATCTCGACGTCGCCGGAGTGGACCACGTACATGTGCTCGCCCTTGTCGCCTTCCGCGAAGATCACCTCACCGGAACCGTAGGTGGTCAGCGGAAAGCGCGCATTGGCGAGCAGACTGAGATCGATCCCAGGGATGATCATGGCGAGACGTCCTCTTGCCGTGGATCTCGATAAGCGATGCTATTCTAAGCTAAGAGGGGAGCGTGAACAGATCGAGCGGCGCCCGCCCGCCTGGCGTTGCCCGGCCTGTGCCCGCCACTTTTGGGTTCCACCGCGCCGGGTCCAAACCCATCTCCACCGTCCACTTGCCGTCGCGCGTGGGCTCTTGCGTCGCTTTCGACAAGAGCCCGTTGAACGCGAAGCGAGGGACCACCATGAAGCCGAGCTGGCTCAATTGTCCCGTCATGCGCTTGCCGTCATTGAGCGCGAAGCCCCAATGCTGGAGATGGCAGCTCAGCGCGACGAAGCCGACATTCGCAGCGTCCCGCTCTCGGGAGAACATGGCGTCGGTGAAGAACGCCTGCCCGATGGCGAGCCCGTAAAGGCCGCCGGCGAGGCGTTCGGAGCGATCCCAAACCTCGATTGAGTGGGCATAGCCCGCTGCGTGAAGCGCGATGAAGGCGTCTGCGACTTCGGACTCCGGCGCGCACGCGCGCACGACGCCGGCAAAGTCCTCATCGAAGGACACGCCGTAAGTTCGGGTCTGCAACAGCCGCCATACGCGCGGCGACACGTAGGCGTTCTCCGGGAACGATACCATGCGCTCCGCAGGCGCCCACCATCGCCCCTCGGAGGGGTAGAGACCTTTGGCATAGGCCGCGATCAATGTCGGCACACTCAAATCCGTGCACGTGCCTGCCAGCCCTTCCGGATGCGGCAGTGCCTTGTCCGGGTCGGGCAGCCCGCGGCCGTACCCGACAAAGTGCCTGGCGAGCATCGCCAGCGCTGCCGGCTTGCCCGAAAGCCCCGAGGTCACGAGGCGACGCGATACTCGACTGATCACTCGTCAGCTCCCTACGCACAGCCGGAGGCCAGGCACAGCCGACCTGCCGAGCCCGGAGCTTGCCTGCAAAAGGATTCCTAACGGGTTAACACTGAGGCACCCTGGCATTCGGGCCGGCCGTCACGCCTTGCCGCTCCGCACCCGCGCCACCGCCTCGAGCCAGCCCGCATAGCGGGCCTCGCGCGCATCCGCGCTCATCTGCGGCTCGAAGATCCGGGACGGCGTCCAGGCATCGGCCAGCGCTGCATCGTCGCCGTAGAACCCGACCGCCTGGCCCGCGTGATAGGCCGCGCCGAGCGCGGTGGTCTCTGGCATCGCTGCGACCTCGACCCGCTCCCCCAGGATGTCGGCAAGGCGCTGCATCGCCCAGGCATTCGCCGTCATGCCGCCGTCGACGCGCAGCGCGCGCGTCGGCTCGATGCCGCTCACCGCCATGTCCTGGCGCATGGCGGTCAGGAGATCGCGGGTCTGGAATGCGACGGCCTCGAGCCCCGCGGCCACGATGTCGGCCTTCGACGCGGCGCGGCTCAATCCGACAATAGCGGCCTTCGCTTCCGCATCCCAGAACGGCGCGCCGAGCCCCTGGAACGCCGGCACGAGATACACCCCTGCATTCGGATCGGCATTTCGCGCCAGCGTCTCACTCTCCTCGGCCGTGGCGATCAGGCCGAGACTGTCGCGCAGCCACTGGACCGTGGCACCGGCCATGAAGATCGCGCCTTCGAGCGCGTAGGCGCGCACGCCCTCACGCTGATGCAGGATCGTCGACAGCATGCGCGTTGCCGATGCCAACTTCTCGCCGCCCGTGTTGGCGACCACGAAGCAGCCCGTGCCGTAAGTCGCCTTCAACATGCCGGGTTGAAAACACGCTTGCCCGTAGGCCGCGGCCTGCTGATCGCCGGCTACGCCCCGGATGGGCAGCGCCACGCCGAAATGCTCCGCGGACGTCTCCCCGAAATCGCCCTGGCTGTCGCGCACCCCGGGCAACATTGCGCGCGGAATCCCGAGCCGGTCGAGCAGGCGCGCGTCCCACGTTCCGCTTCTGATATCGAACAGCTTTGTGCGCGCGGCGTTCGTCGCATCGGTGATGTGCAGCGCCCCGCCCGTAAGCTTGAACAGGAGAAAGCTGTCGATGGTGCCAAAGCACACCTCCCCCCGCGCCGCCCGCGCGCGCAAGCCGGGCACGTTGTCGAGCAGCCATGCGAGCTTCGTCGCCGAGAAATAGGGATCGATGACGAGTCCCGTGGTCTCGGCCACATGCGCAGCCCAGCCTTCCCGCTCGAGCGTGTTGCAGAGCGGTGCCGTGCGCCGGTCCTGCCACACGATGGCGTTGGCCAGCGGTTTGCCCGTCGCCCGGTCCCACACGACGGTGGTCTCGCGCTGATTGGTGATGCCGATGGCGGCGATGGAGTGCGCGCCGGTATCCTTTAGCACCGTGCGGCAGACCTGAAGCACGGCCCGCCAGATCTCCTCCGGGTCGTGCTCCACCTGCCCCGGCGCCGGATAGATCTGGGTGAGCGGAACCTGCGCTGTCGCCTTCGGCTGTCCCCGTTCGTCGAACAGGATCGCGCGCGTGCTCGTCGTCCCCTGATCGATGGCAAGGACATAGCTCTCGCTCATGGCGTCACGGCGCCCGCGGTCTCGCTCACGATCCACGCGCAATACTCGGCGCTGCCGCCCTCCGTCGGCAGGACGAGCAGCGCCGGCACCTCGTAAGGATGCAACCGCTTGGTCTCGGCCATCACCTGGTCGGCGAGCCCGGCCCGCGTCTTGATGATCATCGCGACCTCGTTCGCCTCCTCCCGCGCGCCCTTCCACTCGAAGATCGAGATCATGCCGGGGAACATGTTGACGCAAGCCGCGAGCCGCGCCGCCACCAGCGCGGCCCCGACCCGCTTGGCGTCCTCGAGGCTCGGGAAAGTCGCGTAGATCAGGACTGGCCGGTCTTTGTTCTCCATAGAGCCACCATTCACCGTGGTTTGAGACACTTGCATGATTTGGGTGCCACAGCTTTATAGTGCCCCCTTCCAAAGGCCGGTCCAAGCGCATCGAACTCGATCATGGCACGCTTCGAAAAAATTGCATTCGTCGCCAGCGAGACAGAGGAGGCTGCAGACGCATTCAGGGCGCTTTCCAAGCGCTATGGCAACGTCGCGCCCGAAGCGGCCGACGTGATCGTCGCGCTCGGCGGGGACGGTCTCATGCTCCAGACCATGCACCATCACCTTACGAGCCGCATCCCCATTTACGGCATGAACCGGGGCTCGGTGGGCTTTCTGCTCAACGACTATCGGGAGAACGAGCTGAAAGAGCGGCTCGAGCTGGCGGAGGTCACGGTCATCCACCCTCTCCGCATGACGGCTCACGGCATCAAGGGGGCGACCCATGAGGCGCTCGCCATCAACGAGGTGTCTTTGTTCCGGCAGATCTATCAGGCTGCCAAGCTCAGGATCACGGTCGACGACACGGTTCGCCTCAGCGAGCTCATCTGCGACGGCGTGCTCGTCGCCACGCCTGCCGGGAGCACCGCGTATAATCTCTCGGCGCATGGGCCGATCCTGCCGATCACCGCACCGCTGCTCGCCCTCACCCCGATCTGCCCGTTCCGGCCGCGCCGCTGGCGCGGCGCGCTCCTGCCGAACGAAGCGCAGGTGACGATCGACGTGCTGGAGCCCGACAAGCGCCCCGTGAGCGCCGTGGCCGACCACACCGAGTTCCGCAACGTCGTCTCGGTCGAGGTGAAGGAGGAAAGCAAGATCGACATCTTCATGATGTTCGATCCCGGCCATACCCTGGCCGAACGCATCCTCGCCGAGCAGTTCGGCTACTGAGGCGCCTTCACGGCCGCGACAGCTCGAACACCTCGTCGATCACCGCATAGTCGCCATAGCCGAGCCGCGCGATGGGCTTGACCTTGGTCACGTCCACCTTGTCGCCGACGATCACGGCATCGTCGATATGCACG
>Ga0307442_1001468_pt1 | contig 11723 bp, 9 predicted proteins | sample SalMarWE160430MG_FD_202143 | JGI IMG/M metagenome (GOLD analysis project Ga0307442, IMG submission 202143) | Salt marsh sediment microbial communities from the Plum Island Ecosystem LTER, Massachusetts, United States - WE1604-30 | ecosystem: Environmental > Aquatic > Marine > Intertidal zone >... | reverse complement strand
AGGTCATGATACAGGCGCAGGCCGTGCTGACCACGATCATCTGGTCCGGCATCGGCAGCGTCGTCGTCTATGTCGTCATTGCCGCGGTCAACGGCCTGCGGGTCTCTCAGGAGACCGAGCGTGACGGCCTCGACATCGCCGATCACGGCGAGCGCGCTTATAATTTATAAGCTATATGGGGGATGCGGCTATGTTGCAGTGCCGCATCCCTCTTGCCGCAGCGCATCCCTGCTGTCATGTTGAGTTTTTGCGCTGCCGAAAGCGCAGAAACCGACAACATAGGAACCTCAGCGATGGGATGGACCAGAACACCGGCAAAGTTCTTCGAGCCGCTCGCGATCGGCGCACCCCAGCCGCTTCGGGAATGTCGGGTGCGGCTCGAGCGCATGATCCATTTTGTTCCCGGCCACAATGACAAAATCCGGGCCCGCGTTCCGGAGCTGATCAGCCAGGTCGACGTCATTCTCGGAAATCTGGAGGATGCGATCCCGGCCGACGCCAAGGATGCCGCAAGGCGGGGCGTCATCGAGATGGGCGCCCATGATTTCGGCGAAACCGGCTTCTGGGTGCGCATCAACTGCCTGAACAGCCCATGGGCGCTCGACGACATTCTGGAGCTTGTTCCGGCCATCGGCCATAAGCTCGATGTGATCATGCTGCCCAAGGTGGACGGCCCGTGGGACATCTCCTATCTCGACCAGCTTCTGGCTCAGCTCGAGGCCAAGGCGGGAATCGGCCGCCCGATCATGATCCATGCCATTCTCGAAACCGCGGAGGGCGTGAACAATATCGAAGCCATTGCCGGCGCGAGCCCGCGGATGCACGGAATATGCCTCGGGCCTGCCGATCTGGCGGCGTCACGGGCGATGAAGACGACCCGTGTGGGCGGCGGTCACCCCGGCTACGGCGTGCTGGCCGATGCCGGGGCGGAAGGTGAACCGAGAGCGTTCTATCAGCAGGATCTGTGGCACTATACGGTCGGGCGCATGGTGGATGCCTGCGCCGCGTACGGCCTGGGCGCTTTTTACGGGCCTTTCGGCGATTTCTCCGATCCGCAGGCCTGCGAGGCTCAGTTCCGGAACGCCTTCCTGCAAGGTTGCGTCGGCGCCTGGACGCTGCACCCGAACCAGATCGATATCGCAAAACGTGTGTTCAGTCCCGATCCCGAAGAAGTGGCTTTTGCCAAGAAGATCGTCGAAGCCATGCCTGACGGAACCGGCGCCGTCATGATCGACGGCAAGATGCAGGACGACGCAACCTGGAAACAGGCGAAAGTTATCCTTGACCGCGCCAAGTTGGTGGCGAAGAAAGACCCCGATTTCGCCTCGCAATACGGGCTTTAACGGAAGCGATTCGATTTGCCCGAGGTTCAAGGGTAGAATGGCGTGAGGGGCGACGACGCTGACGTAACTGGAGATGGTGAGTTTGAAGAAGGCAAAGTTTCAGCTCGGACAGGTGGTGCGCCATCGTTTCTATCCGTTCCGCGGGGTCATTTTCGACGTCGACCCCGAATTCGGCAATACGGAAGAATGGTGGGAGGCCATACCGGCAGAGATCCGTCCGCGCAAAGACCAGCCTTATTATCACCTGCTCGCCGAAAATGAGGAGAGCGAGTATATCGCCTATGTTTCGGAGCAGAACCTCCAGCCCGATACGTCCGGCGAGCCCCTGCGCCACTCGCAGATCGCGGAATTGTTCGACGATCTCGAAGACGGCGTCTACCGCAACCGCTTCGTTCAGGAACATTAAGCGCCGCAGCGTTGCTCCAGAAAGCGCAGCAGCCGGTCCGGTTCGACCGCATCCGTCGTAAATGCCTCGCCGATGTCTCGCACGAGGACAAAGGAGAGCCTGCCGCCTTTGGCTTTCTTGTCCTGCGCCATCAGGCCGATCAATGTCTGAGCGACCGGCAACTCGCCCTCCAGTCTCTTACGCATATCGCCGATGCTGACGGGCAGGTCCGCAGAGGCCAGATGATCCGCCACGCGACGCGCCCTCCCCGGCGGACAAATACCCATCTCCTCCGACATTTCGAACGCCAGCACCATGCCGATGGCGACGGCTTCGCCATGCAGGAGGCTGGCGGAGTAGCCGGCCCAGGCTTCGAGAGCATGGCCGAACGTATGTCCGAGATTGAGGAGCGCCCTCCGGCCGGCCTCCCGCTCATCCTCGACGACAATTTCCGCCTTTGCCTTGCAGCTCTCCTCGATCGCCGCCACACGGGCTTGCCGGTCACCGGCAAAAATCTGCACGCCATTCTCCTCGAGCCGGGCGAAGAATGCGGCATCGCCAAGCAGGCCATATTTGACCACCTCGGCATAGCCGGCGCGCAATTCGCGCGGATCAAGCGTGTCGAGCACATCGGTGTCGATCAGGACGAGGCTCGGCTGATGGAACGTGCCGATCAGGTTTTTGCCGTGACGCGTATTGATGCCGGTTTTCCCGCCGATCGAGGAGTCGACCTGCGCGAGCAGCGTGGTCGGGATCTGCACGAGGCGAACGCCGCGCTTGACGATGCTCGCCGCGAATCCGGCAAGATCGCCGATGACGCCGCCACCCAGCGCAATGACGATGTCGCCGCGCTCAGTCCGCTGATCGAGCAGCGCGTCGCATAGATAGGTCAGGTGAGCGAAGCTTTTCGTGGCCTCGCCTGCCGGCAGAACGGTCTCGCCGGCCGGCAGCCCCGCCGATTCCAGGCTGGCTCTGACGGCGGGCAGATGAAGGTTCGCTACCACCTCGTCGGTGATGACCGCCACGCGCGACGGCCCCAGCGCTTTGACAAGCTCTCCTGTCGCCGCGAGATTGCCGCTGCCGATCCGGATGTCGTAGGCGCGCTCGCCGAGAGGCACGGGAACGACCCTGACGCCCCCCTCCTCCTTGCTCGTCTTATGCAGCGTCGCCTCCCGTTCCAACGGTCCAATCCTGCGCCGACTTGCACTTGCTGCAATTGGCGACGGCGTCGATGATCTCATTAACGATCACGTCGTGAGCCACTTCGCGGCTAACGATGGTGATATCGGCTTGTGCGTAAACGGGATAGCGCTCTTCGATCAATTTCTGCATGACCGCCCGCGGGTTCTCAGCACGAAGCAGCGGACGCGTATCGCGCCTTGAGACCCGGTTCATGAGCAGATCGAGATCGGCTTTCAGCCAGATGGAAATCCCGCAATCGGCAATGGTCCAGCGTGTCTCCTCATTCATGAAGGCGCCTCCGCCGGTCGCCAGCACCTTGCCTCCATCACCCAGGAGGCGCGCTATGACACGGCGCTCGCCATCACGAAAAAAAGCTTCGCCATCCTCTTCGAAGATGTCGTTGATCGCTTTTCCGGCCGCCTTTTCGATTTCCTGATCGGCATCCGCGAATGGAACATCCAGCGCCGCCGCCAGGCGCTTGCCGATGGAGGTCTTGCCCGCGCCCATTAGACCGATCAGCACCAGCGGCCGTTTCTCGGCATATTGCCGGGTCGTTTCAAGCGAACACGTCACGCTATTCCCGTTCCTCCCTCATGCCGGGACCCTCCCGAAATTTTCCCACTTTACTATTCGCCCGGCGGAAGCGAATGTGTCAATCTTCGCTGAGAGTGGCTTCCATCCCCTTGACAAATCACGACGTCTTTGCTTCAGGCCATAATACTGCCAATATCCGTAGGATAATCACAAAGGATGCAATAAGACGATGCCGAGTCTGATACGTTTTCTAACAACGTGCGGCCTTCTGGTCGGGCTTTTTTATGGAAGTATGTATGTACTGGCTAAATATTTCCAGCCTGAGCCTAAGGAGATTTCGAAAGTCGTACGGAATTTGAGGGTGCAATAGCGCACCGTATCTATTGGGTCGCTTGCTTCATTGTATAACCTTTGAGTTGGGGCAGGGGCGTTCCTAGCCAAGTCTTGCCGTGGATCCGTGTAGCCAAGAAGTAACCTAGCGGTTAACTTTTTCACGGTATCAGGTGGAGCTGTGTCGAGGAGCCCTAAGAATTAGGGGTGGCAGCTATGGATCGGACCCGGGGGCAAGGTCGGGGCGCGACGAAGCCGGCTATCGTTGAGCGATTTATGGACATGTTGAGCGCCGAACGTGGCGCGTCCGCGAACACGCTCGACGCATATTCACGCGATCTGGCGCATTTTGCGCACTTTGTGAATGCGCGGGATCGGATTTTGGAAACCGCGCTCGCCGAAGACATCGTAAATTTCGTCGGGCAAATGGTCGAGGAGGGGCTTGCCGCCTCTTCCCGCGCCAGGCGGCTCTCCGCGTTGAAACAGTTTTACCGCTTCCTGATTGCCGACGGCATTCGCTCTGATGACCCATCAGGCATGGTCGGCGGGCCGAAGCGCGAGGCTCCGCTGCCGAAAACGCTTTCGGTCGATGAGGTCGACCGTCTCCTCGAGACCGCGCGGCGGAGGGTCGAGGGAGCCCGGGACGGCCAGCGCTCGAAAGCGCTGCGGCTCTATTGCCTGCTCGAAATCCTTTATGCGACGGGAATGCGCGTCTCCGAGCTCGTCGCCCTGCCGCGCTCCGCTCTGATCGGCGATGAACGGACCTTGACGATCGAGGGCAAGGGCGGACGACAGCGCGTGGTTCCGATCAATCCCGCCGCGCAGGAAGCGCTCGCGCTCTATCTTCAGGAGCGCGACGCGGCCGCTTCCAGAGACGGCCACACCAACGGAAGCGGCAATGAATCGCGCTGGCTCTTTCCATCCTGGGGACAGCGAGGGCACCTGACCCGGCAAAGGCTCGCCCAGGAGCTGAAGGTTCTCGCCAAAGACGCCGATATCGAGCCGAGCCGTGTCTCACCGCACGTTCTGCGCCACGCATTTGCCAGTCATCTGATCGAGCGCGGCGCGGATCTCCGGTCCGTCCAGAAACTGCTTGGCCATGCCGATATCGCCACGACCCAGGTCTACACCCATTTGCGCGAAGGCCATCTACGCCGGGTCGTGCATGAGCATCATCCGCTAAGCACGCGGGCCCGCACGGGAACTTAGAAAAAGCGCCTGCCAAACAAGCAACTTGACATCATCGCTGATCGATCGCCACTTAGCGCAAACAAGGCCGTTATTCGCTGTGAAGGCATCCCCCGCTCTCGCCGGCGGAAAGCAGATGATGATACGCACCTATCTCGATTTTGAAAAACCGATCGCTGAGCTGGAAAGCAAGATCGAGGACTTGAAGTCGCTCAAGACCGAGGACAGCTCGGTTTCGATCGACGATGAAGTCAAGCTACTTGAGGAAAAGGCCAAAACGGCTCTTGAAGAGACCTATGCCAAGCTGACGCCCTGGCAGAAGACCCAGGTCGCCCGTCATCCCGAACGCCCCCATTGCCTCGACTATATCGAGGCGCTGATCGAGGATTTCGTCCCGCTCGCCGGCGACCGTTACTACGGCGAAGACAAGGCCATCATTGGCGGTGTCGGACGGTTCCGCGGCCGGTCCGTGGTCGTCATCGGCAATGAGAAGGGGAGCGATACCGAAACGCGCCTGGAGCATAATTTCGGCATGGCCCGCCCGGAGGGGTATCGCAAGGCGGTTCGGCTGATGAAGCTGGCGGACAAATTCGGCATTCCGGTCATTACCTTCGTCGACACGGCAGGCGCCTATCCGGGCATCGGCGCGGAAGAGCGGGGCCAGGCCGAGGCCATCGCCCGCTCGATCGATTGCTGCCTGTCATCGACGGTCCCGATCATCGCCGCCGTCATCGGCGAAGGCGGGTCGGGCGGCGCCGTCGCCATCGCCACGGCGAACAAAGTGCTGATGCTGGAGCACGCAATTTACACGGTCGCCTCGCCCGAGGCCGCCGCATCGATCCTGTGGCGGGATTCGGCCCGCGCGCAGGATGCCGCGACGAATATGAAGATCACGGCGCAGGACCTGGCGCAAATGGGGATTATCGACGTGATCATCACCGAGCCGCTGGGCGGCGCGCACCGGGACAGGACCGCGATCATGCGGATCACCGGCAATATGGTCGAACGGGCGCTCAGGGAATATGACGGGATGGAGGGCGAGGATATCCGCGAAGCCCGGCGTGCAAAATTTCTGGCGATGGGACGGACGCTTTAGCGCAACTGTTCCCGCGTCCAACTGTCCCAAGGCCGAAGAAACTGTGGCTTTTGCCAAAAAGCCGCCGCTTTTCCCCTAGCCTATGGAATTGGCTTGCGAATCAGTTTGTTGCCGTCTGTTATGGGCGTGGTTAACGGGATTTCAACACGATAAGCGGATCTTCTCGGCGCGTGCAAGGGGCACCACATATGTCGATTAGGAATTTAGTCCGTCTAGCGTGTGCGGCGAGTCTGTCGGTTTGGCTCGGCGGTTGTCCGCTGGGCGGCGGCGATATCGTGCCGGCGCTGAAGCAGCTTCCCGCAGCGACGCAGGTCATGCTGGCCAAGAAGGGCATGACTCAGGAAGAGCCGATTCTCGTCCGGATCTTCAAGGAAGAGTCGGAGCTTGAGATCTGGAAGCAGAAATCCGACGGCCGCTATTATCATTTCAAGACCTACCCGATCTGCACCTGGTCCGGCGAGCTGGGTCCGAAGGTCGTGGAGGGCGACAAGCAGGCGCCTGAAGGCTTCTACACGGTGACGCCGGGTCAGATGAACCCGAACAGCCAGTTCCACCTCGCCTTCAATCTGGGCTATCCGAACAGCTATGACAAAGTGAATGGCCACACCGGCAGCGCGCTGATGGTGCATGGCGATTGCCGCTCGGCCGGCTGCTTTGCGATGACCGACGCGCTGATCGAGGAGATCTACGGGCTCGCGCGCGAGGCGTTCCGCGGCGGCCAGGAGAAGTTCAACGTTCACGTCTTCCCGTTCCGCATGACGGACGCGAATATGAAGCGCCACCGCAAGAGCAAGTGGTACCGCTTCTGGAAGACGCTGAAGGTCGGCTATGACGATTTCGACCTGACCCGTATTCCGCCCAAGGTGACGGTCTGCTCCAGGCAATATCTGGTCAACGCCGAATTCCTCGGCCATGTCGCCAGGCCGGACCCGGCTTCGACCTGCCCGGCCTATCGCCGCGTGCCGGGCAAGCCGTTCACGCCGTTCGGCGGCGACAGACAGCTGATCGAGGCCAAGGCACCGGAGGCCACGACGCCCGCAACGGGCCGTCTCGCGGCCAATATTGAGCCCAATCAGGCCCGCGTGCCCGCGCCAGTCCCGGCGGCGAGCGCCTCCGAGCCGCAGCGTAAGGCGACGGAGAGGCCCAGCCGCGGCGTAGTATCGTCACAGCCGGTCGTGACAGCGCGCTCCAGCGAGCCGAAGCCCTCGGCCGAAAGACGGGGACGGCCTATCATTCCGGCCGGCTTTGTCGCTTCGCGGAGCCCTGACGCGACGCAGTCCGCGCCGGATGGCAGCGATTTCGCGCCCACGGCGGCGGTGTCCACCGATGCGCCTGCCGAAGACTCGAAGGACGCAAAGAAGGGGACCGGCGAACGTGTTGTGGAGGCGAAGCCGGAGGACAAAGAGCCGGGGCTCAACAACGTTCAGGAATCGAGCAAGGGGGACATGCTCGTTCCGAACCGGTGAGCTCGAAGCATAATCGGCCGGTTTGAAAGTGACGGCTTCCCCGGATCTCCGCTCCGCTTTGTCCCGCGCGACGCCAAGTGAAAAGACTTCTCAGTAATTTGCGCGAGACGGCCGCACATTCCCGCGGTGGAATCCAGCCAGGATTTGATTGATCACGCGAGGAAAGGGCGGAAGAATGCGGCCGTCATGCTGAGGCGCCTGCTCATTGTCCTGCTCATTCTCGCCGCCGCGCTCGGCATTGCCTTCATGGCCTATCCGCAGCCCTGGTACCGATCTCTCGATCGCGTATGGATGGCGACCCGGCATCTGAATCAGCGGGTTCACTACGGTCTCGGCTATCAGCTCCCCGGCACGCCGGACCTTGCCCGGCTGGATGCACGGCTCGCCGCCGCCGGTCTCCGCCGCGGCAGTCCGATTTTCGTGCGGATCGTCAAGAGCGAGCTGATGCTGGAACTCTGGATGAAGCGCGGCGAACGCTTCGTGCATTTCGCCAGCTATCCGATCTGCTACTGGTCGGGACGGCTCGGACCGAAGCTGAAAATCGGCGATCACCAGGCGCCGGAGGGCTTTTACACCGTGTCGAGGGCGCAGCTCAATCCGAACAGCCGCTGGCACCGCTCCTTCAATCTCGGCTTTCCCAATCTCTACGACCGCGCGCATGGGCGCACCGGCGCCTATCTGATGGTCCATGGCGGCTGCTCATCCATCGGGTGCTATGCGATGACGAACGGCGTCATTGATGAATTATGGGATCTGCTGACGGCGGCGCTCGACGGCGGGCAGGCGCGGTTCGCCGTGCAGGTCTTTCCGTTCCGCCTGACCAAGGCGCGGCTGCGGGCCTATGCGGACCATCGATGGGCGGCATTCTGGCGGGAGCTCCAGCCGGGATACGCGCTCTTCGAGCGGACGCATATTCCACCCGAGATCAGCTTATGCGAGGGAAAATACGCCGCGCGCCCCGGCGATCCGGCCGCGGCAAGCGCGCCTCCCTTGCGCCGCTTCTGCCCCGCATCCGAGCCGCCGGCCCAGAGTTAGCGCACGATCGGTTTCATCGGAGACAACAGCTTCGAAATGCCCGCGAAGCTTGTCCCCGTGGAGGCGGGGAGCGGGCATCCGGTATAGAGCTGTCTCTGCAGAGTACTGGATCCCCGTTTTCACGGGGATTTCGGCTGAATTTGGGGGAACCGTTTCCGTTCAAATTGATCCCGCATCAGCGTCAGGAACTGGCCGCGACGCCCCGGAACCTGCCGATCAAGCTACAAGCGCGCCGTGGCAATGCTTGAACTTCTTGCCCGACCCGCAGGGGCACGGCGCGTTGCGCGGGACTTTGCCCCAGGTGCTTTGGTCGTTCGGATCGACCGCCGCGGCCTTGCTGCGCGTGCGGATCGGCGCCGGTCCGCCGCCACGGCCCGGCTTGCCCGGGAGCGGCCCGTCCGTGCCCGTCGCTGCCTCGAAAAATTCCAGCTCATCATCGCCGGTCATCGGATCGACATGCGAGGCGTGCATCTCCGGCAGCTCTTCCGGCTCCACGTCGAATTGCTGGTCCGGGGCGAGCTCGATATGCATGAGCTGCTCCGTCACCGCCATGCGCAGGCGCAGCAGCATATTCTCGAACAGCGCAAAGGCCTCGCTCTTATATTCATTGAGCGGATCGCGCTGCGCATAGCCACGCAGCCCAACGGCCTGCCGCAAATGTTCGAGCATGATCAGATGCTCGCGCCAGAGATGGTCGAGCGTTTGCAGCAGCACGCCCTTTTCGACCTGCCGCATCAGATCGCGGCCAAGCTCGACGGTCTTGCGCGCCGCGGCGGCGTCCGCCTTCTCGATCAGACGCTCGCGGATCTCCTGGTCGGCAATGCCTTCTTCCTTCGACCACTCCACGATCGGCAGGTCGAGATTGAAAACGCCGTTGATGCCTTCCTGAAGGCCGGCGGCGTCCCATTGCTCGGCATAGGCATTCGGCGGGATGTGCTCGGCCACGATCCGCGCGACCGTTTCACGTCGCATATCGACGACCGTCTCGCTGACGTCGTCATTATGCATCAGCTCGATGCGCTGCTCGAATATGACCTTGCGCTGGTCATTCATCACATCGTCATATTTGAGGATGTTCTTGCGCATGTCGAAATTGCGCGCTTCGACCTTCTGCTGCGCCTTTTCCAGAGCCCGGTTGATCCAGGGATGGATGATCGCCTCGCCTTCCTCAAGGCCGAGCTTGCGCAGCACGCCATCCATGCGGTCGGAGCCGAAAATGCGCATCAGATCGTCTTCGAGGGACAGGAAGAATTTGCTGTCGCCGGGATCGCCCTGACGGCCCGAGCGGCCACGAAGCTGATTGTCGATCCGGCGGGATTCATGCCGCTCCGTGCCGACCACGTAAAGGCCGCCCGCCTTGAGCGCCTGGGCCTTCTTCTCCTCGATGTCCTCGCGCACGGCCGTGACCTGCGCCGTGATTTCGGCTTCATCCGGCGTGTGGCCCTTTTCGCGCTTTTCGGCGAGCCAGGTCTGCATCCGCATGTCGGGGTTGCCGCCAAGCTGAATGTCGGTGCCGCGGCCTGCCATGTTGGTCGCGATGGTCACGGCGCCGGGCACGCCGGCCTGCGCGATAATATGGGCTTCCTGCTCGTGATAACGCGCATTCAGCACCTGGTGCGGGATCTTCAGCCTCTTAAGCTCCGCCGCGAGCGTTTCGGACTTTTCGATGGAGGTCGTGCCGACGAGGACCGGCTGGCTCCGTTCGCGGCAGTCCTTGATCAGATCGATGATCGCGACATATTTCTCCGCCGCCGTCCGGTAGACCTCATCGTGATGATCCGCGCGGATCATCGGCCGGTTGGTCGGAACCTCGATGACCTCCAGCCCGTAAATGTCGCCGAATTCGCCGGCCTCCGTCAGCGCGGTGCCGGTCATGCCGGCAAGCTTGTCGTAGAGCCGGAAATAGTTCTGGAAGGTGATCGAGGCGAGCGTCTGGTTTTCCGGCTGGATCTGGACCTCTTCCTTGGCTTCGAGCGCCTGGTGCAGGCCTTCCGAATAGCGGCGGCCCTCCATCATCCGGCCGGTGAACTCGTCGATGATGACGACCTTGTCGTGGCGCACGATGTAATCGCGGTCGCGCAGGAAGAGCTTGTGGGCCTTCAGCGCCGAATTGACGTGATGGACGTAGGAGACGTTCTCGATGTCGTAGAGCGAGGACTTCTCTTCCAGCACGCCGCGTTCATGCAGCAACTGCTCGACGCGCTCATTGCCCGATTCCGTCAGCGTGACGGTGCGCATCTTCTCGTCGAGCTCAAAGTCTTGGTCCTGAAGCTGAGGGATGATCGAGTCGACGGCGTTGTAGAGCTCGGTGCGGTCCTCGACCGGGCCGGAAATGATGAGCGGCGTGCGCGCCTCGTCGATGAGAATGGAGTCGACCTCGTCGACGATCGCATAGGCATGGCCCGCAAGCCCGGGATCGCGACCGCCGAACTGCACCATTTCGGCGGTGGAGTATTTCATATTGTCGCGGAGATAATCGAAGCCGAATTCATTGTTGGTGCCGTAGGCGATGTCGCAGGCATAGGCTTGCCGGCGCTGCTCGTCATCGAGCTCATGCAGAATGACGCCGACCGTCATCCCGAGAAACTTATAGATGGCGCCCATCCATTCGGCGTCGCGGCGGGCCAGGTAATCGTTGACGGTGACGACGTGAACGCCGCGTCCGGCGAGCGCATTCAGATAGACCGCCAGCGTGGCGACGAGCGTTTTACCCTCGCCGGTTTTCATTTCGGCGATCCTGCCTTCGTGAAGCACCATGCCGCCGACGAGCTGAACGTCGTAATGGCGCTGGCCCAGCGCTCGCTTGGCGGCCTCGCGCACGGTGGCGAAGGCGGGAACAAGAACATCGTCGAGCGACTTGCCCTGGCGCAGCTCTTCCCGGAAGGCGTCCGTTCTGGCGCGCAGCGCATCGTCGGAAAGCGCCTCGACCTCGGGTTCCAGGGCATTGATTGCCGCGACCCGCCCGTCATAAGCCTTGAGCTTACGTTCGTTCGAGGTGCCGAAGATTTTGCTGGCGAGCGTCGCTATAGATACCATTGCAATGCCTCAAAGACGCCAGACCCAACCGAGCAGGCTGACGGACAGGAATCGGATACCGGCTTTCGTATCGCTAGGTAGCGCCCACATGACCCACATTTCTCGCGTCCAGGAATTCCTACACGATT